>ERZ839741.1058-NODE-1058-length-31419-cov-5.106428_pt1 | contig 31419 bp, 23 predicted proteins | sample MGYA00519880_ERZ839741 | MGnify/ENA primary metagenome ERZ839741 (study PRJEB31850, sample SAMEA3708851) | human gut metagenome | biome: human gut; feature: human-associated habitat; material: faeces | place: China | collected 2014 ...
CGAAGACCGGCGCGCGGCGATCAGATATGCTATGGACATTGGAAAAAAAGATGATATAATTGTCCTGGCAGGAAAGGGGCATGAGACCTATCAGGACATCGGCGGCGTAAAGCGCCACCTGGACGAACGGGAAGAGGTCGCCGCCCACCTACGGGAAAAAGAGGAAACAGCATGGGAAAATTAACGCTCAGACAGGCCGCCGAGTGGTGCGGCGGTGTGGTGGAAGAAAAATACGCGGACGTCGAATTTTTAGGCGCGGCCAATGACACCCGGGTCATGCAGCCGGGGCAGCTGTTCATCGCGCTCCAGGGCGCCCGGGACGGCCACGACTTCATCCAAAAGGCCATGGACAAGGGGGCTGCGGCGGCTCTGTGCAGCCGCAGGGTGGGGGATTACCCCGCAATTTACGTGGACGACCCCCGCATCGCTCTGGGGCAAATTGCCCGGGAGGAGCTGAAACGCATCGGCGCGAAGGTGGTGGCGGTCACCGGCTCCGTGGGCAAAAGCACCACCAAGGAAATGATCGCCGCCGTGCTGGAGCAGGCCTTCGTCACCAGCAAGACCCCGGCCAATCACAATAACGACATCGGAATGCCCATGGCGGTGCTTGCCATGCCGGAAAATACCGAGGTCGCGGTGCTGGAAATGGGCATGAACCATTTCGGCGAAATTTCCTACCTGTCCCAGATCGCAAGACCGGACGTGGCCGTTATCATCAACATCGGCACCGCCCACATTGAATTCCTGGGTACCCAGGAGGGGATCCGGCAGGCGAAAATGGAGATCGTGGAGGGTATGACCCCTCATGGGATGCTCCTGCTCAACGGCGACGATTTCCTCCTGCGCAATCTGGATAAGGAGCCGCAGCAGCGGGTTACATACTTCGGTTCCTCCGAAGGCTGTGCCGTCCGGGCGTTTGACGTGAATCAGGACGGCGACTATCTGCACTTCCGGGTGGAGGCCGGGCGTTTGTCCTTCCCGGTGAAGATGCTTCTGGAAGGCGAGCACTACGTCAACGACGCGCTGGCGGCGGTGACGGTCGGCCTGAAGCTGGGGGTGCTGCCCGAAAAGATTCAGGCGGGGCTTTCCCAGTTCCGGAACATTTCCGGCCGTCAGGAGATCATCCAGGCCGGCGGCATGACCATCATCAAGGACTGCTACAACGCAGGCCCCGAGTCCATGGCGGCGGCGCTGGCCGTCCTTGGAAAGAAGCAGGGGCGGCGGATCGCGGTGCTGGGTGACATGCTGGAACTGGGGGACTGCACGCAGGCGGAGCACTACCGGGTGGGCAGGATCGCCGCGGAAAAAGCGGACTACGTCTTTGCCTACGGCCCCAATTCCGGGCGGATCATCAGCGGAACGATTACAGGCGGTATGCCGGAGACCCGGGGAAGAGCCTTTACGAACCGGGAGGAGCTGGTCGCGGCGCTGAAACGCACGGCAAAGCCCGGCGACGTGCTGCTGTTCAAGGCCAGCCGCGGCATCCATCTGGAACAGGTTCTGGACGAGTTCTTAGGGGAAGAGAAGTAACGGAGGAAGAAGTCATGACAAGAATCTTGATTACGGCGGCGGCGGGCTGCATCCTGACCGGCGGCATTGGGTATCTGCTGCTGCCGGTGTGTCCGGTGTACGGCCTTGCCATGCTGGCGGTGCTGGCTCTGCCGCCGGATATGACGGACACCTTCTGGCACTTGGCCCTCTATGGCGGACTCACCGCCACGGCGGTGGAATACGCCGTCCATTTCTGTTGCGATAGACTGCTGGGGGTCATGTTCTGGGACTACTCCTCCACCAAAATGGACCTGAACCGCCGGGTGTGCCTGCCCTTTGCCCTGATCTGGGGGCCTCTGGCAGCCGTGACCGTCCGCTATATCCACCCCCTGCTGCGGCCATGGCTCAACGCCGTACCGCCTTGGCTGACGCTGGCCGCGTGGCTGCTGCTGACCGCCGACAGCTTTTTCACCGTCCGTCTGCTGCTTCAATATCACGACATCGACCTGCTGGGCTGGAAAAAGCTTCTACGTCGCTGCGCCGCCGCCTGACCTCTCCGTTCACAAATCGTTTACACGGTGCCGCTCCATTTGTTCTTGACGGTGCTTCCATTCCGTGGTAATATTTAGCACGCTAACATTTAGCCAGCTAACGATTCAGAGAGGAGCGATTTACCTTGAGTAGTACCTGTCAGAGCGATCATCTGGGACGGCTGCTGGGCCAGTGCGAGCACCGGATGCGGATGGTCATGGACCGCTCGCTGCGGCAGTACGGCGTCACTCCGGTCCAGTGCCGGGCGCTGATGTACCTGCACCGCCAGCCGGAGCCGGTCACCCAGCGGCAGCTGGAGCAGTATATGGCCGTGAAGCCCTCCACCATCAACGGCATCGTGGGCCGTCTGGAGGAGAAGGGCCTTCTCACCAGAGATGCCTGCCAGCAGGACGCCCGGTGCCGTGTTCTCCGGCTGACGGAGGAGGGCCGCCGCTTCCGCAGCGACTTTATCCGCATCGCACAGAAGACCAACCGGCAGATGGAACAGGGCTTCTCCCCGGAGGAACTGGCCACCCTGCACCGCTATCTGGAACGGGTGGCGCAAAATCTCGCAGCGCAAATGGAGGAAACCGAACTATGATACGCAAGCTTGCCCCGTATACCAAGGGGTATCGGGTCTACATCCTGCTGGGCATCCTCTGCTCGGCAGGCGAAGCGGTGCTGGAGCTGATGCTGCCCAAGGCCATGAGCAACATCGTGGACTACGGCATCGGCGGCAACGGCGGCGCCGGAGACCGCAGCTACATCCTTACCATGGGCCTGAAGATGGTGCTGATGGCCCTGATCTGTCTGGCGCTGGGCGTGGGCGCAGCAGCGCTGGCCGCCAAGGCCGGCATGGGCTTCGGCGCCAACGTCCGTGACGCAGAGTACCGGCAGGTACAGCGCTTCTCCTTTTCCAACATCGAGCACTTTTCCACTGCCTCCCTCATCACCCGGCTCACCAACGACGTCTCGTCGGTGCAGATGACCCTGATGATGGGGATGCGGATGCTGGTAAGGGCTCCGGTGATGCTCATCACCGCTCTGGTGATGGCCCTTCGCATCAGTCTGCAGCTGAGTCAGATCTTTCTGGTGATCCTGCCGCTGCTGGCGCTGATGGTGTTCATCATACTGCGGTATGTGGGACCCTTTTTCACCTCCCTGCAAAAGGCCACCGACGGACTGAATCTGGTGGTGCAGGAGGATCTGAACGCTATCCGTGTGGTGAAGTCTTTCGTCCGGGAGGACCGGGAGAAGGAGAAATTCTTCCAGCGCAGCGAGACGCTCCGCCAGACGGCGGAGCGGGCCTTCGGCTTCGTGGTGACCTTCATCCCCATGGTGAACCTCATTATGGGCGGCACTATCGTATCCATCATGTGGCTGGGCGGTCACTATGTCGCCGGCGGCCAGATGCTCTCCGGCGACCTGCTGGCCTTCTTCACCTACGCCTCCGAAATTCTCATGGCCCTGATGATGGTGGCCATGGTGATGATGGTGCTGACCCGCTCCATCGCCTGTGGCAAGCGCATTGTGGAGGTGCTGGAGGAGCAGCCGGAGATCACCGACGACGATGCCGTGAAGGAGATCACCGGCGACGGCACCAAGAGGGAGCTTACCCTCTCCGACGGTTCCATCCGCTTTGACCACGTTTACTTCAAATACCATCCCGATAGCGCCGAGTGGAACCTGACGGACATCGACTTCTCCATTGCCAGCGGCATGACCGTGGGTATTCTGGGCGGCACCGGCAGCGCCAAGAGCACACTGGTGAGCCTGATCCCCCGACTGTATGAGGCCACGGAGGGGGCCGTCTATGTAGGCGGTCACAACGTCAAGGACTACACCATGGAGACGCTGCGGGAGGGCTGCGCCATGGTGCTGCAGAAGAACACCCTGTTCTCCGGCACCATCCGGGATAACCTCCGCTGGGGCGACGAGAATGCCACCGACCAGGAGATGGAGGCCGCCTGCCGCATGGCCTGCGCCGACGAGTTCATCTCCCGGATGCCCGACGGCTACGACACCCGCATCGAGCAGGGCGGCACCAATGTCTCCGGCGGGCAGAAGCAGCGTCTGTGCATCGCACGGGCCATTCTCCGCAAGCCCAAGGTGCTGATCCTGGACGACTCCACCTCCGCCGTGGACACCGCTACCGACGCCAAGATCCGTGCGGCGCTGAAGGAGGCGCTGCCCGGCTCCACCAAGCTTATCATCGCCCAGCGTATCTCCTCCGTCATGGATGCCGATATGATCCTTGTGCTGGACGACGGCAAAATCTCCGGTATGGGAACCCATGAACAGCTGATGGCGTCCAATCAAATCTATCGGGAAGTCTATCAGTCTCAGCAGGAAGGAGTGAGCATCGATGGCTGAACAGAAAAATCCCATGCCGCCCCGCCGTCCCGGCGGACCCGGCCACGGCCCCCGCAGCCACGGTTATCAGCGGCCCCAGGACCTGCGGGGTACGGTGAAGAAGCTGCTGCACTATGTGGGCCGCTATAAGGGCCTGCTGGTACTGGTGGCCATCTGCCTGCTGCTCAGCTCCGTGGGTTCCGTGGCCAGCAGCTACTTCCTCAAGCCCGCCATCAACAACTACATCCTCCCCGGCGACTTCGCCGGTCTGCTGAAGCTGCTGGTGCTGATGGGGCTGGTGTTCGTGCTGTCGGCTCTGTGCTCCTATGTGTACTCCCGCATCATGGTGCGGGTGTCCCAGCGCACGGTGGCCGCCCTGCGTCAGGATCTGTTCGATAAGCTGCAGGGGCTCCCCCTGCGCTACTTCGACACCCACCAGTCCGGCGACCTCATGAGCCGCTTCACCAACGACATCGACACGGTGTCCGAGATGATCAACAACAGCTTCGCCAATGTGCTGTCCAACTCCCTGACGTTCCTGTGCACCATCGGGATGCTGCTGTATCTGAACTGGGCGCTGACTCTGATCACCTTCGCCTTCCTCGGTCTGATGCTTCTGGTGGTAAAGACCATCGGCGGCCGCAGCCGGGTCAGCTTCCAGCGGCAGCAGGCCGCTCTGGGCGACCTCAACGGCTACATCGAGGAGATGATCGAGGGCCAGAAGGTTATCAAGGTGTTCCACCACGAGCAGCAGGCCATCGACCAGTTCTCCGCCCGCAATGATGCCTATCAGACAGCGGCCACCACGGCCCAGACCTATGCCGGATCCATGATGCCCGCCACCGCCAACCTCTCCCGCATCAACTACGCCGTCACCTGCTGCATAGGCGGACTGCTGGCCATGGGCGGTGTGTTCGATATCGGCTCTCTGGGTGCCTATCTGCTGTACGTCAAGCAGGTGTCCCAGCCGGTGAGCCAGATCAGCCAGCAGGTGAACACCATTCTGGCCGCCATAGCCGGCGCCGAGCGTATCTTCGCCGTCATGGAGGCCCAGCCGGAGGAGGACGAGGGCCAGACCACCATCGTCCGGGTGGAGAAGAACGGCGACACCCTCACCGAGGTACCCCAGCGCACCGGCCACTGGGCATGGAAGAAGCCCGACGGCTCCCTGACAGAGCTGCGGGGCGACGTGCGCTTCGACCACGTCACCTTCGGCTACGATCCGGATAAGGTGGTGCTCCACGATATCTCCCTCTTTGCCGAGCCCGGCCAAAAGATCGCCTTCGTGGGCTCCACCGGCGCCGGAAAGACCACCATCACCAACCTCATCAACCGCTTCTACGACATCCAGCAGGGAACCATCACCTACGACGGCATCGACGTCCGGGAGATCCGCAAGAACTCTCTGCGGAAGTCGCTGGGCATCGTCCTGCAGGATACCCACCTCTTCACCGGCACCATTGCCGACAACATCCGCTACGGAAAGCTGGACGCCACGGATGAGCAGGTCCGGGCCGCCGCCAAGCTGGCTAACGCCGACACCTTCATCCGCCACCTGCCTCAGGGTTACGACACCGTCATCACCGGCGACGGCGGCAGCCTCAGTCAGGGGGAGCGCCAGCTGCTGGCCATTGCACGGGCCGCCGTGTCCGATCCTCCGGTGCTGATTCTGGACGAGGCCACCTCCTCCATCGATACCCGCACGGAGAAGCTCATTGAGCAGGGCATGGATTCCCTGATGGAGGGCCGCACGGTGTTCGTCATTGCCCACCGGCTCTCCACCGTCCGCAACGCACAGGCCATTCTGGTGCTGGAGCAGGGGCAGATCATCGAGCGGGGCAACCACGAGACACTGCTGGCCCAGAAGGGTAAGTACTATCAGCTGTATACCGGCCAGTCCGAGCTCAGCTGACGGCGCAGTGAGTCTTCAGATTCTCATAACAAAGGAGGCCGGACTCTGTCCGGCCTCCTTTGTTATGAGTTTATGTATCCATATATGTGTATTCGTCCATGCCCCTCTGTCACTCCGCCCAATGACAGGCCCGGCTGACGGCCTTTTTCCACAGGCGGTACTCATCGTCGCAGTCCGCCTGGGGCCGCTGGGGCAGGAACACCCGCTGGCTGCGCCGCAGGGCCGCCAGCTCCTCCGTATCCCGCCACAGGCCGCAGGCCAATCCCGCCAGCGATGCTGCGCCGAAGGCGGTGGTCTCCACCATGGCGGGGCGGTCCACCGGGATCCGCAGCAGGTCTGCCTGCATCTGCATGAGGATATCCGACACGCTGGCGCCGCCGTCTGCCCGCAGGGTCGTAATGTCGCACCCGGCATCCTGCCGCATGGCCAGCATCAGATCCGTCACCTGATAGGCGATGCACTCCAGCACCGCACGGGCGATATGGGCCCGGCCCGTGCCACGGGTGATGCCCAGAATGGCCCCACGGGCGTACATATCCCAATAGGGCGCCCCCATCCCGGTGAAGGCCGGAACCACCACGACGCCGCCGGAGCTTTCCACGGATTCCGCCAGCCGGTCACACTCCGGGGCGGAGTCCACCAGCCGCAGCTCGTCCCGCAGCCACTGGATGGTACTGCCACCGTTAAAGACGCTGCCCTCCAGTGCATAGGTGGTTCTGCCCCCTACGCTCCACGCCACGGAGCTTACCAGTCCCGCCCGGCTGCGGACCGGCTCCGCCCCCACGTTCATCAGGGTAAAGCAGCCGGTGCCGTAGGTATTCTTGGCCTCGCCGGGATGGAAGCAGGCCTGTCCGAAGAGAGCTGCCTGCTGATCGCCGGCGGCAGCGCACACCGGCACACCTGCCAGCGTCTCCAAGCCGGGAATCCCCGGCTGCACCGTGCCGTAAACAGCGCTGTTCTCCACCGGCCGGGGCAGCATACAGGCGGGGATCTGCAGCAGACGGCACAGCTCCTCGTCCCAGCACAGCCGGTGGATATCAAAGAGCATGGTGCGGGAGGCGTTGGAGTAGTCGGTGACGTGCTGCCCCGTCAGCTTCCAGATGAGCCACGTCTCCACCGTGCCGAACAGCAGCTCCCCCCGTTCCGCCCGCTGCCGGGCGCCGGGGACGTTATCCAGGATCCATCGGATCTTGGTGCCGGAGAAATAGGCGTCGATGAGCAGTCCCGTGGTGGAGACGATGCGCTCCTCCAGTCCCTGCCGTTTCAGTTCCTCGCACAGCTCCGCCGTCCGGCGGCACTGCCAGACGATGGCGTTGTACACCGGCTGGCCGGTGGCCTTGTCCCAAACGATGGTAGTCTCCCGCTGGTTGGTGACGCCGATGCCGGCGATGCTGCCCTCCGGCAGCCCCCGGATGGCCTCCGCCGCCGCCAGACGCTCCGTGTCCCAGATGGTCATGGGGTCGTGCTCCACCCAGCCTGCCTGCGGATAGATCTGGGGAAAGGGATACTGGGCCTTGGCGGCGATCTGCCCCGCCCGGTCAAATACGATGGCACGGGAGCTGGTAGTCCCCTGATCCAGTGCCAGAATATACGATGCCATAGCCGTCTCCTCTTTTCTTTTTGGTGAGTTTGTGGTATACTGCCAACAGAATGATTCTTATTTTACCATAGGAAGGATGAAATTTCCATGACAAATCTCACCGAGTTCACCTTTCTCTCCAGCGACGGCAAGACCCGGCTCCACGCCATGCAGTGGCTGCCGGTGGAAACGCCTCGTGCCGTGCTGCAAATTTCCCACGGTGTAGCCGAGCATATCGGCCGCTACGACGGCTTTGCCCGCTATCTCAATGAGCAGGGGATCGCCGTGGTGGGCCACGACCATCTGGGCCACGGCGGCTCTCTGCCGGAGGGCGGCACCCCCGTCTACTTTGGCGACGGCACCCCTTGGGAGACAGTGGTGGCGGATATCCAGCTGCTGCACGAGCAGTTGCGGCGGGAGTTTCCCGGTGTGCCGCTGTGCCTCATGGGCCACAGCATGGGCTCCTTTCTGGCCCGCAGCTATCTGATCCGCTACCCCGGTACCCTGCAGGCCGCCATCCTCATGGGCACCGGCTGGCAGCCACAGGCCAAGCTGACCGGAGGCCGTGCCGTGGCGGAGGTGGTCTGCGCCGCACAGGGACCCTCCTCTGCCAGCAAGCTGGTGAACGATCTGGCCTTCGGCGGCTACAACAAGGCCTTTGCTCCCAACCGCACCGGCTATGACTGGCTGTCGGCGGACTCTGAGAACGTGGATCGCTACATTGCCGACCCCCTCTGCGGCGCCGATGCCACGGTGGGGCTGTTCCGCCAGATGCTCCACGGCATCGCCTTCAACCAGAACCCCAAGAATCTGACCCGCATGGACAGCAGCCTGCCGGTGCTGCTGATCTCCGGCGACCGGGACCCGGTGGGCGATATGGGTAAGGGCGTCCGCCGCACCGCCGCCGCCTTCCGCAAGGCGGGCCTGTCGGATGTGACTGTGAAGCTGTATCCCGGTCTGAGACACGAGATCCTCAATGAAGGCCCCATGCGCCAGACGGTCTATGAGGACATCTGGCACTGGCTGGAGCCGCATCTGCCGACCCGTTAAAATCTCGCTAATTGAAATACTGTTCACCTCCAAGAGGACGGCCTGTGGGCCGCCCTCTTTTCCTTTGGGAAAATACTGGCACCATTTTGTCATTTCTGTCATTCGGTCAGTCAAAAAGTACCAGTTTTCAACATTTTTCTCATACTTTTCTCATATGGGACAAATATATCGTTTTATAGAGAATTTGTGAGGTTTTTCTCAATAAATCACGAAAAATTGATTGACTTCAAGAATAGTTTGAGGTATATTATGCCTACAAACGTACAGGATCCGATCCCTGGCAAGTATGCCGGTAGGCACTGTGCGGTTTTCCCCTGTCCATAGACGGGGGAATCTTCGACCGGGAGGTGAGTGAAATGGCCTATATGCGCTTGGGCGATCTGCTGGTGGCGTCCGGGACCATCACAGGGCAGCAGCTGGAGCGTGCTCTGGCACTCCAGAAGGAGACAAAGCAGCGGCTGGGCGATGTGCTGATCCAGAACGGCTTCATCACGGAGGCACAGCTCATTGACGCTCTGCGTGTGCAGCTGGGCGTGGACTTTGTGGACCTGACGGCCATTTCCATCCCCGTGGAGCTGGCCCAGTATGTCCCCCGGAACATCGCCAAGAAATACTGCGTGGTGCCGGTGAAGCTGGTACGCAACAGCCTGTATCTGGCCATGAGCGATCCTCTGGACTTCGTGGCTCAGGATGAGGTAAAGACTGCCTCCCGTAAGCGCATCATCCCCATGATCGCCACCCGCAAGGCCGTGGAACAGGCCATCAGCCGCCTGTACGGCAACGAGGGTACGGCACGGGTCATCGAGGAGATGAAGCGAGAGGCCGGCAGCAGCAGCGATGTCATCCCCGCCCAAATGGCGCAGGACACGGCGGACCCTCAGGAGTCCGCCCCCACCATCCGCTTCGTCAACGCCCTCATCGAGCGGGCCTATACCGAGCGGGCCAGTGACATCCATCTGGAGCCGCAGGAGGGCGAGATGGTGGTGCGGATGCGCATCGACGGTCTGCTCCGCCGCATCCTGACGGTGCCTGCCGACCTGCAGAATACCGTGATCTCCCGCCTGAAAATCATGGGCGGTATGAATATTGCCGAGCATAAGATCCCGCAGGACGGCCACGCCATCCAGTCGGTGCGGGGCCACAGTCTGGACCTGCGTATCTCCTCCATGCCCACGGTGTATGGCGAGAAGATGGTGCTGCGTCTGCTGGACAAGTCCGCTCAGGCCCTCAGCAAATCCCAGCTGGGACTGGAGGGGCAGGATCTTGACAACTACAACGCTCTGCTGCGAAACACCAGCGGCGTCATTCTGCTGGTGGGTCCCACAGGCTCCGGTAAGTCCACCACCATGTGCAACATGATCCGGGATCTGTCCCGTGAGGAGATCAACATCGTCACGCTGGAGGACCCGGTGGAGTACCACATCCCCGGCGTCAGCCAGTGCCAGATCAACGAAAAGACCGGCATGACCTTCGCCAGCGGCCTGCGAGCCATCCTGCGTCAGGACCCGGACATCATCTCCGTGGGTGAGATCCGGGACGGCGAGACGGCCTCCATCGCCATGCGGGCCGCCATCACCGGTCATCTGGTGTTCTCCACTCTGCACACCAACGACGCCGTGTCCGCCGTATACCGGCTCAAGGACGTGGGCGTGGAGCCGTGGCTGGTGGCCAGCGCCCTGCGGGGCGTGGTGAGCCAGCGTCTGCTGCGGAAGGTCTGCCCCCACTGCAAGAAGGGCTATCAGCCCTCTGCCGAGGAGCTGGCCCTGCTGGGGATGCCGGAGGACAGCCATGTCACCTTCTATAAGGGCGAGGGCTGCCCGGAGTGCCATCACTCCGGCTATACCGGTCGCCGGGCCGCCTTCGAGATCCTGATGCTCAGCGGCCGCCTGCGGCGGCTCATCAGCGAGGGCGCCAACGAGGAGCAGCTGACGGAGGAGGCCCGCAAAAACGGCTTCCGCTCCATGAGGGAGAGCTGCCGCCGGCTGGTGCTGGAGGGTGTCACCTCCGCCGAGGAGGCCGCCCGCATCATCAACACCACAGTAGACGAGTAATTGCGTAAAACCCGGCACGGAAGGAGCGGAGACACGCCATGACCACATACCGTTACAAGGGCCAGACCAAGGACGGAACGGCTGTATCCGGCGTCATCCGGGCCTATGACGAGTTCGAGGCCGCCAGCCGCCTGCGGGAGACCGTAGCCGTTATCACCCGGCTGGAGGAGGTACAGGAGAAGAAGGAAAACATCTTCAACCGCCCCATCGGCCTGAAGATCAAGGAAAAGGATCTGGCCCTGATCTGCTCCCAGTTCGCCATTATCCTCTCCGCAGGTATGTCCATTCAGCACTGTGTGGAGATGGTGGCGGCCCAGACCAGGAACCGCCACATCCGCCAGATGCTGGAGAAGGTGGCCGAGGAGGTGGGCGCAGGCTACTCCATGGCCCAGAGCTTTGAAAACAACGCCCCGTACCTCCCCAAGACCTTCGTCGAGACGGTCCGGGCCGGAGAACAGTCCGGCACGCTGGAGGAGTGCTTCCAGCGGCTGCACCGGTACTATGATAAATCCGCCAAGACCAAGGCCAAGGTGGTCAGCACCCTGACCTACCCCGCCATGGTCATTGTGGTGGCCATCGTCGTGTTTATTATCATCATCGCCGTGGCCGTCCCGGCCTTCAACGATGTCTTTGCCGAGATGGACACCCAGCTGCCGGGCATCACCCGTGTGCTGCTGGCCATCAGTGACTTCTTCGTGGGCTGGTGGTGGCTGCTTCTGCTGATCGTCGCCGGGCTGGGCATCGCCTATATGGTGGCCCGCCGCTCCATCCGGGGCCGGAGGGCTATCGCCGCATGGAGCCTCACCAAGGCCCCCCTCCACCGACTCCATACCCTCAGCGCCGCCGCACAGTTCGCCCACAGCATGGCCACCATGCTGACGGCCGGCCTGCCGGTCCCCAAGGCCTTGGATGTGACCGGCAACGTGATCAGCAACTACACCTTCGCACTGGCCGTGCAGGAGGTGAAGCAGAAGGTGGAGCGTGGCCGCACCATTTCCGAGAGCATGGGTCAGATCGAGTACTTCCCCAAAATGCTGACGGAGATGGTGGGTGTAGGCGAGCAGTCCGGCTCGCTGGAGGAGACGCTGGACGTCATCGGTGAATACTTTGACAACGAGGTGGAGGTCACCACCGCCCGCCTGCTGTCGGTGCTGGAGCCCATCATCACCATCGCTCTGGCGGTGATCGTGGTGGTGCTGCTGCTGGCGGTGTATCTGCCGCTGTTCACCCTCTACGGCGGAATGTAAGGCCGCCGCACCCAAATTCATATCCTATCCGTATAACAACCCTGTACGGATCAAGATAAAAACCGCAAAAAAATAATAGGAGATGTAGAACTATGTTGAAGAAACTGCAGAACAAGAAGGGCTTCACTCTGATGGAGATGCTGATCGTCGTCGCCATCATCGCTGTGCTGGTGGCCATCGCCATCCCCGTGTTCAACGGCGCCCTGACCAAGTCCAAGGAGGCCGCTGACGTGGCCAACGTCCGTGCGACCTATGCCGAGTGGCAGACCGCTATGCTCACCGAGAACACCAAGGCTCCCACCGACAATGACGCCTTCCTGGCGGGTCCCGACACCAAGGGTACTCTGACCCTGAACTATCCTAAGAAGCTGACCGTCAGCAACGACGGCACCATCACCTACACCGCTTCTAAGCTGACCGATGCCGCCAATGCCGACAGCAAGACCTTCACCTGGAAGCTGGGTACGCCCGAGATCAACTGACATCCGCTTGTCACATTCACACGCAACAGCTCCCGCACCGGCCCGGCCGGGCCGGTGCGGGGCGACCCGTCTCTCATCGGGCGGGGATGGCCGTGGGTTGGCGTCCCTCCCCGCTCCGTGAGAGCAGTCCCATCTAAAGGAGAGCCTTCCTCATGCTGTATGCCGATCCCTTCCTAACTGTTTACTGCTGCCTGCTGGCCGCCCTGCTGGGTGCGTGCATGGGCAGCTTTCTGAACTGTGCAGCCTGGCGCATCGTCCATGGGGAGAGCGTGCTGCGTGGCCGGTCCCATTGCGACGCCTGCGGTCACGTGCTGACGGTGCGGGACCTGATCCCGGTGGTCAGCTATCTGGCTGCCCACGGGCGCTGCCGCTACTGCGGGGCCAAGCTCTCCCGGCGTCACGTTATGGCCGAGGCCGTCTCGGCGCTGGTGTTCGTGACGCTGCTGCTGCATTATGATATTTCGCTCCAAGCTCTCGAAGGCTGGTGCGTGGCCGGCATCCTGCTGGTCTGCTCCTTTGCGGATTTGGAGGGGTACATCATCCCCGACCGTTTCATAGCGGTCGGCGTTGTGCTATTTATCACCACTCTTTTCTTCGACCCCCAGCCGCTCCGGCGGGCGCTGGACGGCGCCATCGGCGGTCTGGCGGTGGCGGGGGGCGTACTGCTTCTGGTGCTGGGGATGGAGAAGCTGCTGGGCCGTGAGGCCATGGGCGGCGGCGACATCAAGCTCCTGTTCCTGACGGGGCTGTTTCTGGGCTGGAAGCGGAACCTTCTGTGTCTGGTGGCGGCCTGCGTCATCGGCATCGTGTGGGGGGTCCTGCAAAAAAAACGGGACGGCGGCGAGGCCATCCCGTGGGGCCCCAGCATCGCCCTTGGCGCTTGGCTGACGGCACTGTGCGGCCAACAGATCATCGACTGGTATCTGGGGCTGCTGTAATTCTTGAAAGTGAGGACGAGCATTTTGGAAAAGATCGTTGGCTTTGACATCGGTGAGAGCAGCGTCAAGCTGGTATATTTCGCCGGTGCGGACCTGAAAAAGGCCGTCACGGCGGAGCTGCCGGACAACATGGTCTCCGGTTCGAGGATTTTGTCCATGGACGCCATGGCGGATTTCCTGCGCCAGACGGCCAAAAGTAACGGCATCCCCCTGACCCATGCGGCGCTGGTGCTGCCCTCCACGGAGGTGTTCACCCGTGAGCTGGTGATGCCCGCCATGACGGAGCAGCAGCTGCTGTATAACCTGCCCTATGAGTTCCGGGACTATCTGACGGAGGAGAAGAACAAGTACTTCTTCGACTATTCCATGCGGGAGGTGCTGCGGGACGAGTCCGGCCAGCCCACGGAGATGAATCTGCTGGCCTGCGCCACCCTGAAAAGCACCGTGGAGAGCTATCGGGCCATGCTGCGCCGGGCGGGCTTCCGCCTGCGGGTGCTGACCCCCAGCGAGTGCGCGTACAGCGCCGTGCTGCAGGCCTACTACCGCCGCACCCGGCAGGAGGGCCGTGACCTGTGCGTGGTAAATCTGGGCCACAGCGCCACCTTCCTGTATATCTACCGGGGCGGCCGCTTCGCCAGCCGCCGGGAGATCGAGGTGGGGATGTCCGATCTGGAGCATCTGGTGGCCGATCAGTGCAGTGTGGACGTCCACGTGGCTCACGAGTATGTGCGCCAGAACTACAACCATGTGCTGGAGTCTGAGCAGGCCCGTGAGCTGTATGGCCGCATCGCCGTGGAGGTGGTGAAGGCCGTGAACTTCTTCAACTACAACAACCGGGAGCGGGAGCTGACGCAGCTGTGCCTGTGCGGCGGCGGCAGCGCCATTCAGCCGCTGTACGACACCATCGCCGATACCACCGGCATGACGCTGCACACCTCCGCCGAGCTGCTGGGCCAGCGGATGTCCACCGAGGAGCCGTGGATGTACCTGCGGGCCATCGGCGGCGTGGATCTTGGCATCAAGGGGGGCCTGCGATAATGGCAGAAAAGATGAAAAAGGGGCCTTCGGAGGCCGGTCGCAAGACCCTCAAATGCCCCCATAAGCAGGGCATCAATCTGAATATGCGGGAACAGAAGGGCAATCCCCGTCTGACCCTGCTGGTGGGCTGTCTGGCCATCGTCATTCTGGCGGGCTGCGTGGCCAAGTTCGGCGTCATCGACCAGTACCGCCGGCTGGATGCGGCGCAGGCCGCCTACGCCTCCGTTCACACGGAGTATACCCAGATGCAGGAGCTGCTGAAGGGCTACGACCGTCTGCTGATGGAATACCGCACCTACTCCATGGAGTGGGCCACCGACGGCAGTGAGGACAACGGCACTCTGGTGGACCGCCAGAAGGCGCTGGATCTGCTGGAGCAGGAGATGCTGTCCCGTGGACGGCTGGTCTCCCTACAAGTGTCCGGCAACAAGATGGTGGTGGCCATGTCCGGCATGAGTCTGGATCAGATCTCCCGGATGTTTGACGTGATCCAGCAGTCCCCCATCGTCAGCAATGTGGAGCTGAATCTGGCCTCCACGGAGGACGGCAACGTCTCCACCATTCTGGACTTCACCGTCCGCATCACCCTACGCAGCGCAGAGGAGGCAGACAAATGAACCGGGAATTGACAAGACGGGAAAAGACCCTGCTGCTGGTGCTGATCGTGGTGGTGCTGGTGGCGGGCTACTGTAAGCTGATCCTCATCCCCATCAACGATCAGATCTCCAGCTATCGGCTGAACATGGAGGCCGAGCAGACGGAGCTGGACGCCAATCAGGGGAAAATGGCCCAGATGCAGAAGATGCAGAAGGCCATCGAAGAGATCAAGGCGGCGGGCGAGAAGCGCACCATCCCCCAGTACGACAACAGCGGCAAGCTGATGATCGAGCTCCACGAGATCATGAGCGACACGCTGGACTATTCGCTGGACTGCTCTGCGGGTACCGTGCAGCAGGACTATATCATGCTGCGGCCCATCGTCATGACCTTCCGGACCTCCACCTATGCGCAGGCCCGGCAGATCGTGGATCGGCTGTGCTCCAGCCAGAACATCAGCCAGATCTCCGACATGAATATGAACACCTATACCGAGGGCCGCAACAGCGGCACTGTGGAGACCACGCTGGTCATCACCTACTTTGAGATCATGCCCTGAGAACGCCGTGGGGCGGGGAGCTTTTTCTATGACTGAGAGAAAACTACAACGGAATAGACGGGGCTTCACGCTGACGGAGGTGCTGCTGGCGCTGGCCATCCTCATCATCCTGCTGGCGCTGGCCATGATCCCCATCAGCCGCCACCAGCGCAATATCCGCCAGACGGAGCTGGATTCCAAGGCGGAGACCATCTATCTGGCGGCTCAGAACCGCCTCTCTCAGCTGCAGGCCAGCGGCCGCAGCGACGAGTACGGAAAGGACCGGGCCACGGCCCTGAACAACATCCCCTGGGACGCCGAGCAGGATAAGTACACCACCAGTACTCTGTACTACGTCACCTCCGCCGCCAAAAGCACCGACACCTCCGCCGCCGGGAGCATCCTGCCCCGTGAGCAGGTGGAGGCGGAGCTGTGGGACGCCAACTGGGTCATCGAGTATGACCCCGGCAGCGGCAGTGTTTACGCCGTGTTTTACAGCGAAAAGCCCATGCAGTACAGCTTCGACGCCTTCAACCCCCTGCGCTCACGGGATCGCCGGGTGCAGGAGGGGGCTACCGTGGGCTACTACGGCGGCGACAGCGTCCAGAGCGAGGACACCGGCAAGCTGACCCCCAAGATGGAGATCATCAACAAGGAGCGTCTGCTGCTGAAGGTCACCTGTGACACGCCCCGTGACCCCCTGCACTTCTATGTGACGGTGACGGACGCGCAGGGCCACTCCACCGGGCGGATGGAGCTCACCGGCTCCGAAGTCAACGTCTCTTACCGCACCTATACCGTCACCATGGTGCTGGACGACCTGACGGAGGGCAAGCGCTTCTCCCAGCAGCGCCGCTTCCGGCAGCTGACCCCCGGCTCCGACCTGACCCTGAAGGTGGAGGTAGAGAGCGACAGCCGTCTGGTGGACTCCGTCACCGGCAAACTCACCACCAACAGTCTCTTTGCCGAGGTGCGGGACGGCGGCACCACCGCCGTGGTCACCTATGCCCGGCATCTGCAAAATCTGGACGAGGGCTCCGGTCTGCCCACCGCCATCACACGGGCGCTGCAGGAGCAGGATATCCAGTTCGTCAACACCGGCATGGACGACGGCTGGGACAGCTGCTATCCGGGCCGGAAGTTCACCCCCATCTATAACGAGAACCTCGCCTATTACGACAGCACCGTCGCCGTAGGCACCCAGTCCTATCACCCTGTGATCTATGAACTGCCGGTGGATACCGACGGTGACGGCGGCCTGTTCGAGAGCTTCCGGGGCACCTTGCGAAACATCCGTCTGTGCGGAGCCCAGATCAGCGCCGGAGGCAATGCCGGCGGTCTGGCTGGCTCCCTCCGGGGCGGCACCACCATCGAGGGCTGTCAGGTCTACCTGAGCCCCACCCGTGACAAGCTCAGCAGCAAAAGTGAGCAGGATATCTGGATCAGCGGCGCCACCGCCGGTGGTCTGGTGGGTCGCTGCGGCTATGATCTCACCGTCCGCAACAGCTTCGCCTCCTCCGTGCTGGAGGGCGGCCGCTACGCCGGCGGTCTGGTGGGCTATATCAGCGGCACTCGCACCGTCTATGTGGAACATTCCTACGCTGACTGCTATCTCTACGCCTCCGGCACCACCGGCGGCCTCATCGGCAGCTGCATCGGCACGGCGGACATCACCCTGCGGGACTGCTACACCGCCGGCTTCCAGGAGGCCGACGTCATGGCGGGTCTGGTGGGCGGTGAGTTGTCCTACGGCGACGTCATCGACACCTGTTACAGCGCCAGCGCCCGGCTGAACGGCAGTGAAAAGCTCACCTACTCCACCGCCAAGCCTGCGGATGTCACCACCGACAAGCCCGATATCACCAGCACCTACTATATGTCCCACGGCGACCACGACATGGACGGCACGGTCTTTGCCGACTATGAGCAGTGGAGCGGCCGCAGCCGGGCCGACGCCATCGAAAAGTACCTCAACGACGCCTTCACCGCTGAGACCGGTGGCAGCGACACCGTGGCCTATAACCTGGTGGACGGCATGGGCTTGGGCGCTTACTCCTATCCCCGCCTGACGGGGCTGACCCACTACGGCGACTGGCAGGCTCAGTTCGAGGCCGGTACACTGGTGTACTACGAGGTCTATTCCGACGGCAGCTACGGCTTCCGTGGTGCCAACAAGTCCACCGTCAAAACCACCGGCACGGTGGTGGGCGACGGCTACGGCATGGTGTACAGCACGCTGCCGGAGCAGGATCTGACGGTGCGCTATTCGCTGGGGGGGCGGGAGGTCACCTCTACCCTGTACCGTGCCAACGCCATCGACATGGGCGGGGGCTACTACCTGCTGCCCCTGCCCCGGACACTGGTGAACACCACCGAGGTATCCACGGACTTCTACCGCCGGGTGCAGGTGGAGGACACCACCTACTACTTCAATCCCCATTTCACCTGCTGGGTATCGGAGGGCTCCGAGGCCCCGGAGGCCCCCAGCGAGATCGGCATCCGCACGGCCCGGCAGCTGAATAACCTGAGCCTGTACTATGAGCAGTACAGCCCCCTGCTGGCCAAGGACACCACCCTCCAGCAGGAGCGCAGCATCGACTACTCCGGCTACGACTGGGCGAACTACGGCCGCAGCGGCGCCGTCGTCACCAGCCAGCAGCCCATCGGCAGCAGTGCCGTCGTCCCCTTTACCCACATCTATGACGGCGGCACCTATCCCATCGCCGCTGTGCCGCTCCAGAGTCCCAACGGCGGCGACTACGCCGGACTCTTCGGCCTGAATCAGGGGAGTCTGCGGAATGTGGTGCTCACCACCGGGGAGCAGGACTACTCCGTGACGCTTCGGGGCATCCTACGCCTGCGTACCGCCTATGTCGGCGCTCTGGCTGGCCGCAATGACGGCACCGTCTACAACTGTGCTGCGGCGGGCTACTCCGTCACAGCCCACGCCTATCAGGGCAGCGTCCTGTATATGGGCGGCTTCGTGGGGTATAACGCCGGGACCATCCGCTCCGGCAGCGTCAGTACTCCCTCCCTCACCGCCAGCAGCAACTATGCCCGTCTGCTGATGGGCGGCTTCACCGGCGGCAACAGCGGTCTGGTGAGCCAGAGCTACGCCATGGCCAACGTGGAGGTACTCCAGATCCGTGGCGGCGGCGTGGCCCTCAGCGGCTTCGCCGGGGAGAACATCGGCTCGATCCGCAGCAGCTACTGCGCCACGGCCCTTACCTCCCCCGGTGCCGATACCTACGGCTTCGCCCCGGCCACCGGCAGCACCTCCGGTTGCTGCTATCTCAGCGGCGGTACCTATCGCTTCGTGGGACAGGTCCATCTGTATGATTACAGCGACCAGTCCGGCGCACGGGCCGTCAATGAGCAGGGGCTGAAGGCCCTGACCCTCACCGGCTTCTCTTCCGCCGATGCCAGCCACACCTATCACCACAGCAAAACCCTGAACACCGACGGGCAGGCCTATCCCTATCCCACCGGTCTCACCGGCCACGGCAGCCCCGTCCACTACGGCGACTGGGTGACCCCCGCCGATCTGGGTACGCTGGGCATGGTGTACTGGGAGCACGAGGAGGGCGGCAGTAACCCCGGCTATCACTTCTCATACATCGGCTTTGAAAACGGCGTCCGCAAGGACGGCAGCAGCCTCTGCACCGCCCACGACGACGGCGGCAAGATCACCGCCTACGGCTACGGCTACTACTGGTCCAAGGGCGAGACGGAACCCCTGCTGGAGACCCAGCACATCGCTCTGGACGGCCGCAACACCGAGGCGGCGGCGGAGCTGGAGAAGCAGATGCCTCCGTTCAGCTTCGTCACCTATCAGACCTCCGACACCGGCCTGCGGCTCCTCAGCGGCACCACCGGCAACGGCCACTGGTTCCTGTCTCAGGGGGATGTGTGGTTCACCTACACCGTCAGTCCCTTCTTCGCAGAGTCCTATGCCGTCACCGCCGTCAGCACCGGTACTACCGGCGGCACCACCGGCGTGGAGCCCGGTACGGATGCCCTGCCCTATCAGGTGCGGTCTGTGGAGCAGCTGCAATACATCAACTGGAGCTACTACGGCAATCAGGGCAGCTCCACCCGTGACGTGACGGACAGCGGGAGTATGTACAAGTACTACCCCTATCTGCAATATAGCCGTGTCACCTGGGGCTACCAGAGCAAGGAGGACGCCATTGCCGGCGACTCCACCGGCGGCGCCCGTCCCATCCGCACGTGGAAACAGAGCCATGACCTCAACGGCCAGAGCCTGGCGGATCCCACGGATGCCTCCCTGAATTACAGCTTCCACCCCATCGCCGGCTCTGTCTACGACAGCGGCAGCAGCACCGACTACCGTATGGTGCTGTACAACTGGTTCGGCAGCAAGTACGACGGCCAGAGCTACTATATCAAGAACGTGAACATCGACTCCTACTGCTACAACGTGGGCCTCTTCGGCACCACCGCCGGCGCAGAGATCGCGAACATCGTCCTTTATAGTGACAACGGCGCCGTCATCCAGCGCAATACCGATCCCACGCCCTCCAGCGGCACCCGAACGGTGCGCCAGTATTCCACCTCCTACGCCTTGGGCGGGCTGGTGGGCATCGCCTATGACTACAACAGCAGCATGGGCAGCGGCAGCATCACCAACTGCGCCATCGCCGGCTACACTGTGGCCGACAACAGCCGCAACAAGCAGCATCTGGGTGAGGCCGCCATCGGCGGGCTGGTGGGTGTCTCCAGCGTCAACCTCAACAAGTGTTCCGCCGTGGTGGATCTGCAGATCAACTGCACCCACGTCGATACCAACGGCTACATGAACGCCGCCCGCTACGGCAACTATGTGCGTGTAGGCGGTCTGGCCGGCGGTGTGCGCTTTGCGGTAACGGACTGCTACACCGGCGGTACCATCACCATTGGGGAGGAGACCCTGAAGGAGCGTGTTCCCGTGGGCAGCAGCAACAATGTCTTTGCCGACGGCAGCTCTGCCGTCCGGGTCAAGATGAATTTCGGCGGTGTCCCCGGCCCCGATACCTATGTCTATATCGGCGGTATGGGCGGCAGCGGCTTCTCCGCCAGCTTCACCAACTTTGTCAATCGCTCCGACAGTTCGGATGGTCAGCCCACTTTCAATAACTGCTACACCTACATGGAGTTCCCGGACATGGCGGGTACCATCACCGGCATCTCCCTTATGGGCAGTATTGCCGACCGGGCCGGTGCCAGCACCAATGCAAAGCTCTATATCAATAACTGCTACTACCTCAACAGCAGCAAGAACAGCATTTCTTTCGACGATCTGCCCAAATACTACGGCAAGGGTAATTCCAGAAACAACTCCCTTAGCGGGCTGCTGCGTACAGAAGCGGCACGGGGAAAAATGCTCAACGGCGATCTCAGCTACCTCCGTAATTACGGCTGGAACGGTGGTTCCAACACGTATAGCATCAAGGGCCTGACGGGCCTGACCTATGAGCAGATGTCCCAGCGCACCGGTGCCAACATCGTCACCCAGAACAACGGCACCGGCACTGCACAGCGCTACGATAGCTTCGCCGCCGCTCTGGGCAACAGCTTTGCGTGGGTCACTACCGAGGAAAACGGCGCCGAGGTCCACGGCAAATACAGCTTCCCCGGCAGCGACGAGGCCCTGCAGGGTCAGGACTTCCCCTTCCCCACCGTGCTGGTGCAGGATAACGTCTTTGGCCGGGCCCGTCTGCACTACGGCTGGTGGCCGTCATCTGGCCTCTACTGGAGCAAGGGCTTGCTGACGCTGGACATGATCACCGACTACGATGCCGCCGGCGGTGAATCCGCCGTGACGCTGGATCTGCGGTTCGAGGGCACGGATCCCGGCACGGAGCTCCCCACCCTGTCCTATACCAAGGACGGCATCGTCACTGCCGAGCTTCAGCCGGACGGCACGGGCCACTACAAGGTCCGCATCGTGGGACAGGCCATCGGCTCCACCGAGATCATCGCCACACTGGGGGATTACACCGCCCGTCTGGCAGTGGACGTCACCGCCAAGCTCTCCATCTCCGTGGATCAACTCTCCGTAGAGCAGTATGTAGGCGAGAGCACTACCCTCACCCTCACCGCACGGGACGGCACCGGCCAAGTGCTCACCGGCGTCAAATGGGACGTGGTCAGCGGCTCTGACCGGGTGGTCACGCTGTCCCCGGTGAGTCGGGATCAGCAGGTCACCGTCACCGGTAAGGGCGAGGGCGAGGAGACTCTGCTGGTGCAGGCCGGTGTCACCGTGGGCCAGCGCACCTTCACCAGTGAGCTGCGCCTCACCGCCACCATCCATATGCAGGGCGTGCTGGGCATCGCCCATGTGGGCGATGGAAACGCCGTGTATCGTCAGGGCATCCTGAATCGGGACGCCACCGACTGGGATACCCCTCTCGGCCCCGCCGAGGGCGATGTCCCCGATTACGAGGGTCTGTACCTGTACAGCCGTGGCAAGGCGGCGGACTTCCGGTACTTCACCGTAACGGCCCTTACCGTTCTGGATAGCACCGGCACTTCCCACGATATGCTCTCCAACGCCGATGAGGACTACCGGGTCACCGTAGGCGACGTGGTGGCCGCCCAGCAGGACGGCGACTTCAGCTATCGCCCCATCACCATCCACGGACGGCAGCAGGAGACAGTCACCCTACAGGTGACCCTCACCGACAGCCGCACCGGCCGGCCCTATACGCTGGATATCCCCTATACCCTGACGGCGGAGGATACGCAGATCACCGCCACCTTCGTGGTAGGCCGCCTGCGGCTGGAGAAGGCCGTTCCCTTCGGCCAGCCCGCCGCCGGCTTCCTCCCCACGGAGGAGGAGCTTGTCTCGGCGCCCCGGCCTGTCGTGGGCTGGACCCCCAGTCCCGACCTGCCCCTGTTCCAGGATACCACCTTTGAACCCATCTATCAGGATACGGAGGAGCCCGGTCTGCTCCGCTGGCGCTGGAGCCGATAACCGTTTTGCAGAAAGGAGGGCATTGGAATGAAAAAGTGTACAGACCGGAAGGGCATCACCATTCTGATGGCCCTCCTCCTGCTGTTGGTAGCCAGCATGGTCAGCGTAGTGATCCTTACGGCGGCCACTACCGCCGCCCGGCACATCTCCAACGACCGCCAGAGCCAGCAGACCTATCTCACCGTCAGCTCCGCTGCGGAGCTGTTGCGGGACGATATCCTCTCCTCCAGCTATGAGCAGAAGGTCACCCGCCGCCCCACTGCCACCGGCAGCTATATCGAGCGGACGGAGGTAACTCAGACCCCCCAGGGGGCCATGAAGGCCTGGCTGGAGCGGGGCATCGAGGCCGTGGGCCGTGGCATCGCCTATACCGACGTCATCACCCTTACCCCGGATGCCGCCAGCGGTCTGGATGCCGTACAGGCGGAGTTCACCATGACCCCCGCCTACGACATCACCGTGACCCTTTCTCTGGCGGACAGCAGTCAGGGCAACTGCCTTATGACCCTCACCCTCAGCGGCCAGCGGAAGCAGCAGGTCACCACCGTCACCGGCGGCAACACCGAGACGGGACAGACCACCGTTACCACCACCACCATCTCTTGGGACACACCGCTCATTGAAAAGGGGGTCACCGGATGAAAAAGCTGAAGAACCAGAAGGGCGAAACTCTGGTGGAGACTCTGGTATCCCTGCTGATCATCGTGCTGGTGTTCGTCTTTCTGACGGGCTCCGCCGTGGCAGCCGCCAAGATCAACGCCAAGATCCGGGACACCGACGTCTCCTTCCGGTACAGCGATGCCCAGTCCGATGGCAACGCCCAGCTGCGCCTCTCCGGCCGCAGCGGCCAGACCGGCAGCACCTCGGTGGAGGTCTATCAGGAGAACGGCTACCGCTACTATGTGTCGGAGGATACGCCATGAGAAAACTCCGTGACCGGCGGGGCATCACCCTGACCGAGATGCTGTGTACGGTGCTGATCGTGCTGCTGCTGACGGCGCTGCTGGTGGTGGGCATCCGCTTTGCCAGCAAGACCTATACGGAGTCCATGCGGCTGTCGGAGGCGCAGGAGCTTTGCTCCACCCTCACCAGCGTCATCAGCGACAAGCTGCGCTTCTGCGGCACCGTGACGCAGGATGAAAACGGCGGCCTGACGCAGATCTTCATCCAAAACGTGGGCAGCGTAGAGGGTAAGGGCGATGCCTTTCAGATCGGTGAAGACGGCCAGCTAGCGCTGGGCGATCGTCACCTGCTGGGCTCCGCCTCCTACCCCAAGGGTCTGCAGGTAACTGCCTTTACCCTGCGCTACGATGCCTCCACCGACATTTTCTCCGTCACCCTGGAGATCGGGGACCGCTCCCGGCAAACCCTGTCCCAGACCTCCTTCGAGGTCAAGCGCATCAATCGCACCGTGACCTGATGCGCCCACGGCCTGCAAGCGGTAAGCGGCCAAATGCAGAGATAACAAACGAACCCCCTCGGCCATAGCCGAGGGGGTCCGCTTCTGTCTTATTTGGTTTTTTCTGCGGCCGCTGCGGCGGAACCGTCAGCTTTCCGCCTTGACGTCGGGCCTTGCGTCCTCCGTGCGGTACTGGGTCATAAGCAGCCGAATGGCCTGCTTCAGCGCCTCCAGCTGGGACTGCAGATAGCATTCATCCTCGAACATGGCGTAGTGGACGCAGGTCTGGATCAGGATGAAGATCAGCGGGGTGATGGTGGTATAGGGGATGCCCAGCTTGGGCTCCAGCGATTTGGCGTATTCGGTGTAGCGGCGGTTGACCCCCTCGAAGAACTGCTTGCCGTAGCGGATATACTTGGGGTGGGTGTAGACCTGATACATCAGGCGGTACTTCTTGCCGTGCTGCCGGGCCGTCCAGTAGGGGATCTCGTCGATGAAGCGCATCAGATCCTGCGGATCGGTGGGGGCCTTGGCCATGAAGTCGTCCTCCACCTTCTTCATGCAGTAGGCGGTGGACTGGACAATGAGATCGTCCAAATCTCTAAAATAGATATACAGCACGGCGGAGCTGCACCCACAGGACTCCGCCAGCTTCCGGATGCCCACGGAGGCCAGACCGTTTTCGGCGTAGCAGTCGTAGCACTTCTCCATCAGCATGATTTTTTTGCGCTGAAATTCCTCTTGATCTCTGGTTCTCACGGTACTTCTCCTCTTGTCATCCCTATTATTTGCATAGATTGCAAATATTATATACACTATATCTGATAATATATTATACCACTTGTTTCCGTGTTGCAAGGCTTTTTTCCGCAGTTTCCAAAAAATGACAAAATCATCGCCTGAATCGGACATTCAGGCGATGATTTTTTTTGCGATGTGCAATAGCGGGCATGGGCTGCTGCCTATGTCCGCCGGGATACGCTCCCTCGCCCCGCCGCCGTCCGGGGATATCCGTTATCCTTCGGTGCCAATGCCCTCCGGCGTCGTATCGGCAGCTGCGGTATCGGCGGGAGCATCCGCAACGGTGTCCTTCGGCTCCTGACGGGCCTCCAGCCGTTTCAGATACCAGAGGATGCGCCCGCCCACATAGGCGATGGCCGCAATGGCCCCGGCGTCCGGCATATTCAGGTAGCCGCCGATCAGATACGCTCCTAAAAAGCCGAGCAATGCGGCGGTAAATGCTGTTTTCCAGTCTATGGGACACTCTGGCTTCATAAATTTTCCTCCAACATTGATACTCCTGTTACTCAAGTGTTACTGGGCGTGCCAAATATGTGGTAATCTTACTACCCAAGCCAACAGAGAAACTTACACCTCCCTTGGAATCTATCGACACAGAAATATTACTGGCTCCAAGGGTCTTATGGGCGTAGCTTGGTTGCATAACTGCATCCGTTGATGTTACAACGCCATAGCATAGATAGGTAGCAAAATGGCTATCCGCTACATTTCCCGCCTCACAGGCATCACACTGGGGGATAGTGGGATTAAAGCGCAAGAGCGGCAGAAGATTTTTGTATTCGATCTTAAGATTCCCATCTTTTGGACTGCTTTCCGTTACATCACGGTTCCTCTTTGTTTCATTGCCGCAAATTCCGCACTTAAACGTCTGATGCACGTAACCCTTTTCTGCAAAGCTGTCATCAAAGGAAGCATTGGTTCCGATGGCAAGCACGTCCTGCAGCCGGGTCGCTGGATATTTCTTCCATTATATTTCTACCTGTGCATCGGACTCCTCCCCTTTCAGCTTCATCGTATCACAATTTCCGCTTTTTGCAAGCAAATTCGCCGCCCAGTGTGCTTTTTCGTAAAGAGTGCCGTTTGTCGCCATTTTATTTTAGTGAAATTGCTCTTGTTGCCGTTTTTCCTTTGCATCTGACAGGAATTTGTGGTATGATACAGGATGTATTCTTGTTTCTATTCGCTGCAGCGATGCCGGAAGGCTCTCCCGCCCGGCGGCAGGGAAACGGGAGCAATACGCATACTTTCCTTTTGGAAACAGAAAGGACACGATACATATGGGACTCATTACGAAAATTTTCGGAACGTACAGTCAGCGGGAGCTGAAAAGCATCTACCCCATCGCTGACAAGATCGAGGCGCTGGCCGACGAGTACAAGGCCCTCACCGATGCCCAGCTTCAGGCCAAGACCCCGGAGTTCAAGGAGCGTCTGGCCAACGGCGAGACGCTGGACGACCTGCTGCCGGAGGCCTTTGCCACCGTGCGGGAGGCGGCGGACCGTGTGCTGGGTCTGCGCCCCTATCGGGTGCAGCTCATCGGCGGCATCGTGCTGCATCAGGGCCGCATCGCTGAGATGAAGACCGGTGAAGGTAAGACGCTGGTGGCCACGCTGCCCTCCTACCTCAATGCACTGACGGGCCGTGGCGTTCACATCGTCACCGTCAACGACTATCTGGCCAAGCGAGACAGCGAGTGGATGGGCAAGGTCCACCGCTTTCTGGGCCTGTCGGTGGGCCTGATCGTCCACGACCTCAGCAAGGAGGAGCGGCAGGCCGCCTACAACGCCGACATCACCTACGGCACCAACAACGAGATGGGCTTTGACTACCTGCGGGACAACATGGCCATCTATAAGAACGAGCAGGTGCAGCGGGGCCATAACTTCGCCATCGTGGACGAGGTGGACTCCATCCTCATCGATGAGGCCCGGACGCCCCTCATCATCTCCGGCATGGGCGACAAGTCCACGCAGCTGTACGACATGGCGGAGTCGCTGGTGGCCCGGATGAAGAAATACGTGGTGGCGGAGGTGGACTCCAAGGAGGAGGAGGCCGAGGATATCGATGCCGACTATGTGGTGGATGAGAAGGCCAAGACGGCCACCCTCACCGCCCGTGGTATCGCCAAGGCCGAGGAGTTTTTCAATCTGGAGAACCTCTCCGACCCGGAGAACAGTACCATCGCCCACCACATCAATCAGGCCATCAAGGCTCACGGCGTCATGAAGCGGGACGTGGACTACGTCATCAAGGACGGCGAGATCATCATTGTGGACGAGTTCACCGGCCGTCTAATGTTCGGCCGCCGATACTCCGAGGGTCTGCATCAGGCCATCGAGGCCAAGGAGCACGTCTCCGTGCAGCGGGAGAGCAAGACGCTGGCCACCATCACCTTCCAGAACTACTTCCGCCTGTATCAGAAGCTGTCCGGTATGACCGGTACGGCCCTGACGGAGGAGGAGGAATTTGCCACCATCTACAAGCTGGACATTGTGGAGATCCCCACCAACCGTCCCATCGCCCGTATCGACGATCAGGACTCCGTGTATAAAACGGAGCAAGGTAAGTTCCGGGCGGTCATCCGTCAGGTGGAGGAGTGCCACGCCAAGGGTCAGCCGGTGCTGGTGGGTACGGTATCCATCGAGAAGAACGAGCTTTTAAGCCGGATGCTCACCAAGGCGGGCATCAAGCACAACGTATTGAACGCCAAGAACCACGAGCGTGAGGCGGAGATCGTGGCGCAGGCCGGTAAGCTGGGCGCCGTCACCGTGGCCACCAACATGGCCGGCCGTGGTACGGATATCATGCTGGGCGGCAACGCCGAGTACATGGCCACCAGCGACCTGCGGAAGGCGGGGCTGTCGGACGAGCTCATTGCTGAGGCCACCGGCTACGCCGAGACGGACAACCAGGAGATTCTGGATGCCCGCCGCCTGTTTGCCCAGAAGCTGCAGCAGCACAAGGAGGAGATCGCCGGAGAGGCGGAGCAGGTGCGTCAGGCCGGCGGCCTGTTCATCGTGGGTACCGAGCGCCACGACTCCCGCCGGATCGACAACCAGCTGCGTGGCCGTGCCGGTCGTCAGGGCGACCCCGGTGAGACCCGGTTCTATATCTCGCTGGAGGACGACCTCATGCGTCTGTTCGGCGGCGAGCGCATCAACAGCATCATGGAGCGGATGAACCTCGACGAGGACACCCCCATCGAGAACAAGATGTTGACCCGTGCCATCGAGCAGGCCCAGACCACGGTGGAGTCCCGGAACTTCCAGTCCCGTAAGTCGGTGCTGGAGTACGACGACGTGATGAACAAGCAGCGTGAGATCATCTACGATCAGCGCAAGCAGGTGCTGGAGGGCATGGACGTCAAGGGCATCATCATGAACATGATGTCCACCGCCATCGGCCATCAGGTCAGCAGCGCCTTCGGCGGCGAGAGCCACATGGACGAGGCCGGGATGCGGGAGCTGCTGCGTCAGGTGGAGGGCCTGTACTTCCCCAGGTACACCGTGCGCTTCGAGCCGGAGCGCATCCCCCAGCTGACGGCGGAGGAGGTCATCGACGCCTTTACCGCCGCCGCTGCCGACTTCTACGAAAAGAAGGAGCAGGAGTTCACCTCCCCCGTCATGCGTGAGGTGGAGCGTGTGGTGCTGCTGCGGGTGGTAGACGAGTACTGGATGGACCACATCGATGCCATGACCGATCTGCGGCAGGGCATCGGTCTGCGGGCCTATGCTCAGACGGATCCCATCATCGCCTATAAGAAGGAATCTCTGGAGATGTTCGAGGAGATGATCTCCGCCATTCAGGAGGAAACCGTCCGGCGGCTGTACTCCGTACGGCTGCGGAAGAACGAGGAGGTCAAGCGGGAGCGTGTAGCCAAGACCACATCGGAGAGCGTGGGCGGCGACGGCACCGTGAAGAAGCAGCCCCGCAAGGTGAAGAAGATCGGCCGCAACGAACCCTGCCCCTGCGGCAGCGGTAAGAAGTATAAGAACTGCTGCGGCCGGGATGCGTAAAAATCCCCGGACAGGAGGACTGCCATGGCATTTCATGACCATACGGAAAACGGCATCACCGTGCTGCAGAGCGATCTGCTGTGCGGCAGCATCCGCCACGGTTTTTCCACCCGCACCGGCGGCGTCAGTCCCGCCCCGTGGGACAGCCTGAATCTGGGCGTGGGCCGGGGCGACGATCTGGCCAATGTGCAGGAGAACTTCCGCCGGCTGTGCGGCGTGCTGGGTCTGTCCCATCAGCGGGCGGTGCTCAGCAAGCAGGTCCACGAGGACAACATCCGTCTGGTGACGGAGGCGGACTGCGGCAAGGGCCTGTTCCGGCAGCGGGACTACGCCAGCGTAGACGCCATGATCTGCCGGGAGAAGCACATCCCGCTGGTGGTGTTCTCCGCCGACTGCGGCACCATCCTGCTGTATGACCCGGTGCAGGAGGCCATCGGAGCCGTCCACGCCGGGTGGCGTGGGGTGGCCAGCGGTCTGGCTGCCAAGACGGTGCGGCGGATGCAGGAGGCCTTCGGCACGGAGCCGGAGGATCTGCTGGCCGCCACGGGGCCGTCCATCGGGGCCTGCTGTTTCGAGACGGACGATGACGTGCCGGAGGCCATGCGCCGGGCGCTGGGTGCGGCAGCGGAGCCGTACATGGTGCGCCGGGGCGAAAAGTGGCACATAGACCTGAAGGGCATCAATGCCCTGTGGCTGCGGCAGGCCGGGGTACAGCACATCGACGTATGCCCCGACTGCACCGGCTGCCACCCGGAGCGCTGGTGGTCCCATCGGAAGATGGGGGACCGCCGGGGAGCGCAGGCGGCACTCATCGCCCTGATCTGAACAGGAGACTGCCATGAAAAAGCGTTTACTATCCCTTTTGCTGGCGGCGGCGTGTCTTGTGCCGCTGTCCGGCTGCGACTGGGGCGAGGAGCCGGAGGAGACCTACGACACCCTCTCCCAATACTATCAGCAGAGCGACAGCACCAAGCAGGATACCCGTCTCACCTCCTTCGGTCTGCCCTATCTGCAGGGGGAGACATGGGACCCCATCACCTGCGCCGACGGCGCCCAGCAGACACTGGGTGCGCTGCTGTATGAGAGTCTGTACACGCTGGGTACCGACTTTTTGCCCCAGCCTTGTCTGGCGGAGAGCGCCTCCTACGACGCCGAAAGCTACGCCCTGACCGTCACCGTGCGCTCCGGCGTCACTTTCTCCGACGGCTCAACCCTGACGGCGTGGGACGTGGTGGCTGCCCTGCGGCGGGCCAAGGAGTCCGTGCGGTACGGCCAGCGGCTGGCGGAGATGGACTCCGTGTCCTATTTGGGGGAGAGTACCCTCCGCATCTACCTCACCCGCAATGACCCGCAATTCGCCGCCCGGCTGGACATTCCCATCATCAAGGGCGGCACCCAGGAGGACACGGTACCGGTGGGCAGCGGCCCCTACCGCTATGTCAAGGACGAGAGCGGGGTGTATCTGGCCCGGCGAACGGACTGGTGGCAGGATAAGACCATGCCGCTGGAGCGCATCGAGCTGACGGCCTGCAAGAACACCGACTCCATGGCCTACGCCTTCTATACCCACGACATCCAGATGCTGGTATGCGACCTGACCGGCACCAACACCTCCAACGTCTACGGCAGCGGCAGCTATACGGACATCCCCACCTCGACGATGCAGTATATCGGCTTCAACGTCACCCGTGCGCCCTTCAACGACCCTAAACTGCGGGCGGCCCTGAGTCTTGGCATGGACCGGGCCGGCGGCGTTAGTGCCTTCCTGCTGGGGCATGGGCAGACGGCCCAGTTCACCCTGTCCCCCTCGGCGGTGGTCTACCCCAAGGATCTGGAGGAGACCTATTCCCCGGACAGCTACCGCTCCGCTATGGAGACGGCGGGCTATACCTCCGGCGAAAAGTCTGTCTCCGTCACCATGCTGGTGAACGAGGAGAATAGCTTCAAGGTATCCATGGCCCGGAAGCTGGCCTCGGACCTCTCCCAATACGACGTGAAGATCGACGTAAAGACCCTGCCCTATGAGGACTATCTGGCGGCGCTGAAGGCCGGAGATTTCGACCTCTACTACGGGGAGTGCAAGCTGACGGCGGATTGGGATCTGTCGCCGCTGCTGTCTCCGGGCGGGGCCCTGAACTACGGCGGCGTGCGGGACACACAGCTGGAGACCCTGCTGACGGCCTTCCGAACGGCATCGGAGGGCGAGGGACGCCAGACAGCGGCCCATGAGCTGTGCAGCTATCTGAAGGAGCAGGCGCCGTTGGTGGCAGTGTGCTTCAAGTCCAACTCCGTGCTGCTGCCGGACGGAGCGGTGAAAAACGACATCCACCCCACCGTCTCCGACCCCTTTGCCGATTTTCAGGATTGGCAGCTGAATATGAAAAGCTAAGTCCTCCGGAAAATAAACTTTTTTAGCAAGAA
>ERZ839741.1105-NODE-1105-length-30367-cov-5.320038_pt1 | contig 30367 bp, 25 predicted proteins | sample MGYA00519880_ERZ839741 | MGnify/ENA primary metagenome ERZ839741 (study PRJEB31850, sample SAMEA3708851) | human gut metagenome | biome: human gut; feature: human-associated habitat; material: faeces | place: China | collected 2014 ...
CCATGGGGTGCTAAGACTTTTGCTGCCGTCCATGGCAGCAAAACACTATACATCAACAGCCAGACTAAGATTTACTAATTTTCTCCCAAAGTCACAAAAGCAGTCCCAGGTTTGTGCAAGTTGCCAATTACTAAGATGTGAGCCGCCTTTTGACAACCTAATGTAATAAAAAATACAGGAATTCTCATAGAATAGAATGTCCTGTAAAAGTCTTATAAAAAGAGGGAGCCGATGTCTTTCGACATCGGCATACATATGAAAAAGAATGTATTATAATGGATTTAACCTCATTACGTTGTCTAGTATATATGGCAAATGTGAAAAGATTGTGATTACATTATGATAAATAAGTAAAAAAAAAATGAACAAAAAATGAACAAATTATGTAAACCGAAATCCTAAAATATTCTTAAGTTTCCAGAAAGAAGTTGGAATTAGAAGCATGAGTGTGTATAATAGACGAAAGAGAGAGGGGCACATCGCCCGGAGGAAAGTAATATGTATGACAGCATTATCGTTGGCAGTGGAATTGCAGGAAGTACGGCGGCAAGGAGACTGGCAGAAGAAGGAAAACGTAACGTTTTAGTAATAGAGAAACGCAGCCATATCGGCGGGAACTGTTATGACTGCATGGATGAACATGGTATCTGGATCCATCAGTATGGACCTCATATTTTTCACACGGAAATGGAAGAGGTTTATGAATTTTTCTCAAGGTTTACCATGTGGACATCTTTCCGGCATGAAGTGGTAGCACAGGTGGGCGAGCAGTTGATCCCGGTTCCATTTAATCTGAATACACTACATATGGTCTTTGAAAAAGATAAAGCAGAGGAACTGGAAAAGAAGCTGACAGATACTTACGGTTATGGAAGTAAGGTCCCGATCATGGAACTTAGAAAAAGTGAGGATGCAGGGATCCGCGAGATCGCAGATTATGTCTATCAGAATATTTTCCTATATTATACAATGAAGCAGTGGGGACAGAAGCCGGAAGAGATCAGTGAGGAAGTAACCGGACGTGTACCGGTACTGATCTCGCGAGATAACGGATATTTTACGGACCGCTATCAGGGAGTTCCCAAGCAGGGATTCCACCGGATGTTCCGAAATCTGTTAGACCATCCGAATATTACGATCGTGTTAGATACAGATGCAAAAGAGATTTTAAAATTTCAGGAAGATGAGATTTTATTGCATGGCGAGCCATTTCAGGGTGAGGTGATCTATACGGGAGCAGTGGACGAATTATTTGACTGCTGTGATGGAAGACTTCCGTATCGTTCCCTGGATTTTGCATTTGAACATTATGATAGGGACTCCTATCAGGGCAGAAGTGTGGTCAATTATACAGTCAGTGAAGATTTTACAAGGATTACCGAGTTCAAATATCTGACGAAACAAAAAGACACGGATGGAACCACGATCGTGAAAGAATATCCGTTTGCATATACAGGGAAAGATGGAGAGATTCCTTATTATGCAATTTTAAATGAAGAGAACCGGAAGCTGTATGAGAAGTACCGAAAGCGGACGGAGCATTATAAGAACTTTTATCTGTTAGGAAGACTGGCAGAATATCAGTACTATAATATAGATGCCATGACAAAGAAGGCATTGGATCTAACTGAAAAAATTATCAATCAATAGGAGCAGAACAGATGAAATTATTAACGGTAGCTATCCCATGTTACAATTCACAGGATTATATGGAAAAATGCATTGATTCGCTGTTAATCGGGGGCGAGGATGTGGAGATCATCATTGTCGATGACGGTTCAAAGGACATGACACCGGAGATTGCGGATTCCTATGCAAAAAAACATCCGGAAATCGTGCGTGCCATCCATCAGGAAAACGGAGGACACGGAGAGGCGGTCAATACCGGAATACGAAACGCACAGGGAATTTTCTTTAAAGTAGTAGACAGTGATGACTGGGTAGATGCAGAGGCATATCAGAAGATATTGGCAACACTGCGTGAATTAGTCGGCAACGGAAGCCAGTTGGATATGCTGATCAGTAATTTTGTCTATGAAAAAGAAGGTGCAAAGCATAAAAAAGTCATGAAATATACTTCGGCGATCCCGAAAGAAAAATTGTTTACCTGGAAGGATGTACGGCATTTTTCAAAGGGACAGTATATTTTGATGCATTCGGTTATTTACCGGACACAGCTTTTGAGAGACTGTGGATTAGAATTGCCAAAGCATACGTTTTATGTGGATAATCTGTTTGTCTATGTACCGCTTCCTTATGTAAAAAATATGTACTATCTGGATGTGGATTTTTACCGTTATTACATCGGCAGAGAGGATCAGTCCGTCAATGAGAGCGTGATGATCAAGCGGATCGACCAGCAGATCAAGGTCAATAAAATCATGGTAGATTCCTATGATCTGTGGAAATTGCAGGATCGAAAGCTCAGAAAATATATGTTTAATTACTTAGAGATCATTACCGTGGTATCTACGGTTATGCTGATCCGTTCCGGCACAGAAGAGAACCTTGAGAAAAAACGAGAGCTGTGGAATTATATCAAGCAAAAGGATCTGCGGTTATTCCATCATCTGAGAAATGGAATTATGGGTGGAACGATGAACCTTCCGGGTAAGGGGGGCAGAAAGATTTCGATTGCGGCATATAAGATTTCTCAAAAAGTAGTTGGATTTAATTAGTATTTGGATAATTATGAAAGGAACGAGTAGCAATAACTGTGGAAATTCGGTTTTTGACTGCTCGTTTTTGTTGCAGTATAGGATTAGGGTGTCAAAAGGCGGATTCAAGTTTTTTGATTGGCAGATTGCACAAAGCCGGGTCTATTTTGTTCCGTTGTACAAAAATAAGAAAATCTAAGTCTGCCTGAGTTAGGTTGCGATGGAGTGACGTGTACGTCTTAAATGCCCCGTCCATGGGGCGTTAAGACTTTTGCTGCCGTCCATGGCAGCAAAACACTATACATGAACAGGCAGACTAAGATTTACTAATTTTCTCCCAAAGTCACAAAAGCAGTTCCGGTTTTGTGCAAGTTGCCAGCCATTAAGTTGCGACCGCTTTTTGACACTCTGATCATAATAATAAGTAATAATCGAACAGAAAAAGACAAAGAGCCCTGACAGGAATCCGCGCGCGTGATACGATATCACATAGATACTGTCGGGGCTTTTTGACAAAATCAAAGAAATAATACAAAAAGTCTGAAAATTAGAAAAACAATAGCTTAAAATCATTCAGATTAATTTGAATTTTTGCATTTCTTTTCATTTAAAATGTGTTACAATAGATAAGAGTTTTTAACTCTTAAAAGGAGATAAGTGTGACATGTCGGATAAACCAGAGAACGGATTGAAGCAGGAGTTAGACCGCAGAAAGCGGATCAACCGGATCAAATCCATCATTGTATCCTTTGTGGGAATCTGGATGCTGGCATCTGTCATTTTGTGTGCAACACTTTTTGTAAAAGTTATTCACTTAGAGAATAATCTGAACAAGGTACTGCAGAACATGCCGCAGGTAGAACAGGTGGAGAATGAAGAGACGAAGAATTCTCCGGATGCGGATACCGGAAAGAATGTGGAATACGGGAAGCAGGATCAGACCGGACAGGATGATGCAAACAAGAAGAAGGCAGACGATGGCGAAAAGTTAAAAGTATATCTTACTTTTGATGACGGACCAAGCACGAATACACAACAGATTCTGGATATATTAAAACAATATAATGTAAAAGCGACATTCTTTGTCATTGGAAAGACAGATGACCTTTCGAAAGAAATGTATAAGAAGATCGTAGAGGAAGGGCATACCCTTGGGATGCATTCCTATTCTCATAAATATTCGGTAATATATGACTCCATGTCAGCATTTGAACAGGATTTTAATCAGATCCATGACTATCTGAAAGAAGTTACCGGAGTGGATTGCAAATATTATCGTTTTCCGGGAGGAAGCAGTAATCAGGTCAGCAACAGTGATATGCGGGAATTTATCCGATATCTGAATGGCCGGGGGATTACATACTATGATTGGAATGTCTCAAGCGGAGATGCGACATCACAGGCATATACAGCGGATGAGCTGATACAGAATGTGATGGGAGATGTTACAAAATATAAGACATCGGTAGTGTTGATGCATGATTCTGCCGTGAAACCTGCTACCGTAGAAGCATTACCGGCACTGATCGAGCAGCTTCAGGGGATCGGAGCAGAGATTTTACCAATAGATGAAAATACAGCAACTGTACATCATGTCAGCATTGATGGGGAACAGGGACAATAAGAAAAAAAGATGGAGGGACAACATGGGCTTTTTTAAAGATTTTAAAGAAGATGCATCTCAGGCAATGAAAGAATTAATGCCACAGGATGATGAAGTACTGGACGAAGAAGGAACAGATGAAGATGATCTGGTTGTAAATACGTTAGAAGATGAGTTAGACGTAGAGTCTGAACTTTCTAAGCTGAACGGATTGTTAGAATCTGTAGCCAAAGAAGAGACACCGGTCAAAGAGCCGGCACCTGAAACAACACAGGAAAAGACAACAAAAGCAGTGACAAATAAGGAGGAACCATTCATGAGCATGGAGAAAGAAACATCAGTAAATCCGATCAATCTGGGAGGAAAAGCAGAGTCTGTGATGCCGACAATGACACAGATGCATACACAGCAGGAAGCACCAATGAGAAAACCGGAGCCGGTCGTAACTGATGAAGTGACATTAATTACTGAAGGAAGCAGTCTGACAGGTAATCTTTCTTCTAATGGTTCTATTGATATGAGAGGAACTGTGATCGGAGATGTTCAGTGTAACGGAAAGTTAACCGTAACCGGAAATATCCGTGGTAACACAACCTCAGCAGAGTTCTTTGCGGATAATGCAAAATTAGAGGGAGAAGTAACAACAACAGGAACCGTAAAAATCGGACTTGGTTCCGTAGTGGTTGGTAATATCACTGCAACCTCAGCAGTGATCGCAGGTGCGATCAAAGGCGACATTGATGTACAGGGACCGGTTGTGGTAGATACTTCAGCAGTTGTTATGGGAAATATCAAATCACGTTCCGTACAGATCAACAATGGTGCGGTTATTGAAGGATTCTGCTCACAGTGTTATGCAGATGTGGATGTAGAAAGCCTTTTTGTGGAAGAATAAGAGAAAAACAAGGAGACAGCCATGAAAAGAGTATTATTAAAGCTTAGCGGAGAAGCTCTTGCAGGAGAAAAACATACCGGTTTTGATGAGGCAACTGTTGTCAAAGTGGCAAAACAGGTAAAACAGTTAGCAGATGATGGCGTGGAAGTTGGTGTTGTTATTGGCGGCGGTAATTTCTGGCGTGGAAGAACAAGCGAGAATATTGACCGTACCAAGGCGGATCAGATCGGAATGTTAGCAACCGTGATGAACTGTATCTATGTTTCGGAGATTTTCCGTTCCGAAGGAATGAAGACACAGGTACTGACACCATTTGAATGTGGCTCTTTCACAAAGTTATTTTCTAAGGATCGTGCAAACAAATACTTTGAGCATGGAATGGTTGTATTTTTTGCAGGCGGTATCGGACATCCGTATTTTTCAACGGATACTACAACCGTATTGCGTGCAGTAGAGATTGAAGCAGACGTTATCCTGTTAGCAAAAGCAATTGACGGAGTATATGACAGTGATCCGAAGGTAAATCCGAATGCAGTACGCTACGATGAGGTTTCCATTCAGGAAGTCATCGACAAGCAGCTTGCAGTTGTGGATCTGACTGCTTCTATCATGTGCATGGAAAATCATATGCCGATGTATGTGTTTGGGTTGAATGAAGAGAACAGTATCGTAAAAGCGATCAGCGGTAAATTCAACGGAACCGTAGTAACGGTATAAAACAGGAGGAAACAACATGGATGAGAGATTAACCCCATTTGAGGATAAAATGAAAAAATCCTATCATAATCTGATAGAGGAACTTGGAACAGTTCGTGCAGGACGTGCGAACCCACATGTGTTAGATAAGATCAAGGTAGACTACTATGGTACACCAACTTCTTTACAGCAGGTGGCAAACGTCAGCGTACCGGAACCGAGAATGATACAGATTCAGCCTTGGGAGGCTTCTTTGGTAAAAGAGATTGAAAAAGCGATCAATATGTCCGATTTAGGAATCAACCCGACCAATGATGGAAAAGTGATTCGTTTAGTATTCCCGGAACTTACAGAGGAACGCAGAAAAGAGCTTGCAAAGGATGTAAAGAAAAAAGGTGAGGCTGCTAAGGTAGCGATCCGTAACATTCGCCGTGATGCAAATGATTCCTTTAAGAAATTAGGAAAATCATCAGAAGTGTCTGAGGATGAAGTAAAAGACTTAGAGACACAGGCACAGAAAATGACTGACAAATTTATAGCAGATATAGATAAAGCCATTGAAGAAAAATCCAAAGAGATTCTTACCGTATAGAAATTTTTGGAACACATGGGGACACAGCGGTATCGCCGTGTTCCCCTTTTTCTTTCATAGAGATTTTTGGAACTTCCATGGGAAGTTCATAGAAAGTAAGACGTAGGAGGAAGGACGATGAGGATTCCGCAGCATGTAGCCATTATATTAGATGGCAACGGAAGATGGGCAAAGAGTAAAGGAATGCCGCGCAATTACGGGCATACCATGGGAGCGAAGAATGTAGAGGTTATTTGTGAGGATGCCTATCATATGGGAATTCAGTATCTGACGCTGTATGCGTTTTCTACAGAGAACTGGAACCGTCCGGATACAGAGGTGGAAGCACTGATGAAGCTGCTTGCCACTTATCTGAAGAATTGTATCAAAAGAGCAGATAAGAATAATATGAGAATCCGTGTCATTGGAGACATCAGCAGACTGGATACAAAGTTCCAAAACACGATTCGGGAATTAGAAGAAGCAACGAAAAAGAACACGGGCTTAAATTTACAGATTGCCCTGAATTATGGCAGTCGTGATGAGATGATCCGTGCGATGAAAAAAATGGTAAAAGACCATGATGCCGGCAAATTAGAGACAGAGGACATTACCGAAGAATGTTTTTCTTCCTATCTGGATACGAAAGAGATTCCGGACCCGGATCTGCTGATCCGTACCAGTGGAGAGCAGCGTCTGTCGAATTATCTGCTTTGGCAGCTTGCATACAGTGAATTTTATTTTACACCGGTTCCGTGGCCGGATTTTTCAAAAGCGGAATTAGAAAAAGCCGTAGAAGCGTATAATCAGAGAGACAGACGGTATGGCGGCGTAAAGGAGGAGGCATAATGTTTAAGACGAGACTGATCAGTGGAATCGTACTGGTTGCACTGGCATTATTACTGATCATTACAGGCGGAAACGTTCTATTGGGAGCACTGTGCGTAATTTCCCTGATCGGAATGTTTGAATTATACCGCATTTTTAAAATAGAAAAAGAACCGGCAGGAGTAGCAGGATATATAGCGGCCATCGTATATTATCTGAACCTGTTATTTGGTTTTATACCGGATATGATGATGTTCGTACTCGGTGTACTTGTGGTGTTGATGTTTATTTATGTATTTTCCTATCCAAAATATAAGACAGAGCAGATGTTAGCAGCATTTTTTGCAGTATTCTATGTGGCAGTCATGTTGTCCTTTGTATATCAGACGAGAATGCTTCCGATGGGAACTTACACGGTATGGCTGATCTTCTTATGCTCCTGGGGCTGTGACACCTGTGCTTATTGTGTCGGAGTCTTAATTGGAAAACATAAGATGGCACCAAAACTGAGTCCGAAAAAATCCATTGAAGGAGCAGTCGGAGGCGTTGTCGGAGCAGCCCTTTTAGCCATTATCTATGGATTTGTATTCAAGGATGCCATGGGATGCACCACACAGACCATCTGGTTTATGGCAGGAATCTGCGCAGTGGGAGCACTGATCTCTATGGTGGGAGATCTGACAGCATCAGCGATTAAGAGAAATTATGAGATTAAAGACTATGGAAAACTGATCCCGGGACACGGTGGGATCTTAGACCGTTTTGACAGTGTGATATTTACCGCACCGATTATATTCTATCTGGCATTGTATTTCATAAAATAGTAGAGGTTACCATGAAAAAAATAGCGATTTTAGGTTCCACAGGTTCAATTGGAACCCAGACACTTGAGATTGTAAGAGAACAAAAGGATATCTGTGTAAGAGCACTTGCCGCAGGAAATAATATTGATCTTTTAGAGCAGCAGATCCGTGAATTTCATCCGGTCTTAGCATCGGTACAGTCGGAGGAAAAAGCAGCGGATTTACGGCAGAGACTGCGTGATATGGACATTAAGATCGTTTCCGGCATGGACGGACTGATCGAAGTTGCAACAGAGCCGCAGGCAGAGATTTTAGTGACTGCAGTGGTTGGAATGTTAGGACTTCGTCCAACCGTGGAAGCCATCAAGGCAAAGAAGACGATCGCACTTGCAAATAAAGAGACACTGGTAACGGCGGGACATCTGATCATGCCGTTAGCAAAAGAGTGTGGGGTGCCGATCCTTCCAGTGGACAGTGAACACAGTGCTATTTTCCAGTCCTTAAATGGAGAGAGACAGAACCGGATCGCAAAGATTTTACTGACCGCTTCGGGCGGCCCTTTCCGTGGAAAAAAACGTGCAGAACTTGCGTATGTTACCTTAGAGGATGCCTTAAAACATCCGAATTGGAGCATGGGAAGAAAGATTACCGTAGATTCTGCAACCCTTGTAAACAAAGGTTTAGAGGTAATGGAAGCAAAGTGGCTCTTTGATGTGGAATTAGAGCAGATCCAGGTGGTCGTGCATCCGCAGAGCGTCATCCATTCGATGGTGGAATACGAGGATGGGGCAGTCATCGCGCAGCTTGGTACGCCGGATATGCGTCTGCCGATCCAGTATGCACTTTATTATCCGAACCGAAGAAGTTTAAGCGGAAAGCGTTTGAATTTTTACGAATTGGGAAGTCTGACCTTTGAAGAACCGGATATGGAGACCTTTCAGGGGTTGTCCCTGGCTATGAAAGCCATGAAGGCAGGCGGCAATATGCCAACGGTATTTAATGCGTCGAATGAACGTGCAGTTGCAATGTTTTTAGAGAAAAAAATCGGATTTTGGAATATTCCCGAAATCATTGAAGCATCTATGGAACACGTTGATTTTATGGAAAATCCAAGTTTGGAAAAAATACTGAGTACAGAACAGGAAGTATATGAGTATATAGAGAGCAGGTGGAAACCTTGAAAATCATTTTTGCGATATTAATTTTCAGTATCATAATTCTGTTCCATGAGCTGGGACATTTTCTGTTCGCAAAGCGGGCAGGGATCCGTGTCAATGAGTTTTGTATCGGTTTAGGTCCTACGCTGGTTGGATTTACAAAAGGAGAAACCAAGTATTCCATCAAATTGCTGCCTTTTGGCGGTGCCTGCATGATGGAAGGTGAGGACGGAGACAGCAAGGCGGAGGATTCTTTTCAGAGTAAATCGGTTGGGGCAAGAATTTCCGTAGTAGCCGCAGGACCGGTCTTTAATTTCATCATGGCATTTGTCTGTGCTCTGATCTTAGTGGCATGTACCGGATATGACAGACCGGTGATCAGCGGTGTTATGGACGGATATCCTGCACAGGAAGCAGGGATGAAAGAGGGAGATGTGATCAAAAAGCTGAATTCAAAGAAGATCCATCTTTACCGGGAAGTCAGCATTTATACCTTTTTCCACGGAGATCAGTCCATTGATGTGGTATATGAGCGTGACGGAAAGACACATGAGACAACGATCACACCGCGCTACGACAAAGAAAATGATCGTTATCTCTTCGGATTCTATGGAAGCGGCGAACGGACAAAAGGCGGTCCGGTCAAGACCCTGCAATACGGTGTATACGAAGTGAAATACTGGATTGCAAGTACCTTAGAGAGCCTGAAAATGCTTGTGACAGGGCAGGTGGGAATCAATGAGATGTCGGGTCCTGTCGGCATTGTCAAGGGTGTGAGTGATACCTATGAAGCAGGAGCGGCAGTCGGCTGGTTCTCCGTTTTTGTCGGAATGCTCAACTGGACGATCTTATTATCTGCGAACTTAGGTGTAATGAATCTTCTTCCACTTCCGGCATTAGACGGTGGAAGACTGGTATTTTTAATTATAGAAGCAATCCGTGGAAAAGGGGTTGACCCTGAGAAAGAGGGGATGGTCCATTTTATCGGGATCTGCCTTTTAATGGCATTGATGGTAGTCATTATGTTTAATGATATACGAAAGCTCTTCTAGGAGGAATGGTATGGATACAAGAGAAGTACGGATCGGAAACCGTGTGATCGGTGGTGGGAATCCGGTTTTGATACAGTCGATGACAAATACAAAGACGGAGGATGTTCAGGCAACCGTGGCACAGATCAAACGTCTGACTGCAGCGGGCTGTGAGATCATCCGGTGTGCAGTGCCTACGATGGAGGCGGCAAAGGCGTTAGGAGAGATCAAGCGTCAGATTGATATCCCGCTGGTTGCCGATATCCATTTTGACTATAAACTGGCAATTGCAGCAATGGAAAACGGTGCGGATAAGATCCGTATCAATCCGGGCAATATCGGTTCAAAAGAGCGGATCCGTGCGGTAGTAGATGTGGCAAAAGAGAGAAATATTCCAATCCGGGTGGGTGTCAACAGTGGTTCTTTAGAAAAAGAACTGGTGGCAAAATATCATGGTGTAACAGCCGAAGGATTGGTGGAGAGCGCATTAGATAAGGTACATCTGATCGAGGAAAACGGCTATGATAATCTGGTGATCTCTATTAAATCATCCGATGTCATGATGTGTGTACATGCGCATGAGCTGATCGCAAAAAAGACAGATTATCCGCTTCATGTCGGTATCACAGAGGCAGGAACGATCACAAGCGGCAACATCAAGTCTGCGATCGGTCTTGGACTGATCTTAAATCAGGGCATTGGTGATACGATCCGCGTATCCTTAACGGGAGATCCGTTAGAAGAGATCAAGTCTGCAAAGCTGATCCTGCGTACTCTCGGTTTACGGAAAGGCGGCATTGAGGTAGTATCCTGTCCGACCTGCGGCAGAACGCAGATTAATCTGATCGCGCTTGCAAACCGTGTGGAAGATATGGTTGCTGATATTCCGTTAGATATCAAGGTTGCAGTCATGGGCTGTGTGGTAAACGGACCGGGGGAAGCAAGAGAGGCAGACATCGGGATTGCAGGAGGAATCGGGGAAGGATTGCTGATCAAACATGGCGAGATCGTACAGAAACTTCCGGAAGAGGAACTCTTAGATGCATTGAGAAACGAACTGTTGAATTGGAGTGAGTAAGATGGCAAATGCCTTTTTAGAGGTCTTTCCTACATTACAACTAAATCACGAAATGAAGGGTCTTTTGTCAGAAGCCACGGTAACAAAAGTGGCTTCTAACCGTAACCGGGATTTTATCCGTGTCTATTTTGACAATACAAGGCTGATCCCGAAAAGAGATATCTGGCGTTTAGAAGAGGATATGAGACAGCAGCTTTTTCCAAATCAGAAGATGCAGATCAAGCTGATGGAGCATTACCGCCTTTCCAGCCAGTATACGGCAAAGACACTTTTAGATACCTATAAAGAGAGCATGTTGTGTGAGATCAAAGAATACAGCCTGCTCCTTTATAATATTTTTAGAAAAGCCGAGATCCGCTTTGAAGAAGATATGCAGATGACGTTGATCTTAGAAGATACGTTAATCGCAAGGGAAAGTCAGGACGAGCTGATCGAAGTCTTAGATAAGATCATAAGAGAACGCTGCGGCATCCAGACGAAGTTCGACATTCAGTTCGTGGAGAAAAAAGAGAGCCATTATAAAAAAAATACCGACCATCAGATCGATTTAGAAGTCGAGAGTATCGTAAGGCGTACGGCGGCAGCAAAATCGGAGCATGAGCAGGAACACGCTGAGGACGAAATGCTCGGAGCAGTCGCAAAAGAAAACGAGGCAGATACTTCAAAGGCTCAGAGTCCGAAAGAGCAGAGTGCAAAAGTAGCCAAGACAAAGTCCACTGCAGATGTGGGAAGCCGGCAGAACGGTAAGAAGGGTGGAGTTAAGAAGCGCGAGTACGGTCTGAAGCGTTCCGACAACCCGGATGTATTCTACGGACGTGATTTCGACGAAGAAGCAGTGACGATCGATACAATACAGGGAGAAGTCGGCGAGGTCGTTATTCGCGGACAGATCATCGATACCGATATGCGGGAACTTCGGAATGGAGAAAAAACGATCGTCAAGATCGTCATTACAGACTTTACGGATACAATCGCAGCTAAGATTTTTGTAAAAAATGAGCAGCGGGATGAATTGATGGAGCATCTGAAAAAAGGAAACTTCATCAAGATCAAAGGTGTTACAACGATGGACAAGTTTGACCATGAAATCGGGCTGTCCTTCTTAGCCGGTATGAAGAAAATCCCTGATTTTACCACGCCAAGATTAGATAACAGCATGGAAAAGAGAGTCGAGCTGCATTGCCATACCAAAATGAGCGATATGGACGGTGTTTCTGATGTAAAAGACATCATAAAAAGGGCAAAATCATGGGGTCATAAAGCAATCGCAATTACTGACCACGGTGCAGTGCAGGCATTTACGGATGCGTATCATTCCGTCAGTCCTGAGGATGATTTTAAGGTCATATATGGAGTAGAGGCATATTTAGTTGACGATTTAAAAGAAATCATTACAAATTCTAAGAATCAGAGTCTGGATGATTCCTATGTGGTATTTGACTTAGAGACCACAGGATTTAGTCCAAACACTTGTAAGATCATAGAGATTGGAGCCGTGAAGGTGGAAAATGGAACGATCACGGAGCGTTTTTCGGAATTTGTCAATCCACAGGTACCAATTCCGTTTAAGATCGAGGAACTGACCGGAATCCGTGACGATATGGTCATGGGGGCGGAAACCATTGAAGAGATCCTGCCGCGTTTTATGGAATTTTGTGAAGGTTGTGTAATGATCGCACACAATGCAGAATTTGATATGAGCTTTATCCGCAAAAATTGTATGGATTTAGATATCCCATGCAATCATACGGTTGGCGATACGGTGGCAATGGCAAGAATCTTACTGCCGGCCTTACATCGTTTTAAATTAGATACCGTCGCAAAAGCACTGAAGATTTCATTAGAAAACCATCATCGTGCGGTAGATGATGCAGAATGTACGGCACACATCTTTGTGAAGTTCATTGAAATGTTAAAAGAGCGCCATATCGAGACACTGAATGATCTGAACAGCCTTGGGGCAACGTCGGTCGATACGGTGAAAAAGCTGCCGACCCACCATGCGATCATCTTAGCACAGAATGAAGTCGGAAGGATTAATCTCTATCGTCTTGTTTCCGAATCGCATCTGACGTATTATGCGAAGAGACCAAGGATTCCAAAGAGTCTTTACCTAAAATATAAAGAGGGACTCTGTATTGGTTCTGCCTGTGAAGCAGGAGAACTGTATCAGGCAATTTTAAACGGAAGACAACAGGAAGAGATCGCAAGACTGGTCAATTTCTATGACTATTTAGAGATCCAGCCGCTGGGCAACAATATGTTCATGTTAGAGAGTGACAAAGCTCCGGTGGAGACCATAGAGGAACTTCAGGAGATCAACCGTAAAATCTGCCGGTTAGGAGAGGAGTTCCACAAACCGGTGGTCGCAACCTGCGATGTCCACTTTTTAGACCCGCAGGATGAGGTTTACCGAAGGATCATCATGGCAGGCAAAGGCTTTAAGGATTCGGATGATCAGGCACCGTTGTATCTGCGTACTACCGAAGAAATGTTAGCAGAATTTGAGTATCTTGGCAGTGAAAAAGCCAGAGAGGTAGTCATTACAAATCCAAATAAGATTGCGGCGATGTGTGAACGCATTGAGCCGGTGCGTCCTGATAAATGTCCGCCGGTGATCGAGAATTCAGACCAGATGCTGCGTGATATCTGCTACAATAAGGCACATGAGATGTACGGGGAAGAATTGCCGCCGATCGTACAGGAACGTTTAGAAAGAGAATTAAATTCCATTATATCAAACGGCTATGCCGTAATGTATATCATTGCACAGAAGCTGGTGTGGAAATCAAATGAAGACGGCTATCTGGTAGGTTCCCGTGGTTCCGTAGGTTCTTCATTTGCGGCAACCATGTCGGGTATTACCGAGGTCAATCCGTTAAGACCACATTATTATTGTAAAAAATGCCACTACAGTGATTTTGATTCAAAAGAGGTATTAGCCTATGCGGGACGTTCCGGTTGTGATATGCCGGATAAGAACTGTCCGGTCTGCGGCGAGCCGCTGACGAAAGACGGATTTGATATTCCGTTTGAAACCTTCTTGGGATTTAAGGGAAATAAAGAGCCGGATATCGATCTGAACTTTTCCGGTGACTATCAGGGAAAGGCACACCGCTATACGGAGGTTATTTTCGGTGAGGGACAGACATTCCGTGCCGGAACGATCGGAACCTTAGCAGATAAGACCGCATTCGGTTATGCAAAGAATTATTATGAAGAGCGTGGAATTGCAAAGAGAAACTGTGAAATCGACCGGATTGTACAAGGCTGTGTCGGGATCCGCAGGACAACCGGACAGCATCCGGGTGGAATCATCGTACTTCCGGTAGGAGAAGAAATCTATTCCTTCACACCGGTACAGCATCCGGCGAACGATATGGAAACAGATATCATTACGACACACTTTGATTACCACTCGATCGATCACAACTTATTAAAATTAGATATACTCGGACACGATGATCCGACCATGATTCGTATGTTAGAGGATTTAACCGGAATTGATGCACAACAGATCCCTCTTGACGAACCAACGGTCATGTCCCTGTTTTTAAATACCAGTGCATTAGGAGTAGAGCCGAAAGATTTAGGCGGATGTCCGTTAGGCTCTCTTGGAATTCCGGAGTTTGGAACAGATTTCGTTATCCAGATGTTAATTGATACAAAACCGCAGAGCTTTTCCGATCTGATCCGTATTTCGGGTCTGTCCCATGGTACGGACGTGTGGTTAGGAAATGCGCAGACCTTAATTGAAGAGGGAAAAGCGACGATTTCCACGGCAATCTGTACGCGTGATGATATTATGATCTACCTGATCGGTATGGGCTTAGAGAGTGAGCTTTCCTTTACGATCATGGAGTCTGTCCGAAAGGGAAAAGGCTTAAAGGATGAGTGGATCGAGGAGATGAAGGCACATGATGTGCCGGACTGGTATATCTGGTCGTGTCAGAAGATTAAGTACATGTTCCCGAAAGCCCATGCGGCGGCATATGTTATGATGGCATGGAGAATTGCTTATTGTAAGGTATACTATCCGCTTGCATATTATGCAGCATATTTCAGTATTCGTGCTACGGCATTCAACTATGAGCTGATGTGTCAGGGAAAAGAAAAACTGAATTACTTTATCAAGGATTATGAAAAACGAAAAGATACTCTGACAAAAAAAGAGCAGGATACCGTAAAGGATATGCGTATTGTACAGGAAATGTATGCCAGAGGCTTTACTTTCTTACCGTTAGATGTCTATACCGCAAAGGCAAGGTATTTCCAGATTATAGATGGAAAGCTGATGCCGGCACTCAATACCATCGAAGGACTGGGTGATAAGGCGGCAGAAGCCATCGAAGATGCTGCAAAACAGGGAGCATTCCTGTCAAAAGATGATTTCAGACAGAGAACAAAGGTATCTAAGACCGTTATCGATCTGATGAGTGATCTCGGACTCTTAGAAGGACTTCCGGAGACGAACCAGTTATCCTTATTCGATTTTTAAATCAAGATTAAATGAAATGCGAGGTTGCTTTATGGATACATATAAAGTAAAAAAATTAAATCATCCTATAAATTTAGAAATTGCAGTACCGGGTTCTAAAAGTATTACCAATCGTGCGCTTTTTTTAGCGGCTCTTGGAAACGGAGCGGTGCATTTAAAGGGAGTCCTTTTTTCGGCGGATTCGAGATACTTTTTAAGCAGCTTAAAATCTCTTGGTTTTTCAGTAGAGATCCGGGAAGAAGAAAAAGAGGTTATCGTAGGCGGCTGTGGAGGCGTGATCCCAAAGAAAGAAGCAGAAATCTATGTGGGAAGTGCCGGAACGGCAGCTCGTTTTCTAACGGCGATGCTGGCACTTTCCGAAGGAGTCTATACCATACAGGCATCGGAGCAGATGAAGCGCAGGCCTATGCGTCCGCTCTTTGAGGCATTAGAGCAGTCAGGGGCAGAGTTTACCTATTTAGAAAAAGAAGGCTTTCTTCCGGTGCGTGTGCGTGGAAAACGCGGCGGTTTTAAGGAAGCATCGTTAGATATCAGCCGCAGTACCCAGTTTTTAAGTGCATTGCTGATGATGGCACCTGTTTTAGGCGAGGATTTTACGATCCACATTACGAGTGAGAAAAAAGACGGTTCTTATATCAGGATCACAAGAAAGATGATGGAACAGTTCGGCGTGGAATGTAACTTTGATGGAGATTCCTATCATATAAAAAAGGGACAGCAATATCAAAGAGAAGTTTATGAGATTGAGCCGGATGTCTCTGCGGCATGCTATTTTTATGCGATGGCGGCATTGACCGGAGGCAGGACCGTCGTAAAGAGTGTTCATAAGGATTCAATGCAGGGAGATCTGCGATTTTTAGAAGTGTTAGAAAAATTAGGCTGTCATGTCACAGATACCGAAGCAGGGATTGAAGTGACAGGAACGAATGACGGACATTATCCGGGAATTACCGTAGATATGAATGATTTTTCAGACCAGACGATGACGCTTGCAGCATTAGCTCCATTTGCGGATTCGCCAACGACCATCCGAAATATCGGACATATCCGTTTACAGGAATCGGATCGGTTATCTGCGATTGCCAAAGAATTAACAAAAATGGGGATCCGGGTAGAAGAAGGAGAAGATTTTTTAGTCATTTATCCGGGAATACCACAGCCATCATTGGTCAGTACCTATGAGGACCACCGGATGGCAATGGCATTTTCCCTGATCGGTTTAAGAAGCGAAGGAATTGTCATAGACAATCCGCTATGCTGTAAAAAGACATTTGAAGAGTATTTTACTCTGTTAGATCAGATCATAAAGGAGCACCGTTAAGGTTTCGCATTAGTCTTTGACTCCGGCATGGAAAGTGTTGATATTGGCAGCACCGGTTGTCGGAGTATAGAAGATCATATCGTTTTCATTCAGTCTGCGGAAGTAGACAAACTGTGAGGTAATATTGATATCCGTATAAATACCCTCAGAAATCACTTCAGAATTTGAACCGTCTGTCTGCATACGGCAAAGGGCAGGGTTCTGATTTCTGCAATAGTAGATCGTACTGCCATAGACATTGAAGCAGTCCACACGTTCATTTGTTAGGACGGTTGTTTCTTTGGTGTTTAGATTTACTTTTGTTAAACAGTAATTGTTCGAACAGTCCATATAGTAAGCCGTGTCACCATCTACGATCGGCATCCAGCAGTCTCCGTCAAAAATCCGGTTAGAACTTTTGGTTTCCGCATTCATGGAGTAGATGTGGCGGTCGTTTTCTAATCCGTTGTAATATAAATAATTGCCATTGGCAGAGCAGGTATAATAAGGCTGATCCTTAACCTGTTCTTTTTCTTTTCCATCAATCTTTACACGGTACATGGTAGTTGCGGTGTTCTTGTCATAGTGCAGATAGTACATATAATTGCCCAAAAGGGAGGCGTACATGGAAGGCTCCGGGTCTAAGATCACACGTCCTTTTCCGTTTTTGCGGTTGATACGGCAAAGGCTGTTATTATTCCAGCGTAAAAAGGAAAAATCACTGTTCTCTGCCTTATTGTTTCTGGCATAGTAAATGTAGTGCTCATCTGCATTGATAAAGGTTGCGGTGTCGTTGCTTAATTTTTTGACATCATCTCCATTCAAAGACATGGAGTAAAGGCGGTAATTGTCATCGGGATTTGCAAAATAGACGGTACCGTCATATTCGCAGAACATGCCGCCGTTGTAAAGGTTTCCGGCAGTGTTTCCGTTGACATAGGTGTCATTAAAACGGGTTTTTGTATGGAAAAAATGTATGAGCCAGATGGCAATGATAAGCAGTACGGCTGCAATCGGAAGAATCCATTTCATCTTTTTACTCATGGTATGTATGCTCCTTCTAAAATATATTTAAAATTCATGTAAAAATTATAGTTCATACGACGCTTTTTCGCAAGGAAATCTTGATATCAAAAGCGGGATAAGGTATGATAGAAAAAAATATGACAGGGTGGAAAAAATGAAAGATTTACTGGAAATACGAGAGGAAATAGACCGCATTGACGGTCAGATGATCGAACTCTATGAAAAGCGCATGGAGTGTACTGCACAGGTAGCGGAATATAAGATTTCGACCGGAAAGAAGATTTTTGATAAAGAGCGGGAGCAGGCAAAATTAGAAAAAGCAGAGAGCCTTGCATCAAATACATTTAATAAACGAAGTGTCAGGGAACTGTTTGAGCATATCATGTCGATGAGCCGGAAACGTCAGTATCAGATTTTGACCGAACAGGGATTGACAAAAAAGCCGGATTTCATCTGTGAGGACAAGCTGGATTTTACCAAGGCAAGAGTGGTTTTTCAGGGTGTGGAAGGAGCGTACAGCGAAGCAGCCATGAAAGAATTCTTTGGCAGTGACACAGACAGTTTTCATGTGGAAACGTGGCGGGATGCGATGGAAGCTATTAAAAACGGAGAAGCGGATTATGCGGTACTTCCGATCGAGAATTCCTCAGCGGGAAGTGTTCGTGAGAACTACGATCTGTTAGTCGAATATGACCACTGCATTGTCGGTGAGCAGATCATAAAAATCGAACATGTGCTGTTAGGACTGCCGGAGGCAGAACTTTCAGATATCGATCAGGTCTATTCCCATCCACAGGCGTTGATGCAGTGCAGTAAGATATTAGAAGAACACCGTGACTGGGAAAAGATCAGCTTAAAGAATACAGCTGTTTCTGCAAAAAAAGTCAAAGAGGATGGAAAGAAGAATCAGGCGGCAATTGCAAGCAAACTGACTGCCGAATTATATGGGCTTAAGATATTAAAAGAAAATCTTTCGAATAATGCAGATAATTATACAAGATTTATCATCGTAACAGGCAAGCATGTCTTTGAAAAAGATGCGAAGAAGGTCAGCATCTGCTTTGAGATCCCGCATCAGAGCGGTTCTCTTTATCAGATGATCTCACATTTTATCTTTAATGGGATCAATATGACAAAGATTGAATCGAGACCGATTCAGGGAAAGAACTGGGAATACCGGTTTTTTATAGATATCGAAGGAAATCTGAATGACGGAGCAGTACAGAATGCATTAAACGGTTTGTCAGAAGAGACAAGCAAGTTAAAAATACTGGGTAATTATTAAGTGAGAAGAGGCGTAATGAAATGAAAAGTGCAGGCGAATTGATATTATACAAAGATTTTAGCGGAACAGATGAAGAAATTTTTTATCCGATGGCATCGATCATTGAGCGGAGCAGACGTGGTGGAATGGATGCAAAAGAGGAACGGCAGAAGTTCTATGAGTGTTTTCATCAGTTGATGGAGGTATCTGCCAGCCACGGTTTTCAGGGGAATCTGTGGCACAATTATCTTACATATCTATTAATCAGTAATGAAAACGCATACAGCAGAGCCTGTGAGATACGCGGAAATATTGAAGGCAGCATCAATGAGATTGCCCTGCATGATTTTGAGGTTTTCCGTTATTTCTTTGAGTTTGATTTAGAGGACTTAGGGCGCAAACTCGGAGTAGACTGCATTCCGGTACTTTTGCACTATGAGCGATTTGAGGGAAATGGCAAGGTATTTAACAGCAGAATCCGTGACCGTATCTGTGAGCTGAGCGTGAAATTAGAGCAGACACAGAGTGTATCGGAATTTAAGGACTGTGTGACAGAGTTTTACCGGGATTTTGGAGTGGGAAAACTCGGACTGCACAAAGCATTTCGTGTCGAGCATCATGAAAACGGTGCAGAAATCGTACCAATTACCAATATTGCCCATGTTCATTTAGATGATCTTGTCGGTTACGAGCTTGCAAAGAAAAAGCTCGTAGAGAATACAGAGGCTTTTGTAGAGGGCAGGGCGGCAAATAACTGTCTTTTATTCGGAGATGCAGGTACCGGAAAGAGTTCCAGCATTAAGGCGATCATCAATCAGTATTATGATAAAGGTCTTCGTATGATCGAAATTTATAAGCACCAGTTCGGAGACTTACAGAGTGTGATCGCGCAGATCAAAAATCGTAATTACAAATTTATTATCTATATGGATGATCTGTCTTTTGAGGAGTTTGAGATCGAATATAAGTATTTAAAGGCAGTCATTGAAGGCGGCTTAGAGAAAAAACCGCAGAATGTTTTGATCTATGCAACTTCAAACCGCAGACATCTGATCCGCGAGAATTTCAGCGACAAAGAAGAAGTCAGAGAAGATATGCATACTTCCGATACGGTACAGGAAAAACTTTCCTTAGTATACCGTTTTGGCGTATCGATCTATTTTGGCGCACCAAACAAAAAAGAATTTCAGGAGATTGTGAAAGTTCTAGCAGAGAAGCATGGAATCAGCATGCCGCAGGAGGAACTCCTTTTAGAAGCCAATAAGTGGGAGTTAAGCAACGGCGGGCTGTCAGGAAGGACTGCCCAGCAGTTCATTGACCATCTGCTTGGAACGATGAAATAGTACCTGAGAGGAGAAATACATGAGGATTACAACATTTGCAGCAATCTATGTCGGTTCTTATGAGGTCAGCTTAAAGATCACGGAAATCTCAGCAAAACGCAAGATAAGAGAGATTGATCTGATCAGAAGCAGGATCGGGATCGGCAGAAATATTTATAAACATAAAAAAGTGGAAACAGAAGTCATGGAAGAACTCTGTGAGATCCTTTCAGAATATGAAGAGATCATGAAGTCTTACAGGGTAGATGCTTACCGTGTCTATGCAGGAGCCTTTTTAAAGGATGCAGGAAATGTTCTGTTTGTCTTAGAGCAGATCCGGATCAGGACAGGACTGACTTTACAGATTTTAAGCAACTCTGAGCGGAGGTTTATCGGATATCAGTCAGTTGCGGCCAGAGAAGAATTTGATGCTATGACAAAAGAGGGAGCGGCAGTTGTCGATGTCGGCGGCGAAAGCATCCAGATCACACTCTTTTCCGAGGGCGGTGTGGTAACGACGCAGCACCTTGTTCTTGGAACCATGCGTTTGAGGGAACAGCTTGCAGGGATCGGAAATACGGTTGCCCGTTTTGAAAAGCAGATGGAGGAGCTGATCAACAAAGAGATTGAAGTATTTAAGGCGATGTATCTGAAAAAAAGAGAACTGCGTTATCTGATCTTTTTAGGTGATTACAGCTTAGAACTGATGGAGAGTATTCAGGGAAACGGTGAGATCAAAACGGCAAAAACAGAAGTCTTTGCAGAACATTTAAAGGAGTTAGGCAGACAGACTCCGGAAGATGTGGCAGAGCAGTTGAAGTTGTCTACGGTAGACCCGCTGTTGTTGCCATCCATTGTGATGTACCGCTGCATTGCACAGGAGCTTGGAACCGGCGAAGTCTGGGTTCCGGGAAATAATATCAGTGACGGTATGGCATATCAGTATGCAAGTGAGAATAAATTATTAAAATCCGTACATGATTTTGATAACGACGTATTAAGTGCGGCGACCAACCTGTCGAAACGTTACCACAGCTATTCGCCGCATATTGATGCACTGACAAAAATGTCAACCATGATTTTTCATGCAATTCAGAAAGTACATGGTATGGGAAGCAGAGAACTATTGCTGCTTCAGGTCGCAGCCATCCTGCATGATTGTGGAAAATTTGTCAGTCTTGCCAACGGACCGGACTGTGCCTATGACATCATCATGGCATCAGAGATCATCGGACTGTCCCATTTAGAACGTGAGATCGTGGCAAGTACCGTGCGCTACAACACCAGACCGTTAGACCCCTATGAACGGGTAGCCGATAAAATGGACGTACAAAGCTATATGACAGCAGCAAAGTTAGCTGCCATCCTTCGGGTGTCTAATGCATTAGACCGCAGCCATAAACAGAAATTCAGTACGATCAAAGTCGTATTAAAAAATAAAGAACTTCTCATCACGGTAGAAACAAAAGATGACATTATTTTAGAAAAAGGACTGTTGGCAAATAAATCAGACAGCTTTGAAGCAATCTTTGGGATCAAACCGGTTCTTCGGGAAAAGAGAAAGTTATAAGGAGGAAACAATGGAAGAAAAAAATGTTTTTTTAAGCCCGGAATATTATGAAAACAGGGAATTAAGCTGGCTCAAATTCAACGGCAGAGTCTTAAATGAAGCACGGGATAAATCCATTCCTCTTTTAGAGCGTTTAAAATTTGTCAGTATCACATCCTCAAATCTCGATGAATTTTTCATGGTAAGAGTCGCGTCCTTAAGAGATATGGTGCATGCGGATTACAAAAAAACAGATATTGCGGGAATGACGGCAACGGAACAGTTAGAAAAGATCAATGTGGCAACCAGAGAACTGGTGGAGCTGCAGTATTCTACCTATAACCGCTCTTTAGTACCACAGTTAGAGGCGAAGGGCATCCGCATCATCGATGCTTTTGAAGAATTGACTGCAGAGCAGCAGGAATTTGTGGATAAATATTTTGAGGAAACGGTTTATCCGGTGCTTACGCCGATGGCGGTAGATGCGTCCCGTCCGTTTCCGTTGATCCGTAATAAGACCTTGAACATTGCCACATTTTTATTAAAAAAAGGTGAGAAAAAGAAAGAAGAAAACTATGAATTTGCTACGGTACAGGTGCCGGGAGTACTACCGCGTATCATACCGATCCCGGATGGAGAGAATCACAGTTTTATCCTGTTAGAGCAGATCATTGAAAAAAATATGGAACGGCTTTTCTTAAATTACGATGTAATTTGTGCTTATCCATACCGTATCATGAGAAATGCAGACCTTACCATTGATGAGGACGAAGCAGAGGATTTATTACAGGAAATCCAAAAGCAGTTAAAAAAACGTCAGTGGGGCGAGATCATCCGATTAGAGGTCGAGGATAAGATTGACAAAAAACTGCTTCATTTTTTAAAGGATGAGTTACAGATTCCAAAGGATGATATCTATAAAATTAACGGACCGCTGGATCTGACATTTTTAATGAAAGTCTATGGTATGGAAGGTTGTGATGATCTGCGTTATGCACCGTACAAACCGCAGAAGGTGCCAAAAATCCCGGCAGGCTGCGACATCTTTGAGGCGATCCGAAAAGAAGATATTCTGTTACATCATCCATACCAGACCTTTGATCCGGTCGTGGATTTTATCCGTCAGGCGGCAGTGGACCCGGATGTACTTGCCATCAAACAGACCCTGTACCGTGTCAGCGGTAATTCGCCGATCATTGCATCCTTGGCACTAGCTGCAGAAAACGGAAAACAGGTATCTGTTTTAGTAGAGTTAAAGGCACGTTTTGATGAAGAGAATAACATTGTCTGGGCGAAAAAATTAGAGAAAGCCGGATGTCATGTTATCTATGGTTTAGTCGGCTTGAAAACACACAGTAAGATCGCACTGGTGGTACGGAAAGAAGAAGACGGCATCCGCAGATATGTGCATTTGGGAACCGGAAATTACAATGATTCCACGGCAAAACTCTATACCGACTGTGGAATGTTTACCTGCTCCGAGGCGATCGGAGAGGATGCTACGGCAGTCTTTAATATGCTCTCCGGCTATTCTGAACCGTCTACATGGAATAAATTAGTCATTGCACCGATCTGGCTCCGTAAAAAGTTCTTAAGCCTGATCCAGCGTGAGACAAGGAATGCAAGGGCTGGAAGGGAAGCAAGGATCGTAGCAAAGATGAATTCTCTTTGTGATCAGGGGATTATTGCGGCACTTTATGAAGCATCGGCAGTAGGAGTCAAGATTGATTTAGTAGTCCGCGGTATCTGCTGTCTGAAAACGGGAATTCCGGGGATCAGCGAGAATATCCATGTGCGTTCCATTGTCGGAAACTTCTTAGAGCACAGCAGGATCTTCTATTTTTATAATGACGGATTTGAAGATGTCTACATGGGAAGTGCAGACTGGATGCCAAGAAACTTAGATCGCCGTGTAGAAATCCTGTTTCCGGTAGAGGATGAACAGTTGAAAAAACAGGTGATGCACATCTTAGAAGTAGAGCTTGCAGATAACGTCAAAGCCCATATCCTGAATGCCGACGGTCAGTATGTGAAAGTCGATAAACGTGGAAAAGTGTTAGTCAATTCACAGGAGCAGTTCTGTGAGGAAGCAAAAAACAGCTTCGTGGAAGAAAAAGAAGAACACAGAGAACGTGTCTTTATTCCGGCGGAACAGGCAGAGGATGACAGACAGTAGGAGGAACAGGGAATGGAAACAAAGATTTTATTTGCAGACATTGACGGGACACTGCTCAATGACCAAAAGGAGATTCCAAAAGAAAATATGACCGCGATCCAAAAAGCTTTAGATCTTGGCCACTATGTGGTTGTGGCAACCGGCAGACCGTTAGACAGTGCAAAAGCAGTGGCAAAGGATTTAGGACTGATGATGCAGGGATGTTATCTGATTGCCTACAATGGAGCGATTGTCTATGATTGTGGGAATGAAAAGGTCTTAAAAAAAGAATCTCTTCCTCTTTCCTATGTCAAAGAACTGTTTGAACGTGCAAAAAAAGCGGGGCTTTACATCCAGACTTACAAAGGAAATCAAATCATTACAACGCAGGATTCCCCGGAGTTAGAAGCATACCGCAATCATACAAAGCTTTCTTATCAGGTGGTAGAGGATGTATTTGAAGTGTTAGATGAAGAACCGCAAAAGGCAATGCTGATTCATTTGACCGACAAGTCGAAGTTAGAACAGTTCCAGAGGGATAATATGGAGTGGCAGAAAGGAAAATGCATTAGTCTTTTTTCCATGGATACCTATTTAGAATACTGCCCTCCGGGAGCAACGAAAGCTGCCGGTGTGGATTTTTTATGTAAATATCTGAAGGTTCCGCTCAAAAACACTGTTGCAGCAGGTGATGAGCGGAACGATATTCCGATGTTGCAGGAAGCACACATCGGAGTTGCAATGAAAAATGCAAAAGATGAAGTGAAGGCGTGTGCGGACTATGTGACGCAGCACACCAATAATGAGAGTGGAATTGCAGAAGTGATTGAAAAATTCCTGCTATCGGAATCATAACAGATAACGGATAGCGGAAATACCGGATATCACCTCAGAGAACCCCGGCGGCTTTTTTGATTGGGATGAGAACCTCATCCGGAATCATGAGGCCGCCTTTTCCTGTACCTAAATGCAGGTAAGGCTTGTTTGCTCCATGGTAGTCAGAGCCACCGCTGATTAATAAATCATATTCTTTTGCGATTCGGCGAAAATTGCGTTCGTCTCCAGGAGAGTTTGCTGAATAGACAGCCTCAATACCGGTCAGTCCATGCTCTTTGAGTTCTTGGATAAATGCTTTTAAACGGTCAAAATTCATGTGACAGAGCACCGGATGTGCAAAAAATGCAACGCCGCCGGCAAGCCGGATCAACCGGATCGCCTCAAACGGATCAATTTTTTCGCGTGGCACATAGCAGCGGCATCCGTCTCCAAGATACTTTGCAAACACGGTTTCACGGTCTTTGACCATTCCGTGTTCCACCAGATATTTGGCAAAATGAGCACGGGTAATGACGCTTTCGGGATTTTCACGATATAAATCATCTATGGTAATCGCAAACCCTTCTTTTTGCAAAAGAACCGTCATTTTTTCGTTACGAAGGTCACGGCTGTTGACAAAAGTATGCAGATGCTTTAAAAAATCAGGATTGTTTTCATCAATATAATATCCTAAAATATGCACTTCTTTTCCCTCATAGTCTGTAGACAGCTCGATTCCGGGTACTAGCTCAATGCCGGCTTCTTCCGCAGCCGGACGGGCGTATTTTAAACCGCTAATCGTATCGTGGTCAGTCAGGGCAAACGCATGGAGTCCCACCTGCTTTGCAAGTGTGACAAGTTCGCACGGTGTGTCCGTGCCATCGGATTCTGTAGAATGTACATGTAGATCGATCATGGAAAAACCTCCCTTTTTCTGATAGGTGTTTTATACATTTTCTCAAACAATGCATGCACGGTCAAGTAAAAACTAAGTGTCCAAACCACCTTGCGAAAAGAGTATCCATATAGTACAATAAAGTTAATATTAACGATAAATTCCAAAGAGAAACATACGGAAAAAACCGTTGAGCGAGGTAGTATTATGGAAGAAAAAGTAATTACAGATGTAGAACGAAATAATTTGACAGCAATGAGGGCATATATCATTGATACCGTGGTAATGTTGACGTTTTGTGTATTGCAGGCAGCGACCGGATTGCAGACATGGCTGTATGTGCTTGGACTTTCCATATTGGGACTGGTTCCGGCGGGACTGGAACTGGCGTACTGGAAAAAAGACCATAACACACCGATGATCAAGCATTTTGTTGCAATCGGTTTTGCGATTTTTTATAGTGTGGCATTATTTACGGCAAAAAATAATCTGGTATTTGCATTTGTAATACCAATGATTCTTGTGGTATCCGTATATAATGATGTGCGGTATTCCATTATGATTAATACAGGAACCGTTATTGAAAGCCTGTTGATAGGCATTATTGGGGCAAAGACCGGATTATTTGGCTATGCAGGAAGTGATTCTGCAATTATCCAGGTTGTAATTATGATATTGGTGGGCGTTTACTCCATTATGGCGGCACAGACATCACAGCGGAATACAGAGCATAAGGTGGAACGGATACAAAAAGTCCAAAGTCAGACCGAGGCAGTTCTGCAGAATATGAAGGAGTTATCCAATACACTAAAAACAGGAATTGAGGCAACTTACATAGATTTAGAAAAATTAGAGCGTGCATCCGGTGTTACCAAAGAAGCAATGCAGGGCGTTTCCGTGGGAGCAAATGATACAGCATTAGCCGTACAGGATCAGCTTTTACAGACAGAAGAGATCCAAAAGAAAGTAGATGTTGTCAATGATGCGAACGAGCAGATCGTAGACAGTATGCAGCAGACTTTGTCCGTTTTAAAAGACGGAAATCAGGACATGGAGGTACTAGTACAAAAAGTAGAAGTATCAGTAAAAAATGGTGCAGATGTTGCGGAAAAACTCCAGACACTGGATAAATACATGGAGCAGATGAATACGATCGTCGAACTGATCAAAAGCATTGCTTCCCAGACAAGCCTGCTTGCACTGAATGCAAGTATTGAGGCGGCAAGAGCCGGGGAGGCAGGAAAAGGATTTGCGGTAGTGGCAATGGAGATTTCCGGCATGGCATCCCAGACCAATGAAGCAACGGTACATATTACGGAGCTGATCGAAAATGTATCGACTGCCATTACTGAAGTGGTAGAGGTTATTTACCAGATGATTTCCGGTATCAATGAGGAAAAACAGTCCGTAGAGAATACCGCGGGAAGTTTTCAGTCCATCCAGCATAATACCCTTGCAATACAAAGCCAGGTGGAAAATCTGACACACAGTGTAGAGGAGTTAAAAGAGGCAAACCGTGTGATCATGGAGTCCATTCAGACCATTTCCGCCGTTTCAGAGGAAGTGTCTGCCCATGCAGGTGAGACCATGAATGCCGAAGAAGAAAATACAGACACTTTGAAAAAGATTGAAGAGAGAATGAAAGTCTTAGTCAAAACGGTCAGTGAGAAAAACACTCAGAATTGAGCCTTGTAAAGAATAAGCGGAAGATGATGGATTAGCATTGTATTCAAAATCTTTTGGCAAAAATGTAGTATAAAACAATTGACATCACAGAAGGTCTGTGATATAGTAATGAAGTTGTTAGAAAACAAAGTAGAGTATCCACTCTCACCTTAGCGCAAATGAGCGACTAAGTGTTCATATTTCAGATGACAATGTTTATTTGAGTAATGATTGTGGATAGTCTGCCTATCCACTTTTTTTTCGAGCAAAATCAAATAATAATTTGGAGGTATAAGACCATTAGCGAGTTAATGATCAATGAACAAATCAAAGATAAGGAAGTACGTCTGATTGGTCCGGACGGCGAACAGCTTGGCATCGTGTCATCCAGAGAAGCTTTGAAACGTGCCGAAGAGGCAGAGTTGGATTTGGTGAAGATTGCACCGAAGGCAAAACCACCGGTTTGTAAAATTATTGACTACGGAAAATACAGATACGAACTGGCGAGAAAAGAAAAAGAAGCAAAGAAAAAGCAGAAAACCGTTGAGGTCAAAGAGATTCGTCTGTCTCCAAATATTGAAGCAAACGATTTGAACACGAAAATGAATTCTGCGCGCAAGTTTCTTGCAAAAGGCAATAAAGTAAAGGTTACCCTGCGTTTCAGGGGAAGAGAAATGGCGCATATGAATAGCAGCAAACACATCTTAGATGACATCGCAAAAGAGTTAGAAGAGGTGGCAGTAGTGGAAAAAGCACCAAAGGTAGAAGGCAGAAGCGTTTCTATGGTGTTGGCAGAGAAAAAATAATACAACTAGGAGGAATATATCATGCCAAAAATGAAGACAAACAGAGCAGCAGCAAAACGTTTTAAAAAGACAGGAAGCGGAAACTTAAAGAGAAATAAAGCATACAGAAGACATATCTTAACCAAGAAGTCTGCAAAGACCAAGAGAAATCTGAGAAAGCAGCCGTTAGTAGATTCTACAAACGTTAAGAATATGAAGAAGATTTTACCATATTTATAAGAATCAGATTAGGAGGAAAAGATCATGGCAAGAGTTAAAGGCGGAATGAACGCAAAGAAAAAACATAATAGAACATTAAAATTAGCAAAAGGATACAGAGGAGCCCGTTCCAAACAGTATCGTGTTGCAAAACAGTCTGTAATGAGAGCATTAACAAGTTCTTATGCAGGTAGAAAAGAGAGAAAACGTCAGTTCAGACAGTTATGGATCGCACGTATCAATGCAGCAGCTCGTATGAACGGAATCTCTTACAGCCAGTTCATGCACGGTTTAAAATTAGCAGGTGTTGAGATGAACCGTAAGATGTTAGCAGAGATGGCAGTCAATGATGCAGAAGGATTTGCAACATTAGCAGAATTAGCAAAAAGTAAAGTAGCTTAATGAAATTTAGGACAACTTCATGTGAAATACAGAAGTTGTCCTTTTTTAAGGAGGAAACGGTATGAGTATTTTAGTGACCGGAGGTGCCGGATTTATCGGAAGCCACACCTGTGTAGAACTTTTAGAAAACGGATATGATGTAGTTGTCGTTGACAACCTGAGCAACTCCTGTGAGAAGTCTTTAGAGCGTGTCAAAGAGATTACCGGAAAAGAGGTTACTTTTTATAAAGGTGACATTTTAGACAGAGATTTTTTAGAGAGCGTTTTTGAAAAAGAGAATATTGCCTCCTGTATTCATTTTGCAGGTTTAAAAGCAGTTGGTGAGTCGGTAGAAAAACCGTGGGAATATTATCACAACAATCTGACCGGAACCCTGATTTTAGTGGATGTATTGAAAAAATATGGTGCGAAGAATCTGATTTTTTCATCGTCAGCAACCGTTTATGGAGACCCGGCACAGATTCCGATCACCGAGGAATGTCCGAAGGGTCAGTGTACCAATCCGTATGGCTGGACAAAATCCATGTTAGAGCAGGTTCTGACGGACATTCAAAAGGCAGATCCGGATTGGAATATTGTACTGCTTCGCTACTTTAATCCGATTGGCGCACATGAGAGCGGTTTAATCGGAGAAAATCCAAATGGGATTCCAAACAACCTGATGCCTTATATTACACAGGTTGCAGTAGGAAAATTGAAATCCCTTGGTGTATTTGGCAATGACTATGATACGCCGGATGGAACCGGAGTGCGTGATTTTATCCATGTTATGGATTTAGCAAAAGGTCATGTAAAAGCCTTGAAAAAGTTAGAGGATCATTCAGGACTCAGCATTTACAATTTGGGAACCGGAGTGGGATACAGTGTCTTAGATGTGGTAAAGAATTTTGAAAAAGCAACCGGAATCCAGATTCCATATGAGATCAAGCCTCGCCGTGCCGGTGATATTGCAACCTGCTATTCGGATGCATCCAAAGCAAAAAGAGAGCTTGGCTGGGAAGCAGAATACGGAATTTTGGAAATGTGCCGCGACTCCTGGAACTGGCAGAAAAAGAATCCAAACGGCTATTAGATCGAAAATTGTTGAAATTCATCAAAATGTCTGTTTTGTCGAAAAGCAGGCATTTTTTTGTTGAAATTTTTGTGAAAAAT
>ERZ839741.1107-NODE-1107-length-30343-cov-3.775125_pt1 | contig 30343 bp, 27 predicted proteins | sample MGYA00519880_ERZ839741 | MGnify/ENA primary metagenome ERZ839741 (study PRJEB31850, sample SAMEA3708851) | human gut metagenome | biome: human gut; feature: human-associated habitat; material: faeces | place: China | collected 2014 ...
GGACGGTGTGGCTCTGAGTGCTGGACGGTGTGGCTCTGAGTGCGTGGAATACTCACTCAATCCCTCATATTCACGAATCTTCGTATTAATTCGATTCTCAATGTATTCCTTTGTTTCCATAATAACAACGCCTCATTTCTACTAACAGTATACACCTTACAAAAAATTAAAAAAGTAAGGATCATTGACCCTTACTCTACATCCTCCGCTGATTTACCAGCAAGAACTGCATTGATTTTATTCTTAGCCGTTGCTACAGTGCTTTGATCTGGAACCATTACATAAGCAGCATCACCAAGCTCAGCACACATTAATGTATCTCCAGTACCATTAACCATATATTGTTCCATTTTCCATTTTGGATTCTTATTCAATTGATATTTAATTAAATCAGAAATCTCATCATTACTCATTGTAGTTGAGAATGTATTTGCCATACTATCCATAATAGAAGCATAGTTAGTTACAATCGCAGGACTTGTAATCTTATCTACAATCCCCATTAGAACTTGCTGTTGGTTCTTCGTACGTTGACGATCCCCTTCACTATACGCATAACGTTCACGTGCATAACCTAAAGCTTGTTCTCCATTTAAGTGATTTACACCTGCATGTACACTTAAACCTGGAGCGTGTAAGAAGTTATCGCATTCATATCCAGGCTCAACATTTACATCAATTCCACCAACCGCATTCACAATATCTGTAACCGTATCAAATCCAACTTTAAATGTATAGTTAATTTCAATTCCTAATAATTTTTCTACCGTACGCTTTGTTGTATTAGTTCCATGAATACCTGTATGTGTAATTTTATCTAAAGCACCTTCTTGACAACCATCACCTGCATCACAAGCTGTAGTTACATAGAAGTCACGAGGAATAGAAGTTAATAAGATTGTTCCAGTCTTAGGATTTACAGTTGCCACCATGATTACATCACTACGACCATTTTCATCAAATCCACCACGAGTATCTGATCCAGAAATCAATACATTAAATGGAGTCGTTGTAATATTTGTAACTGATTTAGCTTTATCTGTGTTTTCAACTTTATATGAAGTTTGATAAACAACACGCGTATTATTGTCAAAGTTTGCATAGGCTTCCATATCCGTAATTTGGCTACGACTTGATTCACTAATAACAATTGAATCTACTTCTCCATTATAGAAAGAATCAAGCATTTCTGTTAAGCTACCATATTCTTTTTGTTCCATTTGAATACCAGAATTATTTAATTCCTTAATTACCTTTTTAGAACCCACTGTATTAATATTAGCTAGTGTACCAATACTATGACCTGCAAGATCAGCTTTCTTTTTCAAATCACTTGATTCTTTAACTACAACACTAATTGTATTTTTAGAATGCTTAGCAACATTCGTGATATTTGAAAGTAAGCCACCTGTTTTTGACATATAGTAGCCACCCACACAAGATCCTAGTGAAATCACCAAGGAAATAATGATACAAATAAGCTTTGAAACAATACCTTTAGTTGCAAAACATAACAGCAATATAAAAATTAAATCCAATAACACAAATAAAATAGTTACTAAGAATAATAATTGTGAAGGTAAAATATTCAATTTAATAATGTTAAACAACAAATACATTGTTGTCGCAAGCAATATAATTGAGAATATAATACCAAATACTTTTCCAACTTTATTTTGTTTTTTATCTTTTCTCATAATAAAAATCTCCTCACGCTTTTATATTTTACTACAAAAAAGGAATAGGTTCTAGCCTATTCCACTTTATTTAATACTGTGCCTATTACATCTACACCGTTTCGATTTAATTGTTGCAAAACCTTCTTAGCATTATTTTTTTCTGTTTCAGGTAAAGAAACCACAAGAATCGTACCATCGACGACATGTCCAACTGGAATCACATCATTACTATCTTCTAAGCTAGGACAATCAATAAGGATAAAATCAAATTGTTTTCTCATCTCATCCACAAATTCATTGAAATAACGACCACTTAATAAATCTAATGCATTTTTAACTTTTCGACCAGAACCCATAACATATAATAAGTTATTAGAATGTTCATCTTTATAGTTTGTACAATATTTATAATAATTACTACAATCTTGATTTAATAACATGTCACTCAATCCAAGTGCATTATCAATACTAAAATATTTGTTTATTCTTGGTTTGTTAAAATTGCAATCTATAAGCAAAACTTTAGAATGATTTGCAACAAATGTTGTTGCCAAGTTGCATGCAATTGTCGTAGTGCCTGACCCTTTGTTAGCACTTGTCAAACAAATGCTATGTACATTAGGATATTTGCTATTATATTCAATATTTGTACGCAATCTACGGTATGCACCACTACTCGATTTATTTTTTACCATAAAATTCTCCTACTTCTCCATTGGTATCTCAGCCAAAACATCTACCCCTAAAAACATTTCGACCTCTTTATCGTTAATAAAATGTTTATTAAATAAGAAACGCAGCACAAAATAAAGAACACTTAGAACTAAGCCAATTAAAGTACCTATTAAAGCATTCTTTTTTGCATCTGGGCTGACAGGCGTTGTGTTTACTTGTGCCTGATTCACAATTACCACACTGCTTAAACCTAAATCGGACATCATCTCTTGTTTAAAAGCTTTAACAACACTTTTAACAACACGATAAGATAATTTAGGATTATTTGTAGTCATTGTAATATTGTAGTTATATGGATTACTTTCATCACGCGTAATAATAATATCTTGTAAAAGTGTATCTACATCAATATTCGTTTCAGAACCAACTCTTTCTAAAACTACATTTCCATTCAAATAAGACGTATAATCTAATAATTCACCATGAGGAATAATAGTAATGTCTGTACTTGAAGTATAACTTTTAGGTAAAATAAACTGTGTTACTCCAAAAGTAATTAAACCACAAACCAGTGTTAAGACTAATATTGTTTTAACATATCTTAATAGATATTTCAATAATTCTATTAAATCAATTTCCATTTCGTCATTTATATAATCATTATTCATAAATTATTTCCTTTCTATACTGCTCCTCTACCGTATAGCACTTGTTTAATAGTTTTAAATAACAATGTCACATCCAACCAAAATGACCAGTTACGATAATAATATTCATCTAATAATAAACGGTGATCAAAATCTACCTCACTTCTTCCGTGACTTTGCCACATCCCCGTTATACCTGGCTTACATGCAATAACATCATAATAATAATCTCCCATATCCTCTTTTTCTCTAGGTAAATATGGTCGTGGACCAATTAAAGACATTTGGCCTAATAGCACATTTATAAATTGCGGAAACTCATCTAAACTCTTTTCACGTAAAAATTTACCTGCACTTGTAATACGTGGATCATTTACTAATTTTTTATTCTTTGTATATTCCTCTCGAATGGCAGGATCTTTTTCCATTAATTCTTCTAGAATCTTATCTGCACCGATTACCATAGTGCGATATTTAAACATTTTGAATTCTTTCCCATTTTTTCCTATTCGATTCTGCGTAAAGAAAATAGAGCCTTTATCTCCTTCTTTACGATTTTTAATGAAGACAAAAATTGTTAATGGTATTAATAATAATAAACCACATAGTCCAGCACAAATGTCCATAATTCGTTTTAATGCATAAGATAAGAAATGTTCTAAGCCACGAGAATTAGAAATCATTAAGATTCCATCAAAATCCTCTACATTTGTATCAAATGTTACTAGGCCATTTACTTGTGGCAAATATTTAATAACATCCACTTTATTTTTAAATACTTCAAATACTGCATTTAAATCTTCACTATCCATTTCAGGTATTGCTATTAAAACGGTATCTATTTTTTCGCCTTTAATAACAGTACAAATTTTATCTAAATCATACGTTTTATTAACATCTACGACTTGTTCCTGTTGAACATATTTAACTTTTTTTGAATTATTGCAATTTACATAACCTATTACATCTAAAAGTGAGTATCCATTTCCAAAACACACCATTCCTAATTTTTCTGCAGTATGTCCAACACCCACAATTAATGTATTGTGTTTAAACCATTTTCTAAATATCTTATGTGAATATCTTGAATTCATTCCTGCAAATACAAATAAAACACAAGTTAATAAAACAAACCCGAAGAATTTTTTTATAGTCCAAGTACTAATTGGGAAAACAAGAAAACTTCCTATAAAAAAAACAATATGACTCAGTATAATTAATCGTATCTCGTCATACATTAATAAAACTTTTCCTTGATATCTTCCAATCAGTATTTGCATTAAAAAATATAATATACATAATTTACAACAAGTCTCTAAACTATATCCAGAAAATTGTATAATAAACATAAAAAAAACAATTTCGATTGTTATTTTTAAACTTCCTATTTTTGACATTAAATCATCAACTCCATATGACCTACTCATTATACTAAAAAAAAAAGAAAAGGACAAATCTTTATGTAAGCGTTAATCATAAAGTGTTCTTTTCTTTATCGAATATTAACTCTGGATAGAAGATAATACAGTGAATGTAGCTACATCAACCATTGCCGTATTATGAATATCTTGGAAAGTAAACGTAACTGTATATTGTTGCGTTGCTTCATCTAAAGTACAACCAATATCTGTCACATCCTCTTGGCCTAGTCCTGCATTCGCAAGAGCTGCATTAATAGCTGCTTGTTGATTTTCATCAAAAGAAGTTGATTCTTTTTTTTCTTCTTTCTTTGTTTCAGTTTTAGTTTCTTCCTTTTTCCCTTCTACAGGTGCAGTAGTAGAAACTTCTTGTGCTTCTTCACTATCACTTCTTTTATAATTTCTTTCTTGTATAATACCATCTTTACCAATCTTATACTCATAAGATCCAGTAGTTGTATCAAAGCTTACTGTATAGTATTTCTTGTCTTCTTGAATCGATACATTTGAACATTCTTTTTTAGTGGCATTCGCATCATCTCTTGCCACTTCCAAAATATCGTTTTTAGTGATTTCTAATTCACTATTGACACATCCAGTTAATAATAGAGTTGAAGCTAAAATAATAAAACTATTTCTTTTTCTTCTTTTTACCATTGTCTTCCCCTCCATATCCATATCCATAGCCATAATTACTGTCACTTGCTGATTCTACTTTATTTAATACAACACCCATGACGTGACCACCATTTCGTTCTACGTCATTAATGGCTGCTTTTACTTTACGTTTGTCAGAATTTTTTGAATCAACTACATATAATACTCCATCACTTACGTTACATAATGGAATTGCATCAGATGCGACTGCCATTGGTGGACAGTCAATAATAATATATCCAAATTCTTGACGAGCTTGATTTAAGAATTTAGCTAATCTTTTAGATCCTAATACTTCACTAGGATTTGGAACTCTATGACCTGCAGTAATGACAGATAGTGCATATCCTCCATCATATTGTACTTGTTGTACACCTTCATAAGATTGAATACTAGTACCTTCTCTGAATTCAGCAATAATATTTGTTAATCCACATCTATTTGAAATATGTAAAGTTTTATGTACGCTTGCATTTCTTAAATCACAATCGATTAATAATACATTTTTATATTTAGCTGCCATAATACGAGCTAAATTACAAGCTATAGTACTCTTACCTTCATTAGGTATTGTACTTACTACGTTGATTACTTGAATCGCATCATCCATCTGACTAAATTCAATATTTGTACGTAATCCACGATAGATTTCATCTACATCAAATTGATTTCTTTTCTTTCTTGCCATTTCTATCTCCCAAAGAAACCAAACAGTTTCTTTTTCTTTTCAACCTCAATATTTAATATCTCTTTATTACTCAATAATAACTTTGGATTCTCATAAAATAAGATATCCGCATTATCAAATCCTATACGCTTACCTACAACTGAATACACATCACTCAATTGTTCAATACGATTTCCACTCGCTCTATGCGTATCTGTACAAATGACATCACAATATCCGTTATCTAATAATTCTAATGCATTCGACTGTATTTTCTTACCATTTACACCAAGAATCGAAGTACGATTCATTTGCAGAATACACTCCATATCTACCCAATGATCAATGATGTCATAATCTAATCCATCATGGAAATATCTTTCAATATGAGCCAGTACTGGAACAAAACCTTTCATCTTCAATTCATATAAACATTCATCTCTATAATCAATCGAATGAATATCACGAAGAACATTATATTCTACTAACATATAACGTGAACTATTTAAAGTTGGATATAAATCTAATTCCAAACCTTCAATGAATTCACTATTCATCATAACTTCCCCACCAAAATAAATAGGGATAGGACTCATCTTTCTTAATTCCAATTGACGAGTTACCATTTCATTATAGATATGAACATCTAATTGACCAGGAATAAAATGGGGTGTACTACAAATACCTACAATGCCATCCTTCTTAGCATTCTCTAATGAACTTACTGCATCCTCAATTGAAGGCATACCATCATCAATACCCCAAGCAATATGAGAATGCAAATCAATATACTTAGCCATTATAGTTCAGGAATCTCGCAGAATACTGGAATACCTAAGTATTTTTCTGCCTCTTCTTTCGTACGTAAACGATTATCCAATAAGAACTTCAATACTGCATAACCAACACCAACAATTAAACCAACAACCCCGGCCATCATTGTATTCTTCTTCACATTCGGTCCACTAGGTACATAAGACAATTTAGCCTTATCAACAATTTCAATATTACTTACATTCAAATTCTTCTGCATTGTCCGAATAAAAGTACTTACTGTATCATTAGCGATATCCTTAGATAATTTAGGATCTGCAGTTGTAGCAGAAATTGTAATAATCTCTGTATCTGACTCATTAGTCACACTTACAACATCTTTTACTTTTTCAGCACTCTCTAATCCAACATTCTTAGCTACCTCAGACATAATATTGTTCTGAGTTAATAAATTCACCGCATTAGTAACCAATTTACTATTGGCCATCTGTGAATTATAATCCAAAGAACCACTCTCACTAATCTGTGGCGTTAAATAAATTGATGTACTAGCCGTATACGTTGGAGCAATCAATATTTTTGTACTAAAATATCCACCGCAAGAAAATAACAAACACAAAAAAATAATAATTTTCAAATGCTTTAAAATACCACGAAACAATTCTAATAAATCTATCGAATCTTCATCAAATAACTCATCTTTTTCTAAATTTGAATTCATAAAAATCCCTCCATTAAAACAAAAAAACTATATTACACGCTTAAACATTAGAAATTATAAAACAAATTATATGTTGTATCAAATCTTATATATTAATCTTTCTAAACTCATATCATGCTAATAGAAGATCTATATTTTGTGATTAAATATATTTAAATTAAATTTATAAAATACTCACGTAATTTTTATTAGATAATTTTCAATTTTTTTATATATAAACTTGAATTTATTTATTAAATTATTGAAAATATAATATATATGATTTTGAAACAATTTTAAATAAACATAACTTATCGGTATACAAAATATTAATGTCAAAAGGTTTAAAAATAATATGCACAACCAAATATTATAATCGTTTAAAACATTAAAAATCCATGGCTTAAAATTATCTCTTATTAGAGGATTTTCATGAATCATATAAATATATAATGTTAAACTGGCGATTGTATTTACCCTATTACTATAAAATCGTAGTTTTTTAAAACAATTGAAAAGCCCTATTGATAAGATAATTATGAAAGGATTTGAAAAAATATTCCATTTTAGCATTTTATTATTAAACATATCATAATAATTCCCTAAAATATTAGTAAATGATATTAAGAATAAAATTACTGCCACGCCAATTAAAATAAATTTAATATTTAAAGCAAGATTATCTGAACTCTTTTTTAAATATAATTTAAAATATGCTGTTACAAAATATATTGTAATGAATCCAATCAAAAAATTATTATAATATGTATAATCCCCAAAAACATTTGGTAATACAGAATATAATACAACTAAAATTGTAGTGATTCTTAATAAATCAAGTTTATTCGATTTTTGTATTATTAAATTAATGAATGGATGCAGTAAATATAGAAATAAATAACACCCAACAAACCAGCATCCTTGAAACGTTATTGGCAATAATTGCTGTAATAATGTCTTACTCGAAACATTAACACCACATAGTATACATATAATTAGAATAACAAATGAAAATATAAACGAATCAAAAATAATTTGTTTCACTTTATCCCATTTAATATAGTTATTATCAATCAAATAATACGATGATATAACTATGAATACACAATTTCCAATCTGTCCAAAATATTTTATAAATATCATTATTAAATGATTTATATCTTTAGTTGCTAAGTTTAAATTTACATAAAATTTGAAACTTGGACCACCATAAAATGGTAAGCAGTGACTCATAACGATAAGTAATATAGCCACTATCCTCAATAATTCCACTCCAGAATTTCTTGTATTTATTTTTTTTGTCATAAAAAAGCTCCTTATAGAATGCGTAATATTAGAATTATCTTACAACTGCTTTAATTTTATTAAATATAACAAACATAATATGTTTAATAATATAGTTTTCAAATAACAATTGTAAAATAAAATATTGAAAACCTGAAATAACAACACAATACATTACATATATATAATTTGTATGAATAAAAGTTTTCAAAATTGTACATATCAACATTATTCCACCAGAACCAACAACCGTTGAAATAAAAATCCTTTTTGTGAGTCTAATATGAGCTATAGGTTTACTAGCAAAATAATAAATAATACATGCAATTGCTTCAGACAATAAAGTTGTTAATGCAGCTCCATTAAACCCCATAGTTGGAATCAAAACAAAATTTAAAATAATATTGACCAAAGCGCTGATGCTTGAGGCAAATATGCATACTTTTTCTAATCTGAAAGGAATAATAACTGCGCAACAGTAAAAACCAGCTATAACAGCAAAAATAAGTGCACAACTTAAATATTGCAATGCTACTCCCCCACTAGAATAACTTGAACCACCAACTAACATTACAATCTCATCACTTAAAAGAAATAGTCCCAGACTACAAGGAATAACAATTGTAAATAATGAATCCAAAATTTTTGTAGAAAGTAATTGGTAATTTCCATTTTGATTATTACCCAAATATGAAGATAACCTTGGGATCGAAACTAAAATTATAGCATTTAAGATTTGTTTCACCGATAAATAAATTTTTGCTGCAAGCCCATATATACCAACTTCATTTTCTGTTCTTAAATATCCTAAGATGGTAGTATCTGAACTAACATAAATAGTTGACGCAATTGCATTGAAAAATAATATCATAATAGGCTTCATATGCAACTTCCAGTTTATATCAAAAGTAAATCTTAAATCTGTATATTTTTTTATGTAAAAACAATTGAACAAATTCCCACCTGATGAAGAAAAGACATAAATAATAGCATAAATTACATAATCATTTGGTGTATGGACAAAAAGAAATAATGCAATTAACGAAATTATTTGAATTAATATATATCTAAAAGACAAATACAAGTAATCTTCATATACTGAATTAATCCAATCAGCTCCAAGTGTATTGAGTATAATGGCAAAGCTTTGAATAAACAAAAGTAATTTATATTGTTGCAATTTAATTGATATAGAAACAACAACTACTAAAAGAACATATGAGAATACGGTTGCTAATATATTTATTGAAAATATTTCATTAGAAAATTTTGTAAAAGTAGTTTTTTCATCTCTAATCCTTGCTCCTTCTCTAATTGCATAACTTGAAATTCCTAATCCGGCTATCAATATAAAATAACTAATAATTGAAGAGCTGAAATTAATTTTCCCATAATTATCAGCTTCCAAAATTCTTGAAACATAAGGTATGGTTATAAGAGGAAAGATTATAGCACATACTTGTTTGATCATACTTAAAATAGCATTAACTTTTATTGATCGTATTTTCATTTTATAACATTTTAAAATATATATGCCTAATTAAAAAACAATATATATTACACCTTTCTATCAATTTAACGTCTGAAATTGAATACAGTTCTTTACATTCGAATTCTTAAAAATCTTTAAAATTAGAATGTATGCTTCCACAAGAATAAATCTTCGATTAATTCACAAAATATAAATCTTTTACATCACCACAATATATTCATAAAGCATTAATAATTGTTCTTCCGAATTTTTTTATAAAATATTGTATAAAGCTAAACAAAAACATACACTTATCAATATTCGTTTTATCAAATTAAATAAAATTTAAATTAGCAAATAATTGCAATAAATAATACTATTTTTGTGTCTATGGTTTATATTTTTTTCTTTAAAAAATCCATTTAAGTTTTTAGCTAGATGTCCAAATAGTAACTTAAACCTTTAAAATGTTCTTTAATGATGACATTGTCTTACGTTTCAAATATCTAATATATGCCATTATTATTATTTTATGTGGATTAAAAAAAATAGAAACATAATCTGTAAAATCACTTAAATCATAGGAACATGGTTTCTTCTCTAATTCTAATTCACAATATTGGATAGCTAAAAATTTTTCAATTTGTTTCAACACTTTTTTGTAAGTAGTTTGTTTTAACATATTCTTTTTCTTAATATCCAAAAAAATCATCGGAAGTTCTAAACCAAATGCCTGATATAATTTGTAATTTCCTTTTTTTGTCTCATCTGTTTTAGGATGATAGAATATTTTTGTATTATCAACTAGATATAAATTGCATGTGCTATTTGATAGAACATATTTAATATGCGGAAATAATCTATTATAAGCTTTAAGTTTCTCTTTTTTAAAGTCATTTCGCCATATTGCTGTTCCACCTGACCAAGATGACATATATCCTATACATGAAATATAATTATCAAAATCAGTAAATTCTAAAAGAGTTTTTTTTGAGGGCATAGTACCATTAGTAAAAAAAACTATTGGTTTTGTTGATCTATAATTTCTAGCAATATTTATAAATTTTTCTAATGCTCCATTAATTAAAGGCATACGATGATTAATAAATTTTATAAATTCACCTGAAGCCATATCAAAACATTCAATTTGATTTAAAAATCCTGTTGCATTAGTATGTTTATAGATTAAATTATCGAATTTATCTAAATACATTTTTATACCATTATAAAAATCTATATTATTTCCATTATCAGCTATCACTACCTCAAATAAATCATTATCTATATTTTGATTATAAATACTATCAAGAACAGGAATAACCCATTCTAATATTCCATTTGTTGGAATACATAACGATACTAGCATATAACTTATCTCCTTCAACTACAAAATAACTATTTTTTTCGAGGTAACCAATCAAATATAGAATTTTCACTTGGTATTTGATAGAATTTATCAGTATATTTTTCTATTTCAATTTTATTAATTCTCTTAAAATCAATATTTAATAATATTTCTACAATTTCTTTTTCAAATCGATATTTAATCACCCTTGCTGGTACTCCACCTACAATCGCATAAGGTGGTACATCATTAACTACAACCGCACCAGCCCCTATAACAGCACCTTGGTTAATATGTACACCTGAAAGAATTAATGCATTTTCACCAATCCAGACATCATCATCCACAATGATTTTTCCTTTACTGATTGTTTCTATATCAGTATTTAAAATTTTTTGTTTTAAAGGATAAGTCATTAATGAATTTACTTTATGTTCCCCAGCTAAAAGAAATTTAACACTTGAAGATATAGAACAAAAATCTCCAATTTCTAATTCTTCATTACTACATCCTGATGTATAAACATTTAAATTTCCATAAGTATACCTTCCAACCTTAATTTTATTTATATCACAACAATTATTAAGATTTGTATAATTATGTAAATTGTTTTTTCTCCAAACCCTTTTTAAATACAATAATTTAATGTTATTTTTCAAATTGTAAAACATCAAATCTTATCCTTTCTTTTACTCTTCTATATATATAAATTGTCAAATAGATAATAAAAATAGTTAAAATTGTATATATAAACGTATATAACATTATACAAATATTATTATCAGGAATAAAAAATAGAATTTTTTTAAATAATCCCCAAAAGAAAAAACCATGCACTAAATATATCCATAATGATTCTCTTCCTATCTTTTGTAAAGTAATTGATAAATAATCCATTTTTAGTACATTTATTTTTTTTGAAATTATTACCATAATTATTATGCCTAATATTGCTTTTAAATAATCTATCTGCCATTTATCAAATGCCAACAATGCATAGCTCACACCAAAATTATAAATTTTACATAGCAGAATATCTGCTACCAATATCAAAAATAAACAATTAAATCCAAATTTACTTTCATTTTCCTTATAAATTACACCAAAAACATAAAATGGTAATAACACAATAACATTTCCTAAACAAAACGGAAGTTTTATTAAAACCGTACAGTAATTATTAATCATTGAAATCGTCAAAATAACTAATGAAATCACCATTACATATACATTGTTACCAAATATATTATCTAAAAAAAAGTAAACTATTTGTGTCCATAATAAAGTCCATATAAACCAATACAGATGTATAAATGAATTACTTTTACAAATCAATATATCAAATAACTGTATACTTTCCCCAATAATAAGATACTTATATGCTGTATATAAAAAAGTAAAAGTAACTAGAGGAACTATTAAACTTTTAAATTTCTTTTTAAAAAAAACTTTTTTTGTGTATTTTTTATATACAAAACCACTTAAGAAAAAAAATAAAGGCATATGGAACGAATATATATAATAAAATATTTCTGTAAAAATTCCATTGTATTTCAAATGTAAAGTTTGCATATAGTGACCGAAGACAACAAGTATAATTCCTAATCCTCTGCATATATCAATCCATTTTTGTCTCGATACTTTCATATTCTGTCCTACTCTCTAATTCAACTATTCTACTGTAAGCTAATAAAAGTCCTAAAATAACCCAAAATACTCTATCAATATTTACAACTGATAATAAACAAATAAAATAAACAATAAATATATTTCTAAACATTATACTATACGATTCTCTTTTTATAAATTTTAATTTTTTTATTATACATCTTATTAAAAATAAAAAAGCAATTGTACCTACGATACCATAACAGCAAAAAATTTCGACATACCCAACATCAAATGTTGTGGTTGGAAACCATTTTCCTATATTGTAATATGAAATTACTGATTTCGATTGAGATCCATAACCAAAGCCAAATATAGGTGACATCATTAAAGTCCATATGATGCCTGTAAATTGCATTAATCTATCACTGGTAAAACTCATGTTAGCTCCAAAATTTACAGAAGTATTTTGCGTTATTCCAAAATAAACCAAAAAAGATTGTAGGATATTAATAATGTATCCTCTTACTCTTAAAGATAATATAAAAGATAAAGAAAAAAATAAAATAAAGATAATAAAGAACTTATAATATTTTTTTCGTTCTTTTGCTCCATTTATAATCAATGATATAAATATAGTAACTATAACACCTAAAATCGATCCCCTTGAATTTGTTAATACCAAAGAAACTATGTTTAATAATAGACATAAAAAAGAGTTAACCTTTTTTCTTTCATAATTATAAACATAAAAACTTAAAAATATCATTACACTACAGTACATCCCATAATAAACAGGATGTCCAAAACCAGCTTCAATTCTTAATAAACCATTTCTGTAACCTATATCTGTTGTACCAGCTTGTGTCATAGAACGACTGACAGTATTTAAAATATAAAACGGATTCGAATTAAATACAAATCCTATTATTGAAATAATTGCTACAATAGCTGAAGAATACATTAATATATGTATAGCTTTTTTAAACTTAAACTTATTATTAATCAAAATCATTATTATCCATATTACGCCAAATTGCTCAAATAACAAAATAAATAAATGGTTAAAGGAACTGACTCCAGTATCAAATATATGGTAAATGTCAATAATAATAAACAGTAAAAAATATAGTTTAACATCATTTCCTAATTCTTTAATCATTGAAATTGGCAATTTCCCATATCCTTTTAAAACTACAATAATAAAACAAAATAACAGAATTATTCTACTAGCTGTCATTAAAGGTAATGATTCATTAATTTCTAAAGCAAAGTAACTAGGTAATATCATATATAAAGAGAAAAATAGCACTATCATCATATTGGAACTATTTAATTTTTTCATTTTGAATCCTCCATAAAATATATTTCTACAAAATACAATCATTTACCTTTAAACAATGTATAATAAATATCACCTAATAATTGTTTCTTTGTCAAAAATATACATTTGTATTGCAATAATTTTAAAAAATTAATAACACTAGGCTTATTTAAAAATAGAAATCTTAACGAATTACCTTTAGCAAAGTATTTAATTATCTCGATTTGATCAACGGGAAAACCTATTTCTTCACTATAATACAATAGTTGTTTATAATTATTTTTATTTCTAGAAGCTTGACTTATTCGTTCTTTTTTACTTTTAAATGGCAAACTAGTAACATTAGTTCCAGACATTCTATGCCTCATAAAACACTTATGTATTCTATAACAACATCTATCAACAGTAGCCATTCTCCAAAAAAATTCATCATGTGACCATTCTGGTGAATATAAATCCATTTTATTTAAAGCATATTTTCTCTTAATTGCCATAGTACATCCAGCAGGATGTGGAATGAAATCAGATTTTTTTTTATATTGAACTTTCTCAATTGAATTATCTAAAGAACCTTCTATCCTTTCACTCGAATCTGGATAAAAATGAATCAAGTCTGTACCTAAAACACATGCATCATCATATTTGATAAAATAATTCATCATAGATTGAATTTTATTTTTGTTCCAAACATCATCTTGATCACTAAAAAAAATGAAGTCCCCTTTTACTTTATTAATGCCATTTTTAAAATTTTTTACATATCCTTTATTGTTTTCATTAATTTCCAAAATCCAAGATTTTTCTAAATTATATTTTTTTATAAAACTTTGAACAATATAGACAGTTGAATCAGTGGAACAATCATCAAAAATTAAAACTTCATCAGGTTTATATGTTTGTTCGTAAATACTTATTAATTGTTCTTCAATATACTTTTCTCCATTATATGTACACATTAAAACTGAAATTGACACATTATATCTCCTTATATCGATTTTTTATTATAAATGAACTAAATGTATTCTCATTTTTATTTAAATCTTTATATGTTAATTTATGTATATTAGTAATCAAACAAATATCTTTAAATATTTCCATATCAAATGGTTCATTTAAATAGCTTTGTAGCATATGAGGTATTGCACTTGGTATAATTGGCATTTGGTTTATAAAATTTTTATTTTTATTTATAACCATTCTCATAAAGATAAACATTTGAAAATAATCTTTAATTTTAGTCTCATTTTTCCAATATTCACACATTAATTTTAATGTCTCTTTAATAATAAAGTTATTAGGTTCAGCTTTGATTAACCAACTCTCCCCAAATTTAGCTATATCGTATATATTACATCTGTACATAAAAAAATTGTTTCTTTCTATGTACTTAGGCAATGATCCAGTAAAATAAACTGTAGAATCTATCCAAATTCCTCCATATTGTTCTAAAACACTAAGTCGTATAAAATCGGAAAATAATGTATTTGATATTATACCTTTTTTCCATTTCATTACTACATAATCTGGTAAATCTATATAATCAAATAGATTATTTTCATCAATAAGAATCAAATTATATCCTGTTAACCAATATTTTATTGATTCGATACAGGCTTTTACAATTTCTGGAGCATTATTATAACCTTGTAACCAACACACCCAGACTGTTTTATTTTCTTCTGTTTTTGCATTTGTAAATACATTATTACTTTCTATAAGTTTTCCATACTTCTTTTCAAAAGTATTTAAGACTTTGTTTCTAACTTCTAATTCATGTATTTCATGATTTGAAAATCCTAATAAATATGCAAAGAAACAAAATATTTTATACCTAAGATTACCCATTTGAATTGCACGTTTAATCATTTCGCACATACTTATATCTCCTCACTATTAATGTTTAATCTATTTCATAAAATCTATCATTTTTTTTGCTTTTATATCCAATGACAAATTTTTTGCCTTCTTTAAACTTGATTTACTCATTTCTTCTTGTCTGTTTTTATCATTCTTTATTTCCAAAATTGCATTTTTCATAGCTTCAATGTCGGATGGTTCAATCAAAATTGAATTATTCTTATCACAAATTTCATAATTAAAACTTCTATCACTAGTTATAATTGGACACCCACAAGCAATTGCTTCTACAATGGCTGTACAACAACCTTCAAAAAAGGTTGGAAATGCAAATACATCTATTGCACTATAAAACCACCCAAGCTCTTCGTGATTAATAGGACCATTCCAAACTAACTTTTTTGATGTAGGCATTAATTCTCCCTTTCCACATGCTGCTAAAACAATATTTTGATCATCAATGCTATCTATCGCCTTTTCTAACCGCAAAATTCCTTTTCTATCATCAAAACTTCCACAAAATCCAACAATAAATTTATCCCGAGGTAAATTAAACTTATCTCGAGCGATATTTTTGTCTCTTTTATAAATACGATTTTTTCTATAACCGCTAGGTATAATTACAATTTTATTTTTTTCGAATATATTTGCATTTATTATATAATCTCGAATATATCCAGATAAAGCAATAACCCCACATAAAGATTCTAATTTCTTTCTTAATTTGATATTTCCATACTTTTTATCGCCTTGATATGTGGCTTCTCCAACTTGCATATATGAATTAATATTATATTTTTTTCCTAACAAAGATGCAGCTACTCCTGATGGACATATAAATTCTGCTAAAATTACAGCATCGTCTAAACACATTTTTTTTAGAACACTATCAACAGCTTTAATATACATTTTAGTTGTTATATCAACACACAATTTTTGCATGAAATTTCTGTCCTGCCCCAGTCCAAAATACCGCGGTCTATAGATTTCTAATTTTTTCCCCGATTCATTACTTTCTATAGAATAGTATGGCAACAATTTGTTATCTTTACAATAATTTAATGGATTAGGACAAATAACAGTTATGTTAATTTCATTATCAAGTAAAGCCCATGCTACCTGCTGTGTAAATACGTTAACATTAGGTTCAATAAAATTCGGATATTTATTCGCTAAAATTACTAAGTTTTTCATTTTAAATTTTCCTATTAATTAAATCCCAATATGGTATTTCTAGTTTTTTTCCAAACACTAAATCTGTTTCGTATGTTATATCTGCATCAAATCCAGAATTAGGTGATAGTGTAATTTCTCCAAAATATATTTTTCCATTAATATTGTATAAATCTATTCGAGAAAATATAAAGTCTTTTGATAATTTTTTTGCAATTTCTAACATTTTTTCAAGATTTTTAGGTTTCGGTATATTTACTTCAGTAATTTTATCATCGCCTTTATTTAAAGGTAAAAAATTCCAATTTTGATCAAAATATAAATATGATGCTTTGTGACTATTATTTCTGAATCGATCTTTACACACTAAAATCACATCTGGAGTTCCGTTAAAACAGTAAATCTTATAATCCATTGGAACTAAACCATTATCCGAAATAAATTTTTCACAAATAATCGTAGGTATAATATTTCTATATTGATACTCTCTACCAACAAAATAAAAATTACTTTTCAATGATTTTTCTATCTTCTTTTTTGCTAATTTATAATTAAAATACTTTTTGTCTTTACATATTACTAATCCTCCCGAATCATGATTACACTTTAAAACAAATTGATTAGGCAATTCATCAAAATTAATTTCATTAAAACTTTTCCATGATCCTAAAATTGGAATCAAATATTCTTCGCCAATAATTTTAGAAACATAATCCCTCACTAACAATTTATCAGAAACAATAGATTGAATCGGCAATCTATAATTAAACTTCAACCACTGTAATTTTTCATTTAAAGTGGTCGGATTTTTTATGTTTAATTTTTTTCCTATCCTCAACCGATAATACAACCTTATATATGCCTTATCAGGCAAAAACCGTAAACTTCTTTTTAATGTAAGCATTAAATTCTCTTTATTCATTAATTTAATCTCCTATAAAATTCTCAATACTATTAATTATTGTTTCTGTGTTACTTTTGTATTTTTTAAAATCTTTAATTTTTACTATATTTAAAGCTTTTTCTATATCCATATCTTCACATGAGTATAAAAGATTTAATTCTTTAAATTCTTCAATTATCTGTAACTGATGATCATCAACATGTTCTCCATATTCAGATAATCTAGGAATAGCAATAACTTTTTTTCCTTTTTTCAAAGCTCCCATTATTGCACCCGTTCCACCATGAGTAATTATTATATCTGATTTATTAATGTATGACGAAAACTCATTTCTATCCATAAATCTTTTATACTTAAAATTTTTTGGAATATAGTCACTGTAACCAATTTGGGCAAATATTTCTTCTTTTAAATTAAGCTCATCTACTGCTTTCAATAATCTATTAAATTGAAACTTTTGTGAGCCTAAAGTGATAAAAATCATTAATATATACCTCCTAAACATATAGCATTGGGATAAAATTTTTTCATTGATTCCCATTGTACATAAAATTGATCTGCAAATTTATATAATAACTTGCCTGTTTCCGTTGGAGAAGATATTTTTGCAAAAGATTCAATATATATCAATTGTTTTCCAAACACTTTGGCAATTAAACAAAGAGGAATCATGGCTAAAACTCCTGTTGTAATTACTACATCTGGTTTTTCCACAATAATTAATTTTAAACTTTTAAATGTATTTAAGACCATAAGAAAAAGCATTGATATTTCTTTTCGATTAACCTGATAGAGATAATACATTTTTTCATCCTTGATTTCTACCCTATAGTCTGTTTTTTCTGTTACAACTATACTATCATATTTCTTCATCAAGGGTTTAAGCATACACAATTGTTCAAAATGCCCACCGGATGAGGCAGCAAAACACACTTTCTTTTTCATCATATCATTTCCTTTTTCATAAATTCTGCTGTTTTTTTTATGCCATCTTCTAAACTAATTGGATATAATTTACCAAAACATTTTTCATATCTGCTCATATCTAAATAATTTACTGGTACATCTACAGATCTTCCTTCTTTGTAGACAATATTTAATTTTAATTCTAATGCTTTTTCAATTGTTTCTAAAACCTCTTTTATAGATGTACCATATCCACATCCCAAGTTAAATACATGATGCTCACTAACTCCATTAACAATATTTAAAATCCCCTTTATTGCATCATCGATATAAATAAAATCCCTGATCACAGAACCGTCTCCATAAACCTCAATTTGTTCTTTCTTCAAAGCTTTATACGTAAATGTAGTTACAGCACCTAATACTCCATTTGGCCTTTGAAAGGGTCCATAAGGATTAGCTAAGCGGACGATTCTATAATCTAATCCATACATGTAGTTATATAAATACAATAATTTTTCAATAGTGATTTTTTGTACACCGTAAGAAGTTATTGGATTTGTGGATGTTGTTTCTGGTATTGGACACGATAGCTCTTTACCATATACGGTTCCTCCTGAAGAGATAAAGACAACTTTCTTTACACCATACTTAACACATGCTTCAAATAATTGAGAAGAAAATAACACATTAGCTTGTATGTCTTTACTAATGTGTTTATTGGAATTAGATGGGATTACCGAACTGACTAAGTGATATAAAATATCTTGACCTTCTAATATACTAAAGTCCATGTCATTGCATAACGTGGATTCAACGATTTTTAAATCTTTATTAGATTTTATTATATCTGCAAACCAATCCTTGTTTTTATCAACTAATGTAATATTATTATCCTTATCTTCAGCTAGTTTTATTGTTAAATTTGTTCCAACAAAACCAGCGGCTCCTAAAATTAAAATATTCATTATTTAATCCCTCTTAAAAATATCTCTTGTATAAACTTTTTCTTTTACATCATTTAATTCATTACTATATCTATTCGCAACAATTGCCTGACTTTGTTTTTTAAATTCTTCTAAGTCATTTACAATCTTACTTCCAAAGAAAGTCTCACCATCAACTATTGTTGGTTCATATATAATTACTTTTGCGCCTTTAGCTTTGATACGTTTCATTACACCTTGAATAGAACTTTGTCTAAAGTTATCACTATTGCTCTTCATCGTTAAACGATATACTCCTATAGTAACGTCTTTTTCCTTATCTTCTTCATATTCATTATCTTCGTCATATCCATAGTAACCTGCCAATTTTAAAACTCTATCAGCTATAAAGTCTTTTCTTGTTCTATTTGATTCAACAATAGCTTCAATTAAATTTTCAGGTACATCCTCATAGTTAGCCAATAACTGCTTAGTATCCTTCGGCAAACAATAACCACCATATCCAAATGAAGGGTTGTTATAATGAGAACCAATACGAGGATCCAAACATACACCATCAATTATTTGTTGGGTATTTAATCCTTTACTTTCTGCATATGTATCTAATTCATTGAAATATGCAACTCTTAATGCTAAATAGGTATTTGCGAATAACTTTACTGCCTCTGCTTCCGTAAATCCCATAAACAAAGTATCAATATCTTCTTTAATAGCACCTTCTTGAAGTAATGCTGCAAATTCATGGCTCTTCTCAACTAATCTAGAATCATTTACATCCGTACTCACAATAATTCTTGATGGATATAAGTTATCATATAAAGCCTTAGACTCTCTTAAAAATTCTGGACTAAAAATTATATTCTTAGTATTAAATTTCTTTCTAACACTCTCTGTATATCCAACTGAAATTGTTGATTTAATTACCATAATAGCATTAGGATTATACTTTAATACAAGTTCAATAACACTTTCTACTGCACTTGTATCAAAATGTTGTGTTTTAGAATCATAATTTGTTGGAGCTGCAATAACAACAAAATCAGCATCTTTATAAGCATATTCTGCATCTAATGTGGCCTCTAGATTCAAATCTTTTTCAGCTAAATATTTCTCAATATAATCATCTTGAATTGGTGATTTCTTAGCATTAATTAAATCTACCTTTTCCTTAATAATATCCACTGCTATTACATGGTGATGTTGTGATAATAATGTGGCAATGGATAATCCAACATATCCAGTACCTGCTACTGCTATTTTCATTCTATTCTTCCTTCCTATACATATGTCAAAACTAATCTAATATTAAACAGCACCTTTTTTACAAACTACTACTAGTACTGTTTTTAATAGAATCTTAATGTCTAAACCAAGATTCCAATTCTCAATATAATATTTATCTAATTCAACAACTTCATCAAAATCTATAATTTCACTTCTTCCACTGACTTGCCACATTCCTGTAATTCCAGGTTTAATGGCTAGTCGTGCAAAGTGTTGATATTCATATAGATTTGTTTCTGAAATTAAAGGAGGTCTTGTACCTACAATAGACATATCTCCTTTTAAAACATTAAAAAACTGTGGGAATTCATCGATACTTGTTTTTCGAATAAATTCCCCAATACCTGTTTTATGTGATCCATCCGGCATTACTTTATTTCCAATCACTCGAGGATCAAAATCAATCTTAAACATCTTACCATCCCCAAGCTTGTTATCTTTCATTAATTCCTTTTTTCTTTCTTCTGCATCTAAATACATACTGCGGAATTTATACATCTTAAACTTCTTACCATTCTTACCAACACGCTCTTGTGAGAAGAAGATGGATCCTGGACTTGCAATATAAATGGCAGGTCCAACAAAGATACATAGAATTAATGTCAAAATACATCCAATTATACCACATATAATGTCGAACACTCTTTTTAAAAACAATTCATTTAAAGAAGCATAGTTAATACTAGTAGTAAGTACTGTATAATCTCCAATTCTTTCAACAAATTGTTTCTTACCAGGTGTATTCACAACCTTAGCCAAATTCATATGTACGGTAATACCAGCCAAAGTTAATTGTTCAATCAATTGATTAGGATACTCAATTTCATTTGGCAAAACAATCAATACTTCGTCTACCCATTCTTTACATGCATACATTCCAACTGTTTCATTATTTGCAACAACTGCAACGTCATGTACTTGTTTACCAACACAATCCTGATCTAATAAAGCAACACCAACAATGTCATAACGAGAAAAATTACTCTTCTCTACATTATCTATTACACTATTCGCAACACGACTCGAAGTAACTACTAATAGCTTTCTTCTTTTACCAGCATTGACACCTTTCTTTATATAGCCTTTCCATACTTCTCTAACTATATAAGTTAATACAAGATAAATAATTAAAGTAAGAAATAGTATAAATCTAGAGAATAAAATTCCCTTTTGAACCGTAAATAAATATAGAGTTGCTAATAATCCAACAATAAATACATGCTTTATAGTTTTAACAAACTCAAGATAATGACCTCTTTTCAATACATTCTTTAATGTACCAAAAACAAGCAATACCATTAAATCAGCCAATTCTATAATAATTGCCATATTTCTATATAAGAAATCATTGTACATATGAACATTTCCATTTTTAATGAAATATGCCAATAAATATGCTAGCTGCAAACAAACCATATCCAACAATATAAAATCGATATGCTTTAACCAACCCTTACTATTCTTTCTATACATACATAATCCCCTACTCCCAAGACATAAAAAAAGCTTATTCAGACTTTAAATAACTCCAAATAAGCAATAAATAAAAATTTTAGATACACTTCTCCCTACCCATAACAAGTTAGAAGATGAACGATTCAATCAAAAATGCGGGCAATCCAGCTATTTTTAATATCCTCTAGATGTATCATTTTTAATTCCTATTAACTTATTTATACCAAAAAAGTTCACGATATAACTATCGCTCATATATTTTATGCTTTTTCAACATATATGTCAATGTCACCCACACCCTCAAGCCATTATTAAATGTTATAGAAGGTATAATATTCACCTTATATAAAACAAATATTTAAAACCTTATTCAAAACGTTAATTTTCCTTTATATAAAGCACACATTAACAAAAGATAATCATAGTTTTATAACCAAGTTAATGTAAACGATTTCATAAATATAGTAGAACCCCCTCGTAATACACAAGGAGGTTCATCATTACGAATATATAAAATCTAGATAGGTATAAATCAAACTTTAAAAGTCATAGGGATTTTGACTCTAAGATAGAGATGACCTTTCAACACTTTTAGAGTGACCTTCCCCTATCTTTTGAATCAATCAGCTATGTATCATTTTTTATATATTAAACATTCATCGTTATCTACTTCATCCCATATTCCTTGAATAATACGAAATACTTCAGATGGAGTATTAACTATTTGTATTATATGATGACTTTTTCCTAATGAATTTACAGAAATCCCTAATGACCAAGCACGACATCTATTAACACCATATTTCAATATGAGATATCTATCATGAAAAGAACTTCCATAATTTTTATATACCGTTCTATATTCTAAACTCAAATCACTATCTTCCGGAATTGCATTTTCCAATTGAATTTTATATTTCTGTTTCGTCTCTTCAAATCTATTCTTAACATCAATTTCACGAGTACAAGGATTGCTATTGATTGTTCTAATATTTGTCAAGCACTTTAACTTAATCTCATATTTCTCACTATATGCTATCGTATGCAAAATATCATTAGGCGACAAATATGGATCTACTAACCATATTTCTTCTAAGTCCCATAATAAATCCGTTGCATTTATTATATCAATTATTGTTTCATAAGCTTTTGTCTGTTCTCCTGACTGAAAAGCCACGAAATAGTTATGTTTGTATGAATATTTATCACAATAATTTTTTCTTCTTTTTTCGATTTCAAAAATATCCCTATTTATATATGTTTCTCCAACTCCTCCAATATTATATAGCTCTACAGATATTTCTTTTTTATTTACTAATAATTTTCTTTTTTCCATACATTGAAATCCAAATTGAGGCATTCTAATTATTCCAAAATAATTACTTTCATAAGTGTAATCTCTCACAGCCATATAATAAATAACATTAGAAATACAATCCAGTACCATAATTGTATTTTTATAATTGTTAGGCATAATTTCATATTCAAACTTCTCCGAATTGTTAGTCAATGAAAAAAATTTCACTTGATTCCATACCAAAACATGATCATCTTCACAAAAAATGTGTAGGCAATAATGTCTTTTAGATTTAATTTTCTGCGTGAAACTACCTTTTATTCCTCTCTCAGGTGTTAATGCCTTGGTTTTATGAGAAAAAGTCTCTATAGGTAATTTACAAATGATATTCCCTATTCGATCATGTAATTTTTCAATATCAAACTGTAATCCTGCTTTAAAAATTTCTTTTTGTATTTTTTTTATTGTGTTTTCATCTAATATCTCATTAAAATACTCTTTTTGGCTAAATAATTCACATATATAATAATTTCCGTTATAATTCGATCCGTATAGCATTTCTTCCAAAGGAACTAATGTATTTTCCAAATCAATATTGCCTGTTGGATCAGTTTCTGGAATAAATTTAGGCGGAGAGCAAAATATCTTATCTAATAACGCATCATCTGTTTTATAATTCCAATGTTGACTTTCTTCAGCATTATTCCAGATTTTTAACATATCTTTAACAGAAATAACTTGTTTACATATCAATATTTGTATATCTGGACTTATAGAATTAGGAGATGTTGTTAACCACGTTGTTTCTTTAGGTTGAGTATAACACTCATTACACTCTATATGGGTAAAATAATTCCAATATTTTCCTGTTGATTTTATATGTAATATTATTTGCGTTACTTCACAATTTTTATAAAAACCTATTTTTTCGTCTTCTAACAGATCTTCCAATTTCAATAATTCTCTATTCTCCACTTTGCCTATTCACTCCTTTTATTTTTTATGTCGTGTGAACATTATAAACTTCCATCGACTTTTCATCAATGTAAATCATTCCCATAACAACAGACCATGAAAAATTTAATAACCATCCTTTTTTCAAAAACAATTTTGCATAAAAATAGTAAAAAAGCCATCAAATCATATAAATTTGATACATACAGTTAAATGGAACCCCCTCGTATTACACAAGGAGGTTCCGAGCAACTATATTTACTGTTTCTTATTCTTTAATACAAAATAGCCAATACCTACAATACTCAAAGATAACAAGGTAAAGTTAATACTTGTATTTACTAATACACCTGTTGGAACCTTTGATTGCTTCTTGTCTTCATGTTTAAGTTCGACATTTTTCTTTGGTTCCTCTTTAATATATGGCTTCTTAAGCGTTTCATTCTCTCTTCTATCAAGAATTGTAAACACATCACCACTTAGTAATTCATACCTATAATTCTTTGACTTACTTTGTACAGTAAGTTTATAATCCCCTGCACCTTCTCCAGGCTCTCTTGTTAAAACGTAATCATCAGTTTCAAACACTGGATCTTTTTCACCAACAAATTTCGTTTGTTTAACAAGCTTTAATTAAACCGTTTTAGGAAGAATGGTTACCTTAAATGGTACTGACTCATAATATGCTTCATCCAAATCAAACGATACAGTGTATTCTCCTGCATCCATAAGTTTAATTGGCTTCACACCATGAATCGTACTATAAATATATGTCCCTTCTTCATTATAAACATATTCAACATCTGGATGTTCAACACAAGTTTTTTCTACCTTTACATCAGTAGCTTTAGAAGGAGTAAATACAAAACGATAATTTCCATTATATTCATTTTCGGCTTCAAACTCATCATTCATATTAATCATAGGTTTGAATTTATAATCCCCTTCATATTCACAAAGATACTTCTCTATCTCTGGATCACCAAATCTCCAGTCCTTATTATAAGATACACTCACTTCAACATCCTTCGGTTTAATCTCATAATACTTTGGACCACTCGAAGTAATCGCAATATAAATACCACAATCACTTGGAACTTCATCTAACAATTCAAAATCCGTTGAATAATACATCGTCGCATCTTCAACCTCTATCTTTTGACCTGTATATTCAAAAGACAATGAAACATCCTGTGCCTGTATACGCATGGGTATACACGCAACAATTAACGCAAATAAAACACCTATTAATCTTTTCATACCCTCTTTTCCTTTCTATAGGCGAATCTCTAATTCCACTATATCAAAGAAAGGTAGGTAATACCATTTAATAACCAATTAGTACAAAAACATTATTAATAAGTATAAGTAATTGAATTAAAATACATCTTCTGCTAACTTTCGTTCTGTTCTAGATTCCTTTTTATAAGAATTACTTAGATTAAAATAAATCTGTGCTGTATGAGGATATGCCTCTTGTAAGGCTTGTGCATTTTGTTCATATTTCTTGGCTAAATCACGTTCTTGATTACCAGCACTTGAACTATATAAACCTCTTTTATTGAATTCATCAATTTGATATGCATTTTTCAGTTTATCCGAGTGATATTCTTCAATAACATCTCTCACTGCTTCACATGGCATAAACCCATCACTTCCAACCGGTGAATAGGCAAACAAGCCACCAATTATGCTGAAATATTTATTTTCTAGACCGTTTTCTTTTAAGATAGAACGAAATCCTTCAAGCCAATTGTGTAATTCTACAGCATCGACTATTCCATCTTTTTCAGCAGGGCAAAAATGAATCTTGTTAAAAATTGAAAAATACGTTATCTTCAGTTCATCATCTTCATTTGGCTTAAAAACCATACATACTAAATTCGCATAATATTCAGGAACAGATTTTAATACTTTTTGTAGACAAATTAATTTTTTCCAATCTACATTTTTAATAAACAGTAATTCAACCCATGCGATATCTTTCCATTTAGTTTCATCATCCTTATATAAATTCTGTACCTTCTCCAAAAGTATCCTAAAATGATATATTGTTCTTTCGTATTTAAGGGTTCTTTTAAATTTTAATATTGCCAAAAATCCATCATATAGAACATCTTCACAGATTTCATCTTTTAAGTTATACAAAATCAATATATACGAATCTAAATTTCCATAACTACAACATTCATTTAAAATCCAACAACACTCATCTTCATTTAATGGTTTTAGTCTATTACTTTGTCTAGTCCAATATAGTATCTTTGCATCATCATCGACATTGGAAAGTAATCGTTTTACATTTTCTACATTATTCTCAAATCCAATCACACTTATGACTAATTCCATCTTATTAATACTTAATAACTTTTCAACTACTTTATTCAAATCAATTTTATTGTTGAGATATAAAGAAGAAAGGTAATCAAGTGTCTGAGAACCATTCTCATCTAGCTCTAATAAGTAATCAAATATTTTACTGTCATTGTAATATTCAGCTAAAACGCGTCCTAACGTGCTGTTATAAATATTTAAAGCTAAAGAAATCAAATCATGAATCGAATAACCAGATTTTCTAAACGCATTGATTTTATCTTCTATTTCATTATGTTTTAATACACTATTTTGTTCATAAAACTGATTATAGTTATCCTCAGAATAAGGCACTGGATTCAACAAGAGAAACTCATAATCTGGAAGAAAAATAAATAGGTAATCATACAATGGATTCACAAATGTAATTTCATGATATGTACTTTCAAAAAGTTCAATAGATTTCTTTAACGTACTCTTACATTCTGCATCATAAAATCTATTATTATAAATGATTTGCCTTAATTCCTTTTTGATGTCAAATGTTTCTAAATCAGACATCTTTTCACTTGCCTTTTTCAGTTGTTTTAATGCATTTTGTTGAATTTCAAAATCATAATAAGATATTGGTAAAATCAATTCTTTCCATTTTGTACTATCGTTAGAAGCTGTTTCTAAACACATTGATAAATATGCAACATACGTTTTATTACAATCATTTATTAATAAAGACTTAATTTCATCTGTTGCTCTATATTTTGGCTTATTAAGCGGTACAACAATATCTGAACCGCCTGGTAATTCTGATTGAATAATGTTCCATGCTCGTGGATATTTCACTATAGCTTCATGTGCTAATTTAATCTTTTGATCAACACTCAAAACACTTATAGGTGCCCCTGCATAAAAAACATATTCTAATACAAATCTCGGACTATTGTTTATTTTATAATCAAAATCATACGCATCTAATTTCCAAAGTAATCGAACTGCTCTAGTTACATATTTCTTTTGTAGCAACAATTGTTCAATAGCCCATAAAATTTGTACATAATAATTTGTTGTAGAGAATAATCCTTCTGAACTCGATCCAAACAATTCCTTTAACGCAGGATTTTCATCAACATCCTTTTCTAGTTTATTTAAAACCTCATCCGGAGATGCCTCACATAAATCTTGAATATATTCAGAAATATACGCCCATTGTTCCTTACTTTGAATGCAATCAAGTATACTCTTTACCACTCTATCAACCTGTCTTTGATTTTCGTTCTGATCTCTACAAGCTCGCATGATTAAGGTTCTAATCATGCCCTCTTTTAAATGTTTGGACCAATCAGGCTTTTTGGCATATAAATCTGCTACATAATGCTTTTCAAACGGAAGATCAAACATTGGATCCACATCTAATAAAACTACACTAAACAATTCAATAAACTTGTTCCAAAGCGAATCTTCAATATAATCATCCAATTCATTCCATGCATCTTCAATACTGGCAAGTTGGTATATTTCTTCATTAAAATATTTTACTTTTATCAAATACGGATTTTCATTATGCAAATATGGAGTTAATTTGTTTTTAAACTCCTCATAGCCCATACCAGATAATTCTTCTATAATATCTTTATCCCCTTTACACTCTGTCCACTTACCACAAAGAAGAGCTGTCATTACAGCATCTGTATGTGTTTGTGCCCATTTTGGAATTTCATAATCAGCACCACTAAAAAGTTTTCTTTTCATTGGTACAAACAATCCATGTGTATTAGTAAATAAATCATCTGCTTCTTTCAAATCAAACCCAATGCTTTTTAAAGACGATACAACTATCTTTTTTGTTCGCTTTTTTAGAATAATTTTATTCTCACTATAACAAATCTCATCTGTTGAATAAATAAAGATAGTAATATTATTTGGAATACTTGGTATATGCTTAGAATTAAAAAATGGTAGTAAAATACAATCTTTAATAGAACCATTTTGAAGTTGTCTCCATTTTTTCTCACTATAAACAACATATACATTATTAAATCCATTTTTCCTTAATTCATTCAAAATGCAGTATAACGTTTCCTCTTTAGAATTACCAACAATAAAAATCTGAGATTGATCTAACGAATTCTGAAATTTATCTTTAAACTCATCATCATCGATTTCAAAAAAATCTAAACCTAACTCAGGGTATAACGAATTGTCATGTATTCGTTTATCTATGTCATCAATTGTATATATCTTCTCGTCAATAATGCTCAATACTTTGCCTATGTTTTTATCTATTTTATTAACAACAGGTATCACTTCACCTCGAAATTCAGATATAAATACAGAAATTGATTTTGTATCATCCACCGCTTCTAATCCTTCAATAATTAAATTACAAAAATGATTGATAAAGCTCTGAGCCATTTTAGAATCAATTTCATATTCATCCATCAAATGCAGGAGCTCATTTGTTAATTCTTTACGAAATTCATAACCACTTTTCTTTTTCATTTTTTTAGCAAGTTTCTTTAAGTTTTTCTCTGAAAATACCTCATATAACTCTTTTTGTACATCATCAATTAAAACTGTATTACCTGCATCAACAAAAAGTTTCTTCCAATCAAAATCTGATTTCAAATCATCCAGTTTATTTTGAATGACATTCGACAATAAATTTATAGACACGCCACTTATAGATTCAATCATCACCATCTAAATTCCTCCTATTATTTCATATAAAATCTAAAATTTATAAGTTACATATATTATAAAACATTTGATTTTTTAATGTATACACCCCTATAGTTCCATACTGATTTTCTCTCTTTATAAGACAAAAATTGTTAATAAACCATATTGAAACCACCATAACCAGTAAAAAAATCATGAAAATCAATGCATCTTTTATAAAGAATGCACCCACTGTATGACCACTAGTAAATATTTCATTTACTAACTAACATTCATAAAAAAAGCCCATCAAATCATGTAAAATGATTTGTATGGGCGCTTTTCATTT
>ERZ839741.1119-NODE-1119-length-30127-cov-4.644021_pt1 | contig 30127 bp, 30 predicted proteins | sample MGYA00519880_ERZ839741 | MGnify/ENA primary metagenome ERZ839741 (study PRJEB31850, sample SAMEA3708851) | human gut metagenome | biome: human gut; feature: human-associated habitat; material: faeces | place: China | collected 2014 ...
AGATGGCAAAGGCTATCGAAGATGCGATTGCTGCTCTTGAGAAAAAACCTGCCAGCACCAAGCCGGGAACATCTGATAAGTCTCCTCAGACCGGCGATACAAGCAACCTTGCACTGTGGATTGCCCTGTTGTTCGTCAGCGGCGGTGCAGCCATTGGCACAACGGTTGTCAGCAAAAAGAAAAAGTATAGCGTAAAGTAAAATCAAATGTTTAACCCAAGGGCGGCTGTCGGAAACGGCAGCCGTCTTTCCTGTCACAATATACCGAAAAAGATTGACGAACAAGTGTTCTGCATGATATAATCTATATGCTCTCATTAGAGAGCCACAACTGAATATCTGAAATGAAACACAAGGCAGCTGCCGAAAGGGATTGCGGCTGCGCCGCTCCTGATGCAGTGTCTGCCTGCGGAACGGAAAAAGCAGACATTCAAGGTTTCTGAATTTCAGAGCCGGTACATAGTTTCATCAAAGATAGAGCGAGAGATCATCTCCCGCTGGTTTGATGTGCTGTGTACCGGCTCTTTTTGTCGTTATAGATACCGTTCAAACAATTTTGCAGAGGGGGTTAATTTTAGGCCCTTCTCGCTGACTACCAATTGAGGGGCAAATTGAAAACTGAATGACCGTCCGAATGGGATATGATTCTGCCACAACTTCCCGAAAGGGAGCAAGCGGAGCGACGCTGCGGTGAGATTCCGGGGCAAGCACAGAAAAACGACATTCGGAAAAAACGGCAAACAATCCGCAAATTTTTCAAGAAACAGTTCCGTTTTACACCCGTGATTTCTCCTATTTGTGAGGAAGTCGTTTGACGGTCAAGACTGTAATTTTTCGCAGATTTCTTTTTGTGGGAGCGCCAAACGGCCTCCGCATCGTCTGCGGCATTTCTATTAGAAAATCCGTGAATTCTGCCGGTCTTGAACAGGACTTTTTCCGGCAAAAACAGGCTTTTTACTCATGTTGTGATTACCGGTACCATGACCCAAAATGCGATTACGATTAAAGCGGATGGGGGAAAAACGGACTTTTCAATGTGGACATTCAAATGAGCAGCGGCTCTGCAATCAAAACGACAGGGCAGGGTGCGGTAACGCTGGAATTGAATGGCACAAATATAGCGAAAAGCAATACCGGCGGTGCCGGTATTCAGAAGATGAATACAGATTGGCTCGTTATTCAGGATAATAGCACGCCTGACGGCAGCTTGACTGCCGCAGGAGGGGACTACACGGCAGACATCGGAGGCAGTTAAGAGGTGCCGATACAAATACCTTTTCTTCCATTGGATGTACCTCCATATCTTCTGGGCCTTGATCCGACCCAATATTCCGACAGGTTCCACCCGTCAAAATACATATTACAACTTGCCAAAATAAAAAAGTTGGGAAAAGCTCTTGACAAAATCGAACAAAATGATATAATAAACAAGTCGCCGGTTGAGGGACTCATTTGCGAGTGTGCTGGAATAGGCAGACAGGCAAGCTTGAGGTGCTTGTGTTCGATTGGACGTGTGGGTTCAAGTCCCATCACTCGCACCATCCCTCTCCTGCGGTGAAAAAAAGAAGAACGGATATGCGCGAGTGGTGGAATTGGCAGACTCGCTAGATTCAGGTTCTAGTGCTCATTACGGGCGTGCGGGTTCAAGTCCCGCCTCGCGCACCATATCGAGTGGTCATAAGGGATTTCACTTATGACCACTCGATTTTTCTATTCTGATACGGTTTGATGCAGGGAGCAGGCGGTGGCCTGCTCCTTTTCATTATGCTGTTTTCGGCTCTGTGAGGTATTCGGCGGCGACTCCTTGGCGGGTGTCCGCTTTGTAATGCGGATGCCTCGGCGCAGTCGGAATCTCCACATAGCCAACAAAGCGGTAGTAGATCACGATCCGCTGGGTACGATTCTTGCCGATCCCCTCCGTTTCAAACACATCAATGTGGTCGATCAGCTCTCGCAGCAGCGGCGCTGTCAGGTAATCCACCTGCATAAACCACTCATCACTGACCTTTCCGGTGGCATTGTCCTCATAGAGCTTTTCATAGAGCCGGGAAACGGTGTCGTTCCGGGTCATCGCCTTTTGCAGTTCCTCCTCACAGCGCTTTTGTTCCCTTAAAAGTTCCTTGTCGGTCTTTCTGGCCAGCAGCTCGGCAAAGGCATCTTCGTCGCTCAGATATTCTATCACCTACACCAAGGGCGGCTCCATCATTTCCGCTTATCCGGAGGAGGCCACCGTACTCATGCGGGCAAGCAGCGAGGACAACTTCTACAAGGCCGGCTGGTGGAACGGCATCGACGATCCTGAGGCGGGCCTGAAGGGCCACGCCCTGGCTACCAACGCCATTTACAGTAAGCTCCTGGGTACCGACTTCACTGTGGAGTCCGGCGAGACGCCTGAGCCCACCCCCAACCCGGATACCAAGCCCGATACCGGCAAGGATACCCAGTCTCCGGAGACCGGCGACGGCATGACCGTCACCGTGTGGGTCATGGTCGCAACTCTGTCTGTGGACGCTGTGCTGGTGCTCTCCGCCAAGAAGCGTGAGGATTGATCTTCTTCCCAAATAGCCACATAACCTGAAAACAGCCCCCTCCGCCTTACAGGCGGAGGAGGCTGTTTTTTCGGCGGGTTGCCGGAAATGGGAAAATGTGGTACAATGCTAAAAAACATTTTCCCCGGAGGTGCGTTATGACCCAACTGCAAGGCTTTTTTGAGAAGAACTTCACCCTGTCCCCGGACTACTGCGGGGCATCGGCCCGGATGTCGCCGCTGGCGGCCTTCACTATGTTTCAGGCCATTGCCGCAGAACACGCCGAGCGCATCGGCGTAGGCGGTGCAGCCATGGCCCGGCGTGGTGCCTTCTGGCTGACGCTCCACAGTCGGGTGGACTTTTTTCGGTGGCCCGCTCTGGCGCAGGAGGTGACGGCGGCCACATGGCCGGAGCACTGCGAGGGGAGATCCCTGCGCTGCTTCCGCAGCTACAGCCTGCGGCAGGGAGATCAGCTGCTGGCGCTGGGCCGCACCCAGTGGGCGGTGCTGGGGGAGAAGGGGCGGCTCATTCCCTTTGCCCAGTCTGGCTTCCCGGAGGATTTCCCCTTTGCGGAGCGGGAGGGCATCACGGAGGCCCCCGCCCGGTTCCGGGACGACCTGCTGCCGGAGGAACTGGTGCAGCGGCATACGGTGCGCTCCACGGACATCGACATGGGCCGCCACATGAACAATGTGGCCTATGTGCGGCTGTTGCTGGACTGCTTCCCGGCCAGCGTGCTGGCAGGCGGGGAAATCGCCTCCATGGAGATCCACTATGCCGCTCCCTGCCTCGAGGGGGAGGAGTTGTCGGTTTTTTGCCGCCGGGAGGGCGGCATCTGCCGCATGGCTGTGCGGAAACCCGACGGCAAGACCGCCGTACTGGCTGCCGTCCGCTTTCACGAAAAGTAAGTGAGCATACAAAAGCCCCGCAGGAAACGCTTCCGTTTCCTGCGGGGGCTTTTTGCTTATCCGAACACGTGGAGGATGACGCACAGCAGGATCAAGCACAGGCCCAGACACGCCATCAGTAGTGCAAAGGAGAGACTTCCCTCCATCCGCTGGAAGGTGTCCAGTACGGTACCTACGTGATCTGCCGTCTCCTCTTGGGAGTACTTGCTGTTGTGGGACATGGCCCGCACCACAGAGCTATGGGGCGAGCGGCGGACGTGGTCACGGGTATCCCGCAGCAGGGTGCGGCGCATCACCAGCACCAGCAGATCCAGCAGGTCGCATGCCACCCGGCACAGGGTCATCAGTACCCGGATGAGCCACCGGAAGAGGGGCTTGTAGACGCTCTCCTCCAAGCTGAGCCACGCCGGCCACAGGGAGCGGTAGCGAATCTCGCCGTCCCGACGCTCCGTGAGAAGGGGCCGGATCAGCAGGAAGTATACCAGCATACCGATGGACAGGGAGATGACCACGCCCTTGAGGTTCTCCCAAGCCAGATAGTGGACGGCATGGGAGAAATCATGACCGCCGGTGAAGGAGAGGGTAGCGGCGGCGATTTTCTCCGACAGCCCATGGGGCAGCAGACCCAGCATCGGCAGCGGTATCGCTGCCAGCATCAGCGCCGCCACGGAGAGGGGCGTTCCCCAGCGCCGGGAGGCGGCGTGGGCATCTGCCGGTGCCGTCTGCCAGAATACCGCCACATAGATCTTGGTGAGATAGGCCACCGTCAATCCGCCGGATAGCAGGAACAGCCACTCTACCGCCGTAATGGCGGCGCTGCCGGTCTCCACCGCCAGCTCCACCACCGCCTCGTGGACCAGCGTCTTGCTGATGTAGCCCAGAAAGCCGGGGATACCGGCCAGAGAGCAGGCTCCGCACAGAAACAGTCCGTGGAGCAGGGGCTTGCCCCGCCCGAAGCCACGGATGCGGTTCAGATCCAGCTGGTGGGTGTTGTAATACACCACACCGGCAAAGAGAAAGAGGGTCAGTTTCACCAGTGAGTGGTTCAGCATATACAGCACCGTACCGTGGGCGGCCAGCGCATTGTGCTCCCCCAGCAGGGTCAGCATGGCCACGCCCACCAGAATGAACCCGATCTGGGACAGGGAGGAGCAGGCCAGAATGTACTTGAGGTTGGTGGAGAACACCGCCATCACAGCGCCCAGCACCATGGTGATGCAGCCCAGTATCAGCACCAGTACGCCCCAGCTGCGGTTGCCCGGCAGCAGGTAGACGGTGACGACCAGAATACCGAAGATCCCCGCCTTGGTCAGCACGCCCGACAGCAGAGCGCTGGCGGGGGCCGGGGCCACCGGGTGTGCCTTGGGCAGCCAGATGTGCAGCGGGAACACACCCGCCTTGGCGGCGAAGCCGAAGAACACGCACAGAGCCGCCCACCACAGGGCCGTGCGGCCCGTTACGGCGGCGCAGGCCGCCTTCAGCTCCGACAGCACCAGTGTCCCCGTCAGATGCTGGAGCAGGAACAGCCCCATCAGCGTCACAAGACCGCCCAGAACAGCGATGGTCAGATAGGTCTTTCCGGCGTCCAGCGCCTCCGGCGTCTCCTCCTGCACCACCCATACATAGGAGCCGAGGCTCATAAGCTCGAAGAACAGAAAGGTGGTCTTGAGGTCCGCCGACAGGAACACGCCCAGCGTAAAGCTCAGGCAAATGAGGAAGAAGAAATAGTACCGCCGCAGGTGGTGATGGCCCCGGAAATACTGGGGCGACAGCATGGCGCAGATGAGCCACATGAAGCACACCACCAGCCCATAGAGCCGCTGGAAGCCGCCAAAGGTGAAGGACAGCCCCACTACGGGGGAGACGATGACTGTCCCTACCGGCAGACGGCACAGGGCCAGCATGGCCCCCAGCACCAGCAGCGCCGTGGCGATGACCAGCTCTCCGACCCACTGAGCGGAGAGCTCCCTCCGCCGTGGGATAGCGATGCCGACAGCCATGACGGCGGGCAGTATAAACAGGATCAGCAGATAGAAGGTCGTCACAGTGTCACCGCCTCTCGAATCAGATCCAGCAGCCCCTGAGGCATCAGACCCATCAGCAGGCAGGCCGCCGCCAGCACCACCATGGGTACCAGCATCTGCCACCCCGCCTCATGGACGGAGCCCTCCGGAATGGCCGGAGCGCTGTGCCGGGGGAACCATGCCCGGACTGCGATCTGGAACATATAGATAGCTGTCAGCAGCGCCGACACCAGCAGCACGCCGAAGCCGATGATGGGCAGGGGCTGATAGGTGTCCACCGCCGCCAGAGCGATGTACCACTTGCTGACAAAGCCGTTGAAGGGGGGGACGCCCGTCAGGGCGCAGGCCGCCACCGTGTAGCACACGAAGGTCACGGGCATCCGCTTGCCCAGCCCCTCCAGCTGATGGACGTACTCCCGGTGACTGTAATGCAGCACGGCTCCGGCAGTGAAGAAGGCCAGGATCTTCACCACGGAGTGGACGATGAGGTGCAGGAAGGCCGCCGTCAGCGCCGGAAGGGTCATAATGGTGGCGGCAAAGAGGATGTACGACAGGTTCGACACCGTGGAGTAAGCCAGCCGCCGCTTGAAGTGCCGCTGCTTCACCGACATACAGGAGGCGAACAGGATGGTGATAAGGGTCAGAGTCATCACCGCCTGCTGCGCCCACGTCCCCACCAGGATCTCCGTGCCGAAGGCGTAGTAGATCAGGCGGATGCAGGCGAAGGCGCCGGATTTCACCACGGCCACCGCATGCAGGAGTGCCGTCACCGGCGTGGGGGCCACCGCCGCAGCGGGCAGCCATGCGTGCAGGGGCCAGATGGCCGCCTTGACGCCGAAGCCTACAAAGGCCAGCACGAACACCGTCAGCAGCAGCTGCCGATCGCCGGTGTAGCCCGCCAGATGGCCGCCCAGTGTGAAGTCCTGCGCATCGTTGACAACGAGAAAAACCAGCCCGATAAAGGCCAGCGCCGCCCCGCTCATGGAGTAGACGGCGTACTTGACGCCGGCCTTCCGAGCGGTGGTGGACATGGGCTGCATCACCAGCGGAAGAGTGGCCAGCGTCAGCAGCTCATAGAACAGATACATGGTCATCATGTTTCCGGCGAAGGCCACTCCCAGCGTTACGCCGAAGGAGACGGTGAAAAACGACCAGAACATGGACAGATGCTTCTCGTGGCTCATGTAGTCGAAGGCGTACAGCATGGTAAAGGGCCACAGGGTAGCGGCCAGCCCCGCAAAGAGCCGGGAAGCGCCGTCCATCCGCAGGGTAAGGGTCAGCTCCTCCGTGAAGCGCAGCAGCTGGAAGCTCTCGCTGCCGCAGCGGAGAATGGAGAGCCACGTCACCGCCGAGGTCAGGCAGATCAGCACCCCATAGAACAGGTGGCGGCTGCGAGTGCTGGGGAAGCGGATCAGGTACGAGACAAGCCCGCCCACCAGCGGCAGGAAAATGGGAAGCGTCAGATAAAGTCCGTTCATTTACCCGCACCTCCTTAAAGCACCTGCGCTGCCAGAGACTGGAACAGCGCCGTCAGCCGGTCGGGGAACAGACCCAGCACCAGACACACCGCCGCCAGCACCACCAGCGGCAGGGTCATGGCCGGAGGCTCCCGGAGCCGTGGCTCCCCGGCGAAGCCCTCGCCGGGGAAGAAGCCGCTGACGATGGGGGCGAACAGATATCCCGCCGTCAGCAACGCCGACACCAGCAGCACCGCCGGGACCAGATAGGCCAGAGGGCCGCCGAGTCCGTCCAGTGCCGCCAGAGAGATGGCCCACTTGCTGACAAAGCCCCCGAAGGGCGGGATACCTACCAGCGACAGAGAGACGAACACCAGACACAAAAACGTCACCGGCAGGCGGCGTCCCAGCCCTCGGAAGTCCTCCACATTTCGCAGCCCTGCCAGATGGATGATGACGCCGGCAATGAGGAAGAGACCGATCTTGGCCCATGCGTGGAAGAATACCTGTAAAAGACCGCCGGTGAGGCCGTCCTCCGTCAGCAGGAACAGCGCCGTCAGCACATAGGAGATCTGGGAGATACTGGAGTAGGCCAGACGCTTCTTGAAGTCCCGCTCGCCGTAGGCCAGCATGGAGCCCATGAACACCGTCCCCAGCGCCAGCACCAGACAGGCCGTCTGGACCCATGTACCCCGCAGCGCAGAGGGACCGGCGATGAAGTACAGTACCCGGATGATACCGATGACGCCCGCCTTGGTAATGATGCCCGACAGCAGGGCACTGGCGGGGGCGGGGGCCACCGGGTGGGCCGAGGGCAGCCAGTTGTGCATGGGGAACAGGCCCGCCTTTGTGCCAAAGCCCAGCACCACGAAGAATACCGCCAGCAGCTCCAGTCCCGTGTGCTGCCCGGCAATGAGGGTGCCGCCGGGGGCAAAGTCCAGGGTGGAGGTATTGGTGTAGAGCACCACGATGCCGAACAGCACGAAGAAGGCCCCGCCGATGGAGTAGTAGAGGTACTTCATAGCGCCGGTAACGGCGTCGTGGGTCAGCTCATGGAGCACCAGCGGCATGGAGCAGAGACTGGTGAGCTCGTAAAAGACGTACATGGATACGAAGTCTGCCGACAGGGCCGTTCCCAACAGCATCCCCTCCGACAGAAAGAGGAACACATAAAACCGTGCCTCATTTTGGGAGTGACTCATGTACTCCACGGAGTAGATGAGGGCCAGCAGCCATGCCACCGCCGTCAGGGCGGAGAACACGGCGGCCACGCCGTCCAACTTCATGGCGATGGTCAGGGACTCCGTCAGGTGCCAGATGTTGGTGGTATAGCTGCGTCCGGACACCAGCGTCCAGACCACCAGCGCCGTTTCGATGATCTGCATGGTCAGCAGAAACGTGAGCCGCCCCCGGCGGCTGGGGAAGGGGAGCGCTGCCGCCAGACCGGTCAGCAGGGGCAGCGCGATCAAGAGAATCAGCATAGATGGTCACCTGTTCCTTTCCGGTCAGCCGCAGAATAGCCCCATGCCCATGGTGAACAGCTCTGTCACGGCGGCGGAGCCGAGGCCCACGGCCAGATTCATGGCCGCCAGCCCAGCCGTAGGCAGGGGGGAGAAGCGTTTGGGACGCTGGGCGTGCTCCGTCTCCTCCGGCACCCAGATCAGCATGGCGGTGTAGAGGAAGTAGAGCACGTTCAGCACCGTGGAGACCCCCAGCGCCAGCCATACCGCCCAGACTCGCCACCCGACGGTGGCGGCGGCAGCGGTGGCAAAGTACAGCTTGGGGATGAACCCGGCGAAAATGGGAATACCCACCATGGACAGAGCGCCTATGGTGAACAGCACGCCTGCCGCCGGAGCACGATGGGCCGCCCCCCGCAGGGAACGGAAGTCCTGATGGCCGCCGGAGGCCCCGGCCAGTCCCGCCCCGGAGAGGAACAGCATGGGCTTGGTGACGGCGTGGGCCACGATCTGCAGCAGCGCCGCCAGAAGGGCGGCTTGGGTCCCCATGCCCAGCCCCATGTAGATGTATCCGATTTGTGCGCCGGAGGAGTAGGCAATCATGGTCCGCAGCCGCCCCGTCTGAATGGCGGAAATGCTGCACACCACCATGCCGCCGATGCCCAGCACCAGCAGCAGGTCCTGAATACCGCTGGCGGCAAAGACCTCGATGCCGATGACCTGATAGATGATCTTGATGAGCAGGAAGATGTACCCCTTGGATACCACACCCGACAGGATACCGGCGGAGGCGGGGGTGGCCCGACCGTAGGTGTCGGGCATCCAGAAGTGGAAGGGGAACAGGCCGCTCTTGATGGCAAGTCCGCCCACCATCAGACCGATGGCCACGGTCATGGAGAAGCGGTAGGTGCCGTCGGCCCACAGCAGGGCAATGGACTCCTTCAGCTGCGGGAACAGCAGCTGGCCTGTAATGGAGTAGGTGAAGATGACACCGATGAGGAACAGCCCGGAGCCCACCAGAGAAAAGATCATGTACCGCACGGCGGCCAGCAGGGGCCGTCCGCCGTCACGGGCCGCCAGCAGGCAGCAGGAGGCGATGGTCAGTACCTCAATGAACACGTAGGCGGTGAAGATATCATTGGTGTAGCACAGGGCCAGCAGGGCCACGTGGGCCAGATCGATCATCACCCAGTAAAGCCGCATCCGGTGCTCCGGGATATCCCGGCGGATGCGGGGCATCCCACCCAGCACGCTCAGCAGCATCACCGCCGCAAACAGCAGGGCCATGAAGGACTCCAGTACCCCCACGGTGATCTCGTTGCCCCACGGGGCGGGGTAGTGGCCCATCATATAGGAGTAGCTGGTGCCGTTCACGGCGCAGAATACCAGCAGCGCCGCCTGCATACAGACGCTGACGCTCAGCAGAAACAACGTCAGACCTCTGGCCCAGCGGTCGTTGGCGGCAAAGGAGATGACAGCACACACCAACGACAGAATGATAGTAAAGAGGGGGAAGTTCTGCACGAAGCTCATCGACGATCCCTCCTCTTTTTCTTGTGGGAGATCATCATGTAGAGCTTATCCACGTCCAGTGTCCGATACGTCTTGTAGATCCGCACTGTCAGCGACAGCATCACCGCCGACACGCTGACGGAGACCACGATGCCCGTCAGCACCAGACCGGCGGGAATGGGATTGACGTACCGGCTCATGTCCGTGACGCCGTCCACAATGATGGGAGCGGTGCGCCCGGCGATGTAGCCCCGGTCCGCCAGCAGCAGAAAAACACCGCTGTCCATGATGTCCAGTCCGATGACCTTCTTGATGAGATTCCGGGAGAACAGCAGCATACAAAAGCCGATGACGAACAGCAGCACCGCCACGGCCTCCTCATAGTTAAAGGGGAGATTTTCCAGATGCATTTTTTACAGCTCCCCCCTTCGGAAGTACATATAAAAGCTATACATGGTGCAGCACACCACCAGCCCTACCGCCACGTTCAGCGGCAGGATCAGACCGCCGGAGAGAATGTTCCCCGGCGTGCCGGGCGAGATGATGGAGTGCAGATGGTTGGCGCCGGTGAAGAAGGAGTAGCTCTTGGCCAGACAGTAAAAGCCCAGAGAGCACACCACCACCGCCTGGAGAATGGAGGCCCGGAAGGTGCGGGAGGCGGCCTCATCGCCCCATACCAGCGCATAGATCATCAGACCCGCCGCCAGCACCGCCCCGCCGGAGAAGCCTCCGCCGGGGGAGAGATGGCCGTTGAGCAGGATGTATACGCCGAACAGCAGGATCACCGGGATCAGCCCCCGGCATACCCCGGCCACAATAGGGTCGGCGGCGTAGTTCACCACCTCCTTGGGCAGGGGACGGCGCTTTTTGGGGGAGAGATTCATGAGGATGGTCACGGCGCACACGGCGGTGAACAGCACGAAGGACTCACCCAGCGTATCGAAGGCACGGTAGTCTAAGATCATACCCGCCACGGTGTTGACGGCACCGGTCTCCTTCGTACCCTGCTCCACATAGCGCTGGGCCACCTCATTGACGGTGGGTGCATCCGCCGAGCCGTAGCGGGGGAGGTTGGCCACCGTCATCAGCATCAGTGCCGCAAACACGGCGCACAGCAGGAAGGCCAGCACATTATAAAGCCGCAGGGAGCGCCGCAGGGAGCGTAGGAAGGTGTCCAGATCCCGCTTGGGCTGATAGGGCTCCACAGCCTCCGGCTGAGGCTCGTCCTTCTCCACATACAGCTGCTGAGTCAGGTCCAGATCGCCCTCCAGCCACTGGTGCAGCAGTTCCTGCTCAGTGGGTCGCTTCGTTTTCTTCATGGGGTTCCTCCTCTCCTTGTGTCTCCTCCACGTCGGCATCCCGGTCGATGCGGTCGATGCGCCGCAGCGTCAGGAAGAACAGAATGCCGGTGATGCCTGCGCCTACGGCGGCCTCGGTCAGGGCCAGATCGGGCGCCTCCAGCAGGATCCAAATGACGGACATGATGATGGAGTAGGCCATGTAGATGATGACCGCCCGCAGGGGCTTTTTCACCAGCGCCGTGGCCACGGCGCACACCAGCAGACCCGCCAGCAGCAATAGACGAAATACGGTGCTCATGGGGCGCTCACCTCCTCCGTTTCCTCCGGCAGCTCCAGATAGCGGGCCAGATCCTCCTGCCCGGCCCGGTACTCGAATTGCGCCAGCATATGGCTGGACAGGGGAGAGGTATACCACTGGATCACCAGCACCAGCACCAGCTTCCACAGCACGGCCCGGAAGCCCACCGCCACCATGACGCCCAGCAGCACCAGCCCCAGCGCCAGCGTGTCGGCGATGGCGGCGGCGTGGAGCCGGTTCAGGGCATAGTCAAAGCGGAACAGACCCAGCAGCGCCGTAAGCAGGGCGAAAAGCCCCCCCACCACGCACAGGGCGGTCACGCCGAAGCGGATCCATTCACCGATCATGGGACGCCTCCTCCTTTTTCCGCTGATTGCGCTGATAGAGATTGATGTAAATGCGGCAGAGCATCATCACGGCGATAAACGACAGCACCACATAGATCAGGGCGATGTCCGCCAGATAATCCTCTCCCAACAGGAAGGTCAACACCACGATGACCATCACCACGATGGTGCCGACGAGGTTGATGCCGATGATGCGGTCCACCGTCAGCCTGGCCCGGATGATATACACCAGCGCCGCAAGAATGCCCACAGCCAGCACCACCAGAGCGCCCCAGAACAGATAATTATAGCACTGCTCGATCAGATCCATCACTTGCTGCCCTCCAGCTTCTTCAGAATACGAACCAGATTCCAGTCCGGGATGGCCTCACCGCCGTCCTTATCCAGACACAGTACCAGAAATTCCTCCTCCTGCTGCCGGATGGTGACGGTGCCGGGGGTCAGGGTGATGGAGTTGGACAGCAGCACACGGGAGCTGGCCTCCTCCAGCGGCACCTGCAGCCGCACCACGGCAGGGCGGTAGGCAGCCTTGGGGGAGAGAATGACCTTCATGGTCTGCACGTTGGCCTTCACGATCTCCCATACCAGCGTCACGCCGTATTGGAGATACCGCCCCAGCCGCCCCAGCACCCGCCGCTCGTTCCGGGGATGATACCCCAGCACGGCGACGCAGAAGGCATATACAAGCCCCGTTACGACGACGCCGAACAGGCAGATCTCCAGCGTCACCCGCCCGTTGAAAATAAGCCACAGCAGAAACAGAAACACACACATCAGCATGGACTGTCACATCCTTTTCCGGGGCGGGCTGTTCCGTACCCATCCCCTGATAATTTACATAAAACGTCCAAAGTTGCACGCAAAATTCATTGTACCATGGTTAGAAAGCACAAGTCAATAAAAACCGGTTTCACAATGCGAAAAAATGAAGGAAAGCCGCCGGGAAACCCGGAAAGTTCCAGTCCGCAGCATAGGAAATCGTGCCGGTTTTTGGCATATTTCCACCGCCGGAAGGCACCCCTTGCGCCGGAGGGCGCCTCCTGTTATAATACGGTGAAGAACAGGAGGTGCGTTTATGGCGCTATACACACAAAAGGCCATCATGCGGGCCTTTGGGGAGATGCTGGAGGAGATGCCCTTCGACAAGATCACCGTGACGGCCCTTGTAAAGCGGTGCGATATCAGCTCCAACACCTTTTATTACCACTACCGGGACATCTATGATCTGTTGGATGCGTGGTTCCATCTGGAGTTGGGCCGCTTCACCGGAGAGGGTACCGACTGGCATACGTCCACCAAGGCCGTCATGCGGGAGTGTCAGGCCCATCCCGCCAAGATCTACCATGTGTTCAACGCCCTGTCACGGGACCGGATGGAGCAGTATGTGTTCTCCCTGACGGACGACACCTTCTTCCGGCTGGTGCAGCAGCAGACGGCAGACAGCGGCCTGCCGCAGGAGCGGGTGGAGGAGATCGCCGCCTTCTGTCGCTATGCCTATGTGGGCTTTTTCCTGCAATTCCTGTGGAACCGTATGGAGGCGGACATCGACCGCAGCGTGGACCGGCTGGGGGAGCTGATGACCGCCTTTGTCCGCAGCGCCATGGCGGAGCCGTCGAACTGAATTTTTGGATAAACCGGCAGAAATGTCCCCAACAGGACGCTTCTGCCGCCGTCTATGAGGGCGGCATCCGGGGCTATCATGCGGCCCAGGAGACGGCGGAAAAGTACGATATCAACGTGCCGTGGCTGATCCTCATGGATCCCACCTCCGCCTGCAATATGCGCTGCACCGGCTGCTGGGCGGAGGAACACCAAAACTGAAGTCGATAAACGAGAGGCCCACGGCATCGCCGTGAGCCTCTCCCTGTCCGGAGATAAAAGACAAATTGTAACCATTTTGTGCATATTTTGTAATTGTAATTCCCATGGGGATAGACCATAATAAAATACAGTTTCACGCAGCTTACGGGACAGCCTGCAGAGTGATCTGCGGGCTGTCTTTCTGGATAGACAGCATCGGTCACGTTCAATACCATAGGAGAATCGCATGGGCTTTAACACACTACCCTTTATTTTCATCTTTCTGCCGGTGTTTCTGGCAGTATATTACCTGATGCCGGAGCGACTGCGAAACGGCGTTCTGACATTAGGGAGTCTTGTCTTTTACCTGCTCGGCACATGGAAGCGGCCGTGGTGTCTGGCGCTGCTGCTGGGGCTCATGGCTCTGACGTGGCTCTCCGGCCGGAAGCTGGCGGGGAGCAAGCCCCTGCTGGTGGGGAACCTGCTGGTGCTGGGCCTGTACCTCTTCGGCTTCAAATATGCCGGCCTGCTGGGCAGTGGCATCGCCCTGCCGCTGGGCCTGAGCTTTTACTCCTTCCAGATGGCCGCCTACGTCATCGACGTGTATCGTGGCCGCATGGAGCCGGAGGAGTGTCCGGTGTCCTACGCCGCAGAGATCCTGATGTTCCCCAAGCTCCTCTCCGGCCCTCTCATGGACCCGGCGGATCTGAAGGAGCAGATGTACCGCCGCACCTGCACCCTGCGGGAGCTGGATGCGGGCCTGCGGGACTTCATCATCGGTCTTTCCATGAAGGTGCTGCTGGCCAACCAGATCGGCGGCCTGTGGCGTCAGGTCAAGACCATCGGCTTCGAGAGCGTCTCCACCCCTATGGCGTGGCTGGGCCTTGTGGCCTACTCCCTGCAGCTGTATCTGGACTTCTGCGGCTATTCGTGGATGGCCATCGGCGTAGGGGGGATGCTGGGCTTCCGGCTGCCCCGGAACTTTGAACACCCCTACGCCGCCCGCTCCATGCGGGACTTCTGGCGCCGCTGGCACATCAGTCTCAGCTCTTGGTTCCGGGACTATGTGTATATCCCGCTGGGCGGCAGCAAAAAGGGGGAGGGCCGTACCTACCTGAATTTGCTGGTGGTGTGGCTGTTTACGGGCCTGTGGCACGGCAGTACGCTGAACTTCCTGCTGTGGGGACTGTTCCTCTTTGCCCTCATCTCTCTGGAACGTCTGGGCTGGGGCAAGGTGCTCCGGCGCAGTCAGGTGATCTCCCGGCTCTATATGCTCCTGGTGATCCCCCTAAGTTGGATGCTCTTCGCCATCCCCTCCCTGAAGGACATCGGCAGCTATATCGGGCGGCTCTTTGCCTTCTCCGGCGGCACGGCGGTCCATGCACGGGACTTTCTGGTCTACGGACGGCAGTACGCCGTGGTGCTGGTCATCGGTCTGCTGGTGTCCACGCCCTTACCGGAGAAGCTCTGGCGCCGCATCCGCACCTCCCCGCTGGGAACGGTGCTCCTGCTGGTGCTGTTCTGGGTATGCGTTTACTGTATGGCGGTGGCCACCAACGACCCCTTTATGTATTTCAGCTTTTGAGGACGAGCAGCCATGAAGAGATTAAAACCAAAACAGAGAGGACTGGCCGTGCTGGCCATCCTGCTGGTGGCCACCTCCCTGGCAGCCACCGTAACGGGCCTTGTGCTGAAGGCCCAGCTGCAAAAGTATGTAGGGGGCTGGGAGGACCGTCTGGCCATCGCCGTGCCATTCATGCTGCTGCATGACGACACGGACCTCCGCCGCATGGAGCAGGCCAAGCAGCGTAGTCAGGATGAGCCAAAGCAGCCGGAGCAGCCCACTGAACCGGAAAAGCCTGCCGAGCCGGAGCAGCCCACTGAACCGGAAAAACCCGACGAACCGGAGAAGCCGCAGGTGCCGGGGGTGCCAACGGAGCTTCCCGCCGTGGTGCCGGGGGCCAAATACGGCGAGGACGAGAGCTTTTTCGACGATGCCCTGTTCATCGGAGATTCCCGCATGGTCAGCTCCGCCTACTATGCAAGGCTTGGCAAGGCGGATTACTTCACAGACGTTGGCATGAATGTTTTCCAGATGTTCTCCGTTACCGCCTCGGACGATAACTTCGATGCCACGGACCTGACGACCCTGCTGCAAAACCGTACCTATAAGAAGATCTTCATCATGCTGGGCATCAACGAGTGCGGCTACCCCATGAGCAGCCTGCTGAGCGCCTATCAGGAGGACATCGACACCTTGAAAAGGCTCCAGCCGGATGCCACCATCTACCTGCTGAAGGTCTACGGCGTGTCCCGCTCCGTGGCGGAGGGTACCAGCTACTTCAGCCCCCAGCGCCTACAGGAGGTCAACGACGGCATCGCCGGTCTGGCCGACGGCAAGAAGGTTCACTGTCTGGATGCCTCCCACCTCTACTGCGATGACGAAGGCTACATGAAGGAGGAGTACACCAGCGACGGCGTCCATCCCTACGCCAAGGATGCAGCACTTTTTGCCCAGTGGCTGTGCCAGCAGATCAGCGGCGGCCGGTAGGCCTTTACAGATCACCGGATGTGTGGTATCCTGTGTAAGAACGCAAAAGGAAAGGGGACGGCAAAATGTCGGGACTCTATGACCGGGTGCAGCGCAGCCCCCGGCAAAAAACCTTCCCGTGGTGGGCGGTCATTCTGGCGATCGCTCTGGTAGTGCTGACCTGCATCGGCCTGTTCCTCAGCCGGCCCCAGCGCATCAAGAACCGCTACGAGGCCTGCATGGACGCCGTCTCCGCCAGCACCATCTATGCCAAGCGCCACCGGGGCGTCCGGGCGCTGGTGGACGGACAGGAGCTGCGCCTGCGGGAGAGTAACGCCCACTCCATATACAGCAGTCTGGCCGCTTTGGGCGTGGGTCACTTCACCGACCGGCTGCCGGAGGGGGAGCCGGATGCCACCCTCTATTACAGTGACACCTCGGTGATGCGCCTGTGGCGCTATCCGCTGAAGCGCAGCAGCTCCGGCCGTTGGGAGGGTGTGTTCATTTCCTTTGTATCGCTGGATGGCACCACCTACTCCTACTACACCGACCGAACGGACTGGCAGAATATCTCATGGCCATTGTCACCTGAGAGCAACGCCCCGTGGAGCAACTGAAGAATGACCGAAGGAGGTGTGACCTGTGGGTCACACCTCCTTTTTCACAGCTCCTGCTTGATGGAGCGTATGGCATTTTTCTCCAACCGGCTCACCTGCGCCTGCGAGATGCCGATCTCGGAGGACACCTCCATCTGGGTCTTGCCCTGACAGAACCGCAGGGCCAGAATGTTCCGCTCACGGGGCTGCAAGTGGGAGATGGCATCCTTCAGCGCCAGCTGCTGCAGCCAGCCCTCATCGCTGCTGTGGTCATCCCGGATCTGATCCATGACGCACACGGCGTCCCCGCCGTCGGCGTACACCGGCTCATACAGAGACACCGGGGCCGACATGGCGTCCATGGCGAACACCACCTCCTCACGGGGCAGCTCCAGCTCCTGGGCGATCTGCTCCACCGTAGGCTCCCGCTGCTGCTGGCGCAGGAGCCGCTCACGGGCCTGCAGGACCTTATAGGCAGTGTCCCGCATACTCCGGCTGACCCGCAGGGTGCTGTTGTCCCGGAGATAGCGGCGGATCTCCCCCACGATCATGGGAACGCCATAGGTGGAGAACCGCACCGGCTGACGGATGTCGAAGTTGTCGATGGCCTTGATAAGACCGATGCACCCCACCTGAAACAGATCGTCGGCGTTCTCGCCCCGGCTGCTGAACCGCTGGATCACCGACAGCACCAGCCGGAGATTGCCCCGGATCAGCCGCTCACGGGCCACCATGTCCCCCTGCTTGGTGCGCCGGAGAAGCTCCATCATCTCGTCGTTTTTCAGGATCTCCAGCCGGGCTGTATTGATCCCGCAGATTTCCACCTTCCCCTGCATACGCCGCCTCCACCACTTGGATGATGACAGTATTTCCCGCAGATAGGCGGCTTATACGGCGTGACAAAAATCCCGCACATTCGACGGAGAATAGAGAAAGCCTCTTGGCTGTCAAAAAGGGGGGACACTTTCGTCAACGGGGCGGAAGGGTGTGTGCGGGAAACCCGGAAGGGGTGTCCTGCACGATAATAATCACCATTTTTTAGAACTTTTTTTGAAGTTCTGAAAAATGATTGCAGCGTGTCGAAAAAAACCTTTCGACACGCTGAGTCCCTCAGCTGTCAGATACAGCTGAGGGACTTTTGACCTGTAAACTATTTCGCCCTTACACCATGTGGCAGGACTCCACCTCGCCGCAGTCATCCGGGAATCTACTGTGGTCGTACTCGATGCCGTTGCGGTCATAGTAGTTCTTGATGGCGGACTTGATGGACTCCTCCGCCAGCACGGAACAGTGCAGCTTGTGGGCCGGCAGACCGCCCAGCGCCTCCACCACCTGCCGGTTGGTGACGGCCAGCGCCTCATCGATGGTCTTCCCCTTGATCATCTCCGTAGCCATGGAGGAGGATGCGATGGCGCTGCCGCAGCCAAAGGTCTCGAATTTCACATCCTCGATCACACCGTCCTTGATTTTCAGGTACATCTTCATAATGTCGCCGCACTTGGCGTTGCCCACCTGCCCCACGCCGTCGGCATCGGGAATCTCACCCACATTCCGGGGGTGCATGAAATGATCCATTACAGTATCGGTATACAGTGCCATGATAGTACTCCTTTCACTAAATCAACGCTTACAGCATGAATTGCTTCTTACCGGATTCCAGATCCTTCCATACCGGGGACATGGACCGCAGATACGCCACCACACGGGGAACCTCCCGCAGGATGTGGTCGATCTCCCACGGCTGGTTCCACTCGCTGAGACTCAGCCGCAGGGAGCCATGGGCCACCTCATGGGGCCGCCCGATGGCCAACAGCACATGGCTGGGATCCAGCGAGCCGGAGGTGCAGGCGGAGCCGGAGGAGGCGCAGATGCCTGCATCATCCAGCAGCAGCAGGAGAGACTCGCCCTCAATGCCCTCGAAGCAGAAGTTGACGTTGCCGGGCAGCCGGTTCACCGGGTCGCCGTTGAGAGCGCTGTGGGGGATCTGGGACAGCCCCGCAATGAGCTTGTCCCGCAGAGCCGTCACCTTGGCCCGGTTCTCCTCCATGTGGGCGCAGGCATCCTCCAGCGCAGCGGCCATGGCGGCGATGGCGGGGACGTTCTCCGTACCGGCCCGCTTGCCCCGCTCCTGTGCGCCGCCCTCGATGAGACTGGTGATGGGTACGCCCTGCCGGACATACAGAGCACCTACGCCCTTGGGGCCGTGGAACTTGTGGCCGGAGAGACTCAGCATATCGATGTGCTGGGCCTTGACGTCAATGGGCAGGTGTCCCGCCGCCTGTACGGCGTCGGTGTGGAACAGCACGCCTGCCTCCCGGCATACGGCGCCGATCTCCTCAATGGGGAGGATGCTGCCGATCTCGTTGTTGGCGTACATCACCGTCACCAGACAGGTATCCGGCCGGATAGCCTCCTTCACCTGCTGGGCGGTAACGGTGCCGGTGGGGCCTACCGGCAGCAGCGTCACCTCGAAGCCCTGCTTCTCCAGACGCTTCAGGGAGTGGAGGATGGCGTGGTGCTCAAAGGCGGTGGAGATGATGTGCTTCTTGCCCTTCAGTCGTCCCAACTCCGCAGCGGACAGCAGAGCCTGATTGTCGGCCTCACTGCCGCCGGAGGTGAAGAGGATCTCACGGGGCTTGCAGTTCAGGCACCGGGCCATGGTCTCACGGGCGCTCTGCAGCAGCTCGGCGGCGTGCTGGCCCACACTGTGCAGGCTGGAGGGGTTTCCGTAGTTGTCCTCCAGCGCCGGCAGCATGGCGGCCAGTGCCACAGGACTCATCTTGGTGGTAGCGGCATTATCTGCGTATATCATAGGGATTCCTCCTGAAAAGATTTACCTACCATTTTGGTATGTTAGTAGTATAGCAGGATTAACCTACCAAGTCAAGGGGATATTGAAAATTTTGGGAGAATAAGCCCTCTCCGCCGGTGCGCTTGCATCTCACCCTGCTTTGTGATACACTGAAGCACATATATAGATTCAGGAGATAACGCATATGACCGACTACCTTCACATACAGCTGCCGCCGGATCAGATCCGGGGCATCAGCAGCATCGGTCTGGCCCATATGGGGGACGCCGTGTATGAGCTGCTGGTGCGGACATGGCTCTGCGCCCACGGCAAAGCCACCGGCAAGGGCCTGCACCGGGCCACGGTGGCGCTGGTGTGCGCCCCCAAGCAGGCGGAGCTGGCCCAGCGCATCCTGCCCCTGCTGACAGAGGAGGAGCAGGCGGTGTTCCGCCGGGGCCGCAACGCTAACGTCCACTCCATTCCCACCCATGCCAGCCGTGCGCAGTACCAGCAGGCCACGGCGCTGGAAGCGCTGCTGGGCTGGCTGCATCTCAGTGGCCGCCACGACCGGGTGGAGCAGCTGTTCGCCGTGATGATGGAGGAGGAATAATATGCCGCTGGACGCCATTTGTATGCAGGCCGTGGTCCGTGAGACCGCCGCACAGATAGAAAATGCCCGCATTGAGAAGATCCAGCAGCCGGCACGAGATCAGGTGATCCTGCTGCTGCGGGGCGGGCGGCGCCTGCTGCTCAACGCCGGAGCCAGCCAGCCCCGGCTGCATCTGACCCAGCAGCTGCGGGACAACCCCGCCCAGCCCCCCATGTTCTGTATGCTGCTGCGGAAGCATCTGGCCGGGGGACGGTTACTGCGTCTGGAGCAGGAGCCGCTGGAGCGTGTGGTGACACTGACCGTCCGGGCGGTGGACGAGCTGGGGGAGCAGAGCGACTATCGTCTGATCCTGGAGGCCATGCCCCGCCACGCCAACCTCATTTTGGTGGATCGGGAGGGCCGCATCGTGGACTGCCTGCGCCGGGTGGACTTCGAGATGTCCCAGCAGCGTCAGGTGCTGCCGGGGCTTTACTACCACCTGCCGCCCCGTCAGGATAAGTGCGACCCGCTGACGACGGAGGAGGATGCCTTCCGCCGCCTGCTGGCCCGGCGCCCGGAGGACAGTCCGCTGGACCGCTGGCTCATGGACACCTTCACCGCCATTCCGCCCCTGCTGGCACGGGAGTTGGTCTGCCGCACCTGCGGCGAGACGGACGCCCGCAGCACCGACCCCGACACCCTGTGGCAGACTTTCCACACATGGCAGCAGCAGGTGCAGGAGGGTCGCTTTCTCCCGCAGCTGCTGGAGCGTGAGGGCCGACCGGCGGACTTTTCCTATTTCCCCGTGACCCAGTACGGACCCTCGGTCACCTGCCGCACCTACGACACCTTCGCCCAACTGCTGGATGACTTCTATCAGGGCCGGGAACAGGCGGACCGTGTCCGCCAGAAGGGGCAGGACCTGATGAAGGCCGCCACCGCCGCACGGGATCGTGTCCGCCGGAAGCTGGCCCTTCAGGAGAAGGAGTACGCCGCCGCACGGGACCGGGAGCCTCTGCGACTGGCCGGTGAGCTCATCACCGCCAATCTCTACCGCTTGGAGCGGGGCATGACCCACCTGACGGCGGAGAACTACTACGAGGAGGGCTGCCCCCAGCTGGATATCCGTCTGGACCCGCTGCTGACGCCTCAGCAGAACGCCGCCCGCTATTTCAAGCAGTATGCCAAGGCCAAGACGGCGGAGCGCATCCTGACGGAGCAGCTGGAAAAGGGCCGGCAGGAGTTCTCCTATCTGGAGAGCGTGGTGCAGGAACTACAGCAGGCGGAGCTGGAGCAGGACTTCAACGACATCCGTACCGAGCTGACGGAGGGCGGCTACCTCCGGGGCCGGGGCAAAAAGCAGCCCGGCTTCCAGCGGGCCTCCCGTCCACGGGAGTTCCGCTCCACGGCGGGCCTGCGGATTCTGGTGGGCCGCAGCAACCGTCAGAACGACAAGCTGACGTGCAAGGACGCCGACCGCCGGGATATCTGGTTCCACACCCAAAAGATCCACGGCTCCCACGTGATCCTCTGCACCGGCGGCATAGAACCGGACCGCCGGAGCATTGAGGAGGCCGCTTCGCTGGCCGCCTACTATTCTCAGGGCCGGGAGGGCGGCAAGGTGCCGGTGGATTATACCCCGGTGAAATTCGTGAAAAAGCCCGCCGGGGGGAAGCCCGGCATGGTAGTCTATACCACCTATCAGACGATCTACGCCGTACCGGACGAGGCGCTGGCCCGCCGCCTGTCGGTGAAATAAGACAAGCCCCGGAGGCCCTTCCTCCGGGGCTTGAGCCTGTCAAAAAGAAGAAACCTTTCGTCAACGGGGCGGAAGGGTGTGTGCGGGAAACCCGGAAGGGTGTCCTGCACGATGATGATCCCCATTTTTCAGAGCTTTTTGAAGCTCTGAAAAATGCTACAGCGTGGCGAAAAGACTTTTTCGACACGCTGTAGCCCCCGGAGGCCCTTCCTCCGGGGCTTGTAAATTTCTTAACGGCCGATTTTTCCCCGGATGACTTAAAATATACGGAATATCTTGCATAAATCAGTTGTAAATTCGGCGGAAGTATGATAATATATTGAATCACTGAACAGCGGCGCAGTATCCTAGTCAGATCTGCCGTCTTCTAAGAAGGGCCTAAAAATCCTTTTAAGGGCACAACTGTGAAACTCCTGGTGCCTGCTGCTTACGCCCAGTTTGGGGTGGGTGCTGGGAGGAGATGCGGGAGCCCCCGCATCTGCGGTGGTGGGGCGCCCTCCAATGGCATGGAGGACCCGACCCTGCCTCTGTGGAGACCTGCTGTTGTGCACAGGCGTACTCCCTTTGTGGTCAAGCGACTTGTGTACGAGGCAGATTATGAACCTGCAATGCGGTGCTACCCGGCCTTGTGCCGTGAACGCTGTGTGCAGAGTAGCCTGCCTTGCGTGGGTAGGGTAGATAGGGAAGTGGAAGCACCACTGCCCCTGGCCAGGGGCAGCGTGTTGATTCTCTCGAAACCCTGCCTGCAAAAGAGGCTAAGAGACGGTTTGACTGCTGTGGAAATCACCTAGGCTGTCCCACAGGGGCGCAGAGGGGATTGCAGTGCGGACTAAGTGGCAGTCGGGTTTCATGACCGGTAACATCATGGCGCAGCACCGAACGGGAAACCGCCTGATCGGCAACGAGAGGTGTGCTGTGGGGAAATCCTACCCGTACCTAAGCCGCAAGATTAACCCTCGGCGCTGCCCTGTTCAGTATTTTCTTATGAAGCATCTATATTTTTGCAAAGCAAAGAGAGGGATATTCCTTTGAGCGAAAGCGATAAAACCGATAGAAATAAGGGAAAGAGCAAGAGTAAGAACAAGAAGAAAAGCGGCTGCAGCTGGGCGCTGCGGGTCTTTCTGCTGGCGGTGGCGCTGTCGGCGCTGCTGAGCTTTTTCTCCTCCACTGCGCTGGAGGGGACCGGCTACGCCGTGGCCATCATCGTGCTGGCGGTGTTCATCGCCCTCGGCATCGTGTTTGATATGATCGGCGTGGCCGTCACCGCCGCCGACCCCAAGCCCTTCCACTCCATGGCGGCCCACAAGGAAAAGGGCGCCAAGGAGGCCATCCGTCTGCTGAAAAACGCCAATCAGGTCAGCTCCTTCTGCAACGACGTGGTGGGCGACATCTGCGGCATCGTCAGCGGCTCCACGGCGGCTGTCATCGTGGTGGAGCTGCAGAGGGACCTGAGCACTACCTCCATTCTTATCTCCATCGCCGTGACGGCGCTGATCTCCGGTATCACCATCGGCGGCAAGGCGCTGGGAAAGACGGTGGCCATCAACGAGTGTACCGGCGTGGTGTACCGGGTGGCCCGGCTCATGCATACCCTGCATCTTTACCGATGAAATGGAGCGATCAACTTGCTGTTGGAACAGATACATGACCCCTCCGATGTGAGGAAGCTGAATGATGAACAGGCCCGCCTGCTGTGCCGTGAGCTGCGCACCTTCCTGCTGGAGCAGGTGTCACGGACAGGCGGGCATCTGGCGTCCAATCTGGGCGTAGTGGAGTTGACGGTGGCCATCCACCGGGTGTTCGACACGTCGCAGGACCGTCTGGTGTTCGACGTGGGCCACCAGTGCTACGTCCACAAGGCCCTCACCGGGCGGCGGGAGCTGTTTGGCACCCTGCGCCAGCTGGGCGGCCTCTCCGGCTTCCCCAAGCCGTGGGAAAGCCCCCACGATGCCTTCATCGCCGGCCACGCCTCCAACTCCGTGTCCGTGGCTCTGGGCATGGCACGGGCCCGGACGCTGCTGCATCAGCACTATCAGGTGCTGGCACTGATCGGTGACGGAGCCTTGGGCGGTGGTCTGAGCTTCGAGGGACTGAATGACGCCGGGGCCTCTCACGAGCCTATGATCGTGATTTTGAACGATAACGGGATGTCCATCGACCCCAATGTGGGCGGGATGTCCCGGCATTTGTCACGCCTGCGCAGCAAACCCGGCTACTACGCCTTCAAAAAGCGCTACCGTCAGGTGCTGGAGTCCTCCCAGACGGGACAGAGGCTCTATTCCGTCAGCCACGACGTGAAAACGGCGCTGAAAAAGTCCCTGCTTCCCGGCAGCACCCTGTTTGAAAACATGGGCTTTACGTATATGGGGCCGGTGGATGGCCACGATGTGGTCCAGCTGACCCGGATGCTGCGGGAGGCTAAAGATCTCCGCTGTCCGGTGCTGCTCCATGTCCACACGGTGAAGGGGCAGGGCTACGGCCCCGCCGAGGCGGATCCCGGCCGGTTCCATGGCATCGGGCCCTTCGATGTCCGTACCGGCAGCGGAAAACCCGCCGCACCTAATTTCTCCTCCGTGTTCGGTGAGACACTGACCCGACTGGCGGGGGAGGACCGCCGCATCTGCGCCCTGACAGCCGCCATGGTGGACGGTACGGGGCTGACGAAATTCTCCAAGACCTACCCCAGCCGCTTTTTCGATGTGGGCATTGCCGAGGGCCACGCCGTGGCCACGGCGGCGGGCATGGCCAAGCAGGGCCTTGTGCCGGTGCTGGCGGTGTACTCCAGCTTTTTGCAGCGTGGCTATGATATGCTGCTGCACGACGTGGCCCTCAGTGGGCTTCATGTGGTGCTGGGGGTGGACCGGGCCGGGCTGGTGGGGGCCGACGGCGAGACCCACCACGGCTGCTTCGACGTGATGTACCTGTCTCAGGTGCCGGGCATGAAGGTGTTCTGCCCCGCCAGCTTTGCCGAACTGCGGACCATGCTGCGCCGTGCGGTGCAGGAGGAGACCGGTCCCGTGGCGGTGCGCTATCCCCGTGGCGGGGAGGGGGCCTATCAGGAGGATCGCAGCGATGAGGCCATCGCCTGCCTGCGTCCGGGGACGGATATTACCCTCTTGACCTACGGCATCCTCATCAACGAAGCCCTGTCCGCCGCCGATCTGCTGGCACAGCGGGGTATCTCCGCTCAGGTGCTGAAGCTCAGCACCATCGCCCCCCTGGACCCGGAGACCGTCCGCACGGCGTTGACCGGCACGAAGCGTCTGCTGGTGCTGGAGGACTGCGTGGAGACCGGTTGCGTGGGCCAGCGGGTGGCGGCCGTCATGGCCCAGCTGGGCATGGCCCCCCGGCGGCTGGTGCTGAAAAATACAGGCGACCGCTTTATCCCACAGGGCAGTGTAGCGGAGCTGCGCCATCTCTGCGGACTGGACGCTGAGGGTGTAGCCGCTGCGGCAGAGGAGGCTGTGCATGAGCAATAAAACAAGGCTGGACGTACTCCTGACGGAGCGTGGTCTGGCGGAGAGCCGCCAGAAGGCACAGGCCGTCATCATGGCGGGCCACGTGTTCGTGGCGGGCCAGCGGGTGGATAAGCCCGGCACGGCGGTGCTGAGTGATGCCCCCATCGAGGTTCGTGGACACACCCTGCCCTATGTGAGCCGGGGCGGATTAAAGCTGGAAAAGGCCATGAAGACCTTTCCCATTACCCTGACCGATAAGATCTGCGCCGACATCGGCGCCTCCACCGGGGGCTTTACAGACTGTATGCTGCAAAACGGCGCCCGGAAGGTCTATTCTGTGGACGTGGGCTACGGCCAGCTGGATTGGAAGCTCCGCAGCGATCCCCGTGTGGTGTGCATGGAGCGCACCAACGCCCGGTATCTGACCCCGGAGCAGATCCCCGATCCGCTGGATTTTGCCAGCATCGACGTGTCCTTCATCTCCCTGAAGCTGATCTTCCCGGCGCTGTACGGCCTGCTGCGGCAGGGGGGCGAGATCGCCTGCCTCATCAAGCCCCAGTTCGAGGCCGGTCGGGAAAAGGTAGGCAAAAAAGGTGTGGTACGGGACCCTGCTGTACATCTCGAAGTGCTGGAGCACTTCCTGACCCATGCCAAGGAGAGTCACTTTACAGTGCTTGGAATCACCTATTCTCCCATCCGTGGACCGGAGGGGAACATCGAATATCTTGGCTATTTGAAAAAGTGCGATGAGCCGGACGGCAGCTTTGACCTACCGACACTGGTGGCGGAGTCGCATAGTCAGCTGAAGGACTGAGGAGGAGTAGATATGAAAAAAGTGATCCTCTGCCCCAATCCCTATCGGGATAGCGAGCTGCGGGTGTGCAAGGAGGCCAAAAAGCTGTTGGATGCCCTGCATTTTCAGACGGTGGTGTGCCTGCCCTTCCAGCGGGAGGGCTATGGTGCGGAGCTGGGCCTGCGAATCACCCCGCTGCATCAGGAGATCCGCTCGGCGGATCTGCTCATCGCCTTCGGCGGCGACGGCACCATTCTGCATCTGGCCCGGACGGTGGCGCTGCACAGCGTCCCGGTGCTGGGAGTGAATCTGGGAAGCCTCGGATTCATGTCGGAGCTGGAGGTGGACGAGCTGGACCGCCTGCGGGATCTGGCGGACTGGAGCTTCGACGTGGAGTCCCGGATGATGCTGGACGTGTCCGTCCTCCGGGGCGGCAAGTCCGTGTATAACAACATCGCCCTCAACGACGCTGTCATCTCCAAGGGCTCCATTGCAAGGGTTGTAAGGCTGAATATCTTTACAGAGGAGGGCCAGCTTACCAAGGTCGGCGGCGACGGCATTATCGCCAGCACCCCCACTGGATCCACCGGCTACTCCATGGCCGCCGGCGGCCCCATCGTGGAGCCCACGGCCCGGAACCTGTTGCTGACCCCCATCTGCCCCCACTCCACCCGCTCCAGCAGCTACGTCCTTTCGCCGGAGCACGTCATCACCGTGGAGGCCCCGGACGCCAACCGCAAGTTCGTCTACCTGTCCGTGGACGGCGGCAAGGCGTTCTCTCTGAAAAACAACGATCAGGTGCGTGTCAGCACCTCCAAATACACCACCAAGCTGGTGCGGCTGTCCAAGAAGAGCTTCTGCGAGATTCTGGATAAGAAAATGGGCGGGGAGGTCACAAAAGTATGAAAAATCAGCGTCAGGAGTATCTGCTGCAGATCATTGCCGAGGAGACGGTGGAGACACAGGAGCAGCTGCTGGAACGGCTTCAGGAGCGGGGCATCCGCAGCACACAGGCCACCATTTCACGGGATATCAAGGAGCTGCACCTCATCAAGGAGCCGGTAGGGCAGGGCCGCTACCGCTATGCCGTGTCCGCCCATCGGACGAAGCTGAACTTTGCCGACCGCCTGCGTACCATCTTCCGGGAGGGCGTCCTCAGCGTGGACTACGCCCAGAATCTGGTGGTCATCAAGACCATGCCGGGTCTGGCCAACGGCGCCGCCGCTGCGCTGGACGGCATGGAGGTTCCCTATCTGGTGGGATCTTTGGCGGGGGACGACACCGTTCTGCTGGTGCTGCGTGACAACGCCGCAGCGGCGGAGTTTGCCGACGAGATCAAGGAGATGCTGCGCTGAAACAGCGCCTGTACGGAGGGATGACAGATGCTGGAATTGCTCCATATCGAAAATATCGCCATCATCGACCGGGCGGATATCACCTTTGAGCCGGGCTTCAACGCCCTCACCGGCGAGACCGGCGCCGGTAAATCCATCGTCATTGACTCGCTGAGCGCCGTGCTGGGTCAGCGCACCTCCCGTGACCTGATCCGCACCGGGGCCGACAAGGCCTACGTCAGCGCCTGCTTCACCGGCATCCCGCCGGAGGTAGGGGAGGACTTGGGCATCATATGGGATGAGGAACTGCTGCTGCAGCGGGAGATCCACGCCGACGGTAAAAACGTCTGCCGGGTGGGCAGCCGCCCCGTCACGGTGACGCAGCTGCGCACCTTAGGCAGCCGCCTGCTGAATATCCACGGTCAGCACGACGGCCAGCAGCTGCTGGACGAGGAGCAGCACCTGCTGTATCTGGATAGCTTCGGCCGCACCGAGCCGCTGCTGACCGCCTATCGGGAGAAATACGCCAAGCTGACGGATATCCGTCGCCAGATGCACGCCCTGCAAATGGACGAGGCAGAGAAGGCCCGCCGCATGGATACCCTGCGCTACCAGATCCAGGAGCTTCAGCGGGCCAAGCTGAAGCCCGGTGAGGAGGAGGAACTGACCTCCCGCCGCAACCTGCTGCGTAACGGCGAAAAATTCATGTCCGCCGTCTCCGAGGCGGACTTCTGTCTCAGCGGTGACGACAGCACCAGCGGCGCACTGGCTCTGCTGCGGCAGGCCCAGAGCGCTCTGGAGCCCATCCGCCGTCTGGACGACAGCTTCGAGGAGCTGTACCAGCGGCTGGAGGCGGTGTACAGCGAGGTCTACGATCTGGCCTACACCGTGCAGGACAAGCGGGACGCCTTCGACTTCTCCCCGCAGGAGCTGGATGAGGTGGAGGGCCGTCTGGATCAGCTGTACCGGCTGAAAAAGAAGTATGGCCCGGATGTAGAGAGTATGCTGGCCTATCTGGACCGCAGCACCAAGGAGCTGGACGCCATCGAGGACGCCGGCGATACCCTGCTGCACCTGCAGCAGCTGGAGAAGAAGGCCCTGTCTGCTGCCCAGTCTGCGGCGGCGGAGCTTTCCAAGGCCCGCCATCAGGCGGCAGAGCGGCTGGAGGAGCAGATCCTCACGGAGCTGCGCCAACTGGATATGGGCCGCATCCGCTTCGCCATCGACTTCCAGCCCCAGCCCCTGTCTGAGTCCGGTATGGACGCCGTGCGCTTCCTCATGTCTGCCAACGTGGGCGAGGAGCTGCGCCCCATCCAGAAGATCGCCTCCGGCGGTGAGCTGGCCCGCATCATGCTGGCCATGAAGAACGTTCTGTCGGAGCAGGACCGGGTAGGCACCATGGTCTTTGACGAGGTGGATACCGGCGTCTCCGGCCGGGCCGCTCAGAAGGTGGCGGAGAAGATGGCCCGCATCAGCCGCACCAAGCAGGTGCTGTGCGTCACCCATCTGCCCCAGCTGGCCGCCATGGCCGATACCCATTTCTCCGTGGAGAAGGGCGTCACCGATGGCCGGACCTTTACCCATGTGCGGCGGCTGGATCGGGCCCAGCGGCGGCAGGAGCTGGCCCGCCTCACCGGCGGTGCCCACATCACTCCCACCATGCTGGAGGGGGCGGAGGAGCTGCTGTCTGCGGCGGAGGATTTCAAGCGTACGCTGGAATAGGGCTTGACAAACCCGCCGATACCCCCTATAATGTCCTCACAGCAACTACAAAAGCTACTGCAAGGAAGGGAACAAGTAGCAGCGCCTGCCACCTGCCCAGAGAGCCTCTGTCCGGTGAAAAGAGGAGAGGAGCGCCGCTGCGAATACATCCCGGAGCAGCCGTCCCAACGCCCTTCAAGGGCCAGTAGGCACGGTCGGGTCCGCCCGTTACAGCGGCGGAGTGTGATGGCACTCCATGAGGCCGCCTTCCGTGAGGGAGCGGCGAAGCTGAGGTGGTACAGCGATGATACATCGCCCTCTGTCTGCGGACAGGGGGCGTTTTCTTTTCCCCCTGCGCCCGATCACATCACACATAAAGGAGAAAGGAAAGAACAACTATGGGAATTTATGAAGAGCTGGTGGCCCGTGGCCTGATCGCACAGGTCACCAACGAGGAAGAGATCCGTGAAATGATCAACAACGGCAAGGCTACCTTTTACATCGGCTTTGACTGCACGGCGGATTCTCTGACGGCGGGTCATTTCATGGCCCTGACTCTGATGAAGCGCCTGCAAATGGCGGGCAACAAGCCCATCGCCCTGATCGGCGGCGGCACCACCATGATCGGCGACCCCTCCGGCCGCACCGATATGCGCAAGATGCTGACCAAGGACGATATCGCCCATAATGCGGCTTGCTTTAAAAAGCAGATGGAGAAGTTCATCGATTTCTCCGAGGGCAAGGCTCTGATGCTGAACAACGCCGACTGGCTGTTGGACCTGAACTATGTTGAGCTGCTGCGCGAGGTGGGCGCCTGTTTCTCCGTGAACAATATGCTGCGCGCCGAGTGCTATAAGCAGCGCATGGAGAAGGGCTTGTCTTTCCTTGAATTCAACTACATGATCATGCAGAGCTACGACTTCTACTACATGTTCCAGCACT
>ERZ839741.1121-NODE-1121-length-30059-cov-5.089621_pt1 | contig 30059 bp, 26 predicted proteins | sample MGYA00519880_ERZ839741 | MGnify/ENA primary metagenome ERZ839741 (study PRJEB31850, sample SAMEA3708851) | human gut metagenome | biome: human gut; feature: human-associated habitat; material: faeces | place: China | collected 2014 ...
ACCGCCACCACGTCCTTGTTGAGACCCAGATTCAGGATGGTGTCCATCATGCCGGGCATGGAGGCCCGTGCGCCGGAACGGACGGAGACCAGCAGGGGATTCTCATGATCGCCAAACTTCTTGCCGGTGATCTTCTCCATCTTCTCGATATATTCCATGATCTCGGCCATGATCTCGTCGTTGATCTGGCGGCCGTCCTCATAGTACTGGGTGCAGGCCTCGGTGGTGATGGTGAAGCCCTGCGGCACAGGCAGACCAATATTGGTCATTTCCGCCAGATTGGCGCCCTTACCGCCCAGCAGCTCACGCATCTGTGCGTTGCCCTCTGTGAACAGGTAACAATACTTCTTACTCATGCAGATTCCTCCATCTATCATTATAGTTGTACCGAATGTTGAGAACAACTTTATTATAGCAAAAAAAGCTTCAAAAGCAAGCATGGATTCCAGAATTTTTCCGTTTTTTTTTCGTTTTTCTTCGGGCGGCCCTCCGCTGCCGGATATTTCCGCAAAAAACAGAAACTCACACCTTGCGGCATTTGCCGCCTTTGTGCTATACTAAGATATTATATTGGGTGCATAGGACCATCCGGTATGGCAGGGGAGGGCAGAGACGGCATGGAAGAACTGATCCCGGAAAACAGCACACTGGCCCGGCGCATCCGTGCGGCGGCCTCCAAGGGGACGCTGAGCCACGCCGCCATTCTCTCCGGCAGCGGAGATCGCATGGCCGCCGCCCGCTACTTTGCCGCCGCACTGGAGTGCGAGGGGGAGGGGGAACGTCCCTGCCTGCGGTGCCGCCAGTGCCGCAAGGTACTGGAGGACATCCACCCCGACGTGGTGACGGTGCGGGACGACGGACACAAGGAGCTGCCGGTGGAGCTGGTGCGCCAGCTGCGGCAGGATGTGTATATCCGCCCCAACGACGGCGCCCGGAAGGTGTATATCTTTGCCGACTGCGGCCAGCTGAACCAGCGGGATCAGAACGTGCTGCTGAAGATCGTGGAGGAGGGACCGGCCTACGCCGCCTTCCTGTTCTGCGCCGAGACGGCGGCGGCTCTGCTGCCCACCGTCCGCTCCCGCTGCGTGGAGTGGAAGGTGGCCGGACAGCCGGAGACACCGGAGATGGAGCAGGCCAGAGGGCTGTGCCGGGTGCTGGCGCAGGGAAAGACCCTCCCGGCGGCCCAGTGGCTGGTATCGCTGGAGAACCGCCGCATCAAGCGGGAGCAGCTGCAGGAGCTTTTGCAGGATGCGTGGCTCCTGACGGCGCAGGCCCTGCTGCTTCAGGCGGAGAAGCCGAAGGACGGCACCCTGCCGGAGGAGGCGGAGCTGTTGAGCCGGAGCCTCTCCTCCCGGCGGCTGGAGGGCCTGTCGGCCCTGTTGCGGCAGTACAGCGCCGAGTGCGCCTATAATGTGGGGGCGGGCCATGTGCTGGGGGCGCTGTGCGCCCAGTGGGAGCGGCTGCTCCACGCCACCCGCTGACCTCGGGCGCAGAATGGCGCCTATATGGAAAAACGATCCCGATACGAAAGGATGAAGGATATGACAGAAGTCATCAGTGTCCGCTTTCGAGGCGGCTGTAAGACCTATTATTTTGACCCTCGTGGCGTTCAGGTGACGGCGGGGGAGCACGTGATCGTGGAGACGGCGCAGGGGCTGGAGTATGCCCAGTGTGCCGAGGGAAACCACGAGGTGCCGGACGAGCAGGTGGTGGAGCCCTTCCGCCCCATGGTCCGCATCGCCACCGACCATGACCGCCGGGTGCTGGAGCGCAACCGGGCCAGAGAGAAGGAAGCCTTCGACGTGTGCCAGAAGAAGATCCTCCAGCACAAGCTGGAGATGAAGCTGGTGCGGGTGGAGTGCAGTTTTGACGGCAACAAGATCCTGTTCTTCTTCACCGCCGATGGCCGGGTGGACTTCCGGGAGCTGGTGAAGGATCTGGCCTCTGCCTTCCGGGCCCGCATCGAGCTGCGGCAGATCGGCGTCCGGGACGAGGCAAAGATGCTGGGCGGCCTAGGGATCTGCGGCCGACCCTTCTGCTGCGCCCAGTTTCTGGACGATTTCATGCCCGTCTCCATCAAGATGGCCAAGACCCAGAGCCTGTCTCTGAACCCCACGAAAATTTCCGGCACCTGCGGGCGGCTCATGTGCTGCCTGAAATATGAGCAGGAGGCCTATGAGGACGCACTGAAGCGTCTGCCCAAGAACGATTCCTTTGTCCAGACCCCCGACGGCCCCGGTAATGTCAGCGACGTCAACGTCCTGAAGGAGACGGTGAAGGTGCGGCTGGATGAGAAGCCGGAGGCTCCCCGGTGCTACCACAACTGCGAGGTGTGCGTTCTCCGCAACGGCAAGGGCAGTCGGGAGGGCATCGAGATCCCCAAGGAGCGGCCCGCCCGCTACACAGAGGAGCGGCAGGAGGAATTCCCTGTCCCCGCCATCATTGCAGACTTTGCCGCCGACCGGGAGGAGCCGGAGGAGGGCCGCCGCCGCAGCCGCCGCCGCAGAGGCGGCAAGGGCAGCGAGCGTCCTGCGGAGCGTCCGGCGGAAAAGCCGGAGGAGAAGCGGCGGGAGGGCAATCGCCGCCGCCGTACCCGCAGCGGCAAGCCCGGCACCAGCGCCATCAAGCCCTTCACCCCCCAGCCGGATGCCAAGCCCGTGTCCCGTCAGGAGAGCCAGCGGCCCATCGAGGACGAAGGGCCAAGCAACAAGCGCCCCCGGCACCGTGGAGGCCGCCGCAGAGGCGGTCAGGGCGGCGGTACGCCCAAGACGGAGGCGTGAGCCGTGGGAAAGTTTTCAGGCGTTCTGATCGCCAGCGATTATGACAATACCATGGTGTATACCGAGGGGGCGCTGAAGAGCGGCGGCCCTCTGCCCTCGGTATCCCGGGAGAACCGGGAGGCGGTGGAGTACTTCATGGCGGAGGGCGGCACCTTCTCCGTGGCCACGGGCCGGGCGCTGCCGTCCTTTTCACGGGTTCGGGAGGGCGTTCCCATGAACGGCCCCACGGTGCTCTTCAACGGCGCTGCCATCTACGACTTCGCTCAGCAGCGCTACCTGTACACGGCCTTTCTGCCGGAGTCCGTCCGGGGGCATATCTGCCGCCTGCTGGAGGACCTGCCGGAGACGGCGCTGGAGATCTATCACGACGATGACTCCATCCACGCCATCAACCCCAACGAGATCACCTATCATCACCTGCATCTGACCCACTCCCCCACGGTGGCACTGGCCAGCATGGAGGAGGTGCCGTCCCCCATCTCCAAGCTGCTGTTTGAGGAGGCGGAGCCCCGGATGACGGCCCTGCGGGAGTACATCGCTCGCCAGAGCTGGAGCACCGAGTATGAGGTGGTGCCGTCCAACCCCTATCTGCTGGAGCTGACGGCCAGGGGGGCCAACAAGGGCGGCATGGTGCGCCGTCTGGCTCAAATGCTGGAGATCCGGCAGGAGAACGTCTACTGCGTGGGCGACCACGCCAACGACATCCCCATGCTGACCTTTGCCCGCACCGCCTTTGCCCCGGCCAATGCCATTGAGCCGGTGCATGAGGTGCCGGGCATCCATATCCTGCCCAACTGCTGGGAGAACGCCATTGCGGCCATGATCGCAGAGCTGGACAAGCGGTATTGAGGAGGGAAACGGCCATGAAGGAGAGCACACCCCTGACCCTGTATGTGGCCTATACGGCCAAGCCCGGCTGCCGGGAGACCTTCGTCCGCCAGATCGTGATGGAGGGCATTGCCGATACCATCCGCCGGGAGGAGGGCTGCATCCGCTATGACTACTATTTCTCCGCCCAGCAGGAGGACAAAATTCTGCTGGTGGAGCAGTGGCAGACGCAGGCCCACCAGCGCATCCATTTGCAGCAGCCCCATATGGCCCGCCTGCGGGAACTGAAGGAGCAATATGTGGCGGACACCCGGCTGGGCCGGGTGACGCTGGAGGAAGCGTAATATGACCCCACAGGCCGCCGCAGGCTGCGGCGGCCTGTGCTGTTTTGTGCGAAAGGAGAGTACCCATGCTGTTTGATACCCATGCCCACTATGACGATGAGGCCTTTGACCCGGATCGGAGGGAGGTACTGGCGGGACTGCCCCAAAAGGGTGTCGGGCTGGTGGTAAACCCCGGCTGCACGCTGACCTCCTCGGAGAAGGTCGTCGCATTGGCGGCGGAGTTTCCCCATGTATACGCCGCCGTGGGCCTGCACCCGGAGAACTGCCACGACTTTCAGCCGGAGCAGATAGAGCGTCTGCGGCAACTGGCCCGACGGGAGAAGGTGGTGGCCATCGGGGAGGTCGGACTGGACTACTACTGGGAGGAGAACCCGCCCCGTGCCTTGCAGCAGGAGGTGCTGCGGCGGCAGCTGGCGCTGGCGGAGGAGCTGAAGCTGCCGGTCATTTTCCACGACCGGGAGGCCCACGGCGACAGCCTTGCCATCGTCAGGGAGTTTCCGGCGGTGCGGGGGGTGTTCCACTGCTTTTCCGGCTCCGTGGAGATGGCGGAGGAACTTTTGAAGCTGGGGTGGATGCTGTCCTTCAACGGGGCCATCACCTTCAAGAACGCCCGAAAGGCACCGGAGGTCATCGCCGCCGTGCCGCTGGAGCGGATGATGGTGGAGACCGACGCTCCCTATCTGACGCCGGTACCCTTCCGGGGAAAGCGCAACGACTCCGGCTATGTGCATCTGGTGGCGGAGAAGATCGCTCAGCTGAAGGGCCTGCCGGTAGAGCAGGTGGAGCGCCAGACGTGGGAGAACGGCGTCCGGTTCTTCGGTATCCCGCAGGAGTGAAAACGAATCAGCCCGCACGGCGAAGCCGTGCGGGCTGATTTTGCATCTTGTCCAGAGACGAGCCTTACTGGAGGTTCAGGCGCTTTTGCAGATTGTACCACGTCAGCGTGTAGAACACGCCGCAGGCCACCAGCGTCTCGATGGAGTCGATGACCAGAAAGCGGGTGCCGTCCAGAAGGGAGGCGGCGCTGCCGCCGCTCTCGATGACGGTCTCGCCGATGGTCAGCTGATAGGAGAAGAAGGTCAACCCAGCCGCCTGCATGGCCAGCGAGAAGGCGATGAAGAACACCACCGACAGCAGGATCTTGTGATTGGAGAAGCTGTGGCCCAGAGCGATGGCGGCATAGACCATGAGGAATCCGGAGAACACCGTCAGGATGGCCAGCACGGCGATCCACAGGAGCAGCAGCGGACCGGGAACGCCGAAATGAAGGGACTCCGTGATGGAGGAGAGAAGTTCTCCCAGATTGCCCCAGAAGCCGGACCAGTCTGCAATGGGCAGCAGTACCAGCAGAATGGACAGCGTTACGGCCACGGCACTGGCGGCGGTATAGAGTAGGGCGGACAGCAGCTTGGACCAGATGAGCTGGTGCCGGTTTACCGGCAGGGTGAACATCAGGTAGCCCTCGTCGGTCATGTAGTTCTTATAGAACCGATAGATCATCAGCAGCGCCGTGATGGCGCCGGTGGCCACTACGAAAATCCAGAACGCCACATTCAGCAGCCCCATCAGGACGGAGGCGGCGCCGGTACGGTAAGGATGGTCTGCCGCCAGCTTGTAAAACAGGCTGCAGCAGCCGGCGGAGGCCAGCAGCAGGGCATAAACCGGAAGCAGGATGCGGCCGGAGGCCCGAAGCTCATATTTCAGTAATTTACTCAGCATAACGGAACACCTCCCGAAACAGATCGTCTACGCTGCAGCCACGCTCCTGCCGGATCTGGTCCACGGACTGGTGCAGCACCAGTTGACCCCGGCTGATGAACACCACGTCGTCCAGAATCCGCTCCACGTCGGCAATGAGGTGGGTGGAGATGAGCAGGGTGGAGTCCGGGTGGAAGTTGGTGAGGATGGTGTGGATGATGTAGTCTCTGGTGGCGGGGTCCACGCCGCCGATGGGCTCGTCCAGCAGATACAGCCGTGTGCGGCGGCTCATGACCAGGATCAGCTGCACCTTTTCCCGTGTACCCTTGGACATCTGCTTGATGCGCTGGGTGGGACTGATCTCCAGAGCCGTCAGCATATGCTCCGCCGCCTCCCGGTCGAAGTCCGGGTAGAAGTCACAGAAAAAGTCCAGCAGCTGCACCACCGTCATCCAGTCGGAGAGGTAGGTGCGCTCCGGCAGATAGGATACCAGCCTCCGGGTGTCCGGGCCGGGGGCCTTGCCGTCAATGAGCAGCTGCCCCGACGAGGGGGTCAGAAGCCCATTGGCGATCTTCAGCAGCGTGGTCTTACCGCTGCCGTTGGGGCCAAGCAGACCCACGATCCGCCCCGGCTCCAGCTGGAGGGACAGGTGGTCCAGACCCAGAGTCCGGTCGTAATATTTGGTCAGGTCCTTACATTCTAAAATAGCCATCTCTTATGCTTCCTCCTTCCAAGACCGCACCAGCTGGGCGGTCTGCTCCCGGTCGTAGCCCATGCGCTCCATGCGGTGCAGAAAGGCTCCGATCTGCTGATGAGCCAGCTCCTGTTTGGCACTGTCGATGACGGCAGCGTCCTCGGTAACAAAGCGCCCGGCAGTGCGCTGGGTGTAGACCAGCCCCGTGCGCTCCAGCTCCGCCAGCGCCCGCTGCATGGTGTTGGGGTTGACCCCGGCCTCCGCAGCCATCTCCCGCACCGGCGGCAGCCGTCCGCCGCAGGGGAAGGTGCCGGACAGAATGGCCAGCGTCACCTGTTGGATCAGCTGGGTGTAAATGGGCTGGTCATTGCGGATATCCCATTCCATAGGCGTCCTCCTTTGCCTGTGCTGCCGATGGATCGGAGCAGTCACATCTCGACATTCTCGCTGCCCCACCCATCAGTTCGCTTGTACTACGACAATAGTACATTAAGACAAAGGGATTGTCAAGGGGGAACATGAAAAATTCTGCGGATGGATCAAAAATCCCCCTTTCCCGGTGCTCTGTGCCGGGAAGGGGGATTTGTTGGTGGGATAGGGGGATCCGAAGGGAAGAGGCGCTCATGAGGGCGGATCGCTCGTCCTGCGGCTGGTTTAACCGATAGTGTCCATTGCCGTCCACAAAAGAGATGATGTTCTTTTTTGATGGTCGTCATTCCTAACGGCAGAAATCGAATATGCGGATAAAAAATGTCCGGAGGATGCAAAATTCCTCCGGGCGTAAATATCAGTAGGAATTATCTTTGATAAAAATGAAAAATCCGAACGCATTCCCGATAGGGAAGAAGTTCGGATTTTTCATATGTGGTGGAGACTGCTGGACTCGAACCAGTGACCTCCTGCGTGTGAAGATACGATGAGTGCCGGAAAGCGTTGTGCCGCAACGCTTTCCGGCGCTTTTGCGTACTTTCGGCTCGGTGGGCGATCCACTGTGTCCGCCTAATACTCTCCAGTCGTTTCCGCGTTTGAGCCACGGTTTGGGTCAGCCCTGCGACGGCGCAGAAATGACCACGCTGTAACCAAAGAATAGGCGTCAGACCTTCGGGAGGTCATCGCAGGACAGCAGCTTTTGTTTTGCCTCGCGGAACCAGCGGTTTTCCGGCTCGATCTGCAGCACATACTGGACTCGTCCCAATAGCTGCTGCCGGTAGCGCTCCGTATCAGGAACGCCGTCTGTGCGAAGCGCTGCGTGGCCGCCCCGCAGGATGCTGTCCGCCAGACCAAAGCGCAGGGCGTAATAGACCTCCTGCCGAAGTGATCGCTTATAGCCGGCCGGCACGGATACCTTCTCATTGACGGTCAGACCGGTCACGCTCTGCCGTCCGGCGTTGGTGATAAAATGGGTCTTGGCCTCATTCAGGTCAAAGCCCATCTCCGCCAGCATATTTTTCGCCTTCGAATAGACGGCGAACAGCGGACGATCGGCGGAAAAGGTCAGGTCATCACAGTACCGCGTGTATACGATGCTGCGCCGCTGGCACCAGCGCGCCATGCTCGTATCAAAATTCCGCATGACCAGATTGGAAAGCGCGGGAGAGGTGGGCGCACCCTGCGGCAAGGCACCGTCTTTGCAGCAAAGAGAGGTCAGCAGAAAGCCCACCTGCCGGGAGAAGTACCGGGTGTGAAAGGCGGCGGAGTGGACCTGCTCAAAGCAAATGCTGCCGAAAAAGTCGGAGATATCCAGCTTCAGGAGATACCGCTTGCCCACATGGGGCGCGGCGTTGCCGCTGATAGCGCCGCCCTTCCGATAGGCGGTGGCCTGCGGTGCGACAGGCAGATAGGCGAGGAGCTCCCGGCAGATCTTCCGCTGCCAGCGACGCAGCGTGTCGTCCGGCACGGACAGTATGCGCACATCGCCGTTACGCTTGGGGATGGTGACGGGGTGATACGCTGCCGCCGTGTGCCGCGCATAGTAAAGGAGCTTTTGCCTGCTGGTAGAGAGAAACGCCGCCAGCTGCCGGGCGTCGTACAGGAACGGCAGCTGCGGGTGAAAGCAGTGAAAATCCAGCACCATATCCGCCGCAGCCTGTATGCCGAATTTGGTCACGAAGTCTGCATCCGGCGCTTCAAATGTGACCGTATCCTTCTCGATTTTCATAGAGGCCCCCCTAACATAAAATCAGCCCCGTGCAGTACAAAGTGACCTGATATAAGCGGAGTCGAATTTCTAATCACGGCGTGATTCGCGATTCGATGGAGCGGTATCAGGCGGTCGCTTCGCTTGCGAAGCGTGCGTCCTCTTGGTAAACAGAGCGGCGACTCGCCACCCTCCTCAAAGTACGAAACTTTAAGCTGTACACTACTGCGCGGGGCTGATCTTCGGTTGTGCTTATATGGTAAAGCGCTTTGACGAGAAAGTCAAGCGGATGGCTGCGCCTCCTGCCCGTACCGGGTCAGTGCGTCCATGATCTTGTGATACACCACTTGGTTAGGGTAATAGCGGTAGTCGGCAAAGACGGAGATGCCGGTGCCGTTGAAATACTCCAAAATTGCGGCGGCGCAGGCGGCGCTGCGACTCTGCCCGTACTCGCACTGGCAAAGGATATCCAGCCCGTCCGCCCTTGCCTGACAGATAAACGCCGCCAGTGCGTCCGCCTCCGGCATATAGGTGTCGTAGTCCAGCCCCACATCCGGCAGAGCCGTCAGATCCAGATCGTGAACGACCACGGTGAACACCCGCACTGCTTTGCCGGCGTAGTCCAGCGGGGGCGTCGGGGCAGGCTTGCCGATGGAGGGCGGGTCGCAGAAGGAGATCACCGCCGTGCGGGAGAGCGTGTCGGTACGCAGCAGTTCCTCGGCGGCTTTGCGGGAACAGATGGTCACGTTCATAGATATACCTCCAGTTTTGTATAGTTTGCGGTACGCCCGCAGGGACATACCGTTGCAGGGAGACTCCTCATCCTCCGTCTGCAGCTCAATGTCATACTCCCAGCCGCAATGCTCACAGATCCAGTACATATCCAGCGTGGGATGGCCGCAGACGGGGCAGGTGACGATGCGGAACATACCGGAGCGGTATTCCGGCGTGTTCTTCAAATCCTGTTCATTATGCATGAGGTCCCTCCCAACTGATGCAGTTCAGACAGCCGCCCTGTTGGGCGATCTCCCGGATGTTGACGGGCACGATCTCTTTGCTGAAAAGCTGCCGTGCGGAAGTTTCAGCCTCGGCATCCTGCTCAATGCCAAACACCGGCAGGAAAACCACCCGTTCCGTCTCCAAATAGTTCAGGTAGCAGCCAACGGCGCTGACCCCACCGGTCGGGACAAAGGGAAAATCCACTGCGTCCAGGCCGCAGTCCTGCACCGCTCGCTTCACCTGCTGCTCAAAGCCGCAGGATGACAGCGGCCGATTGCACAGCACGGTGCGGTCGTCGAGAAATCGTGCCATGCCGTCGGCGTGGCCGGTCATGTCGCTTTTCAGCGACGGGAGGACGATCACCTCCGCCTCCAGCAGTTCCGAAAGCTCATGTACCAGTGCGGCAGACGGATACTCCTGGTTTTCGGAAAAGACACGGTCGCTGACCAGAACGCGCGCCCCGGACGGCGAGAACACCACGTTCCCGCCGTCAAGGTTGATATTGCTGTATGTAACCGGCAGGCCAAGCTGCGGAGCAAGATCCTTACGAAAATCGGTCCTCAGATCAGGATCGTTTTTCAGATAGGACGGCTCATAGCGGAAGGATACCAGCTTTCCGGAGCCTGTCCGCACCGGCATGAAGTCCCGCACCCAGATGTCCTTGGTGTTAGGGAGAAAACGATAAGGGATGTTGTGGGTGTCAAGCGCGGCGGTGAGGTTGGCAGTATCAGAGGGATATATGTAGGAAAGGAGTCCAGACAGGCAGAACATATCAGTTTTTCTCTTTATTTTTGCGGATTTCTTCGCAATACTTTTTCACTTCATTAGACCGACTATGAAGAATGCTGCGAATATTCTCGTCTGTTTCCTCAATCCCGTTTTCAACTAAATAGCTTGCAATAGTTCTTAGTTTTCCAAACCCTTTTTCCCAATCGTATTGGTTGTCAATTTCTGTAACGGCAGCCAACTTTTCGTGAAAGAATTTTGTCCGAGACTCTTTTAGCCCTACACGTGAGGTATACAAGACCATCTTGTGATTATTATCTATTCTGTGCAGAACATCGACTTTTTGAATTTCCTGCCAATCGCCTTGATATGCTTCATATAAATCCATTTGTTTGAAAAGTTTTCCATCGACGCGAGAGTTTTTGATGAGAAATGATAAATAGTAGTCACCAAGTGATAAGCAAAGATCAACGCCTGGATATCCATATTTCTCCTCTATGAAATACAAGTGCCCAAAATTGTTCACCTTTGTTGAACTCGGGTGGGCGCATGGATCATCAAATTTTGAAGTGTCATTATAGGGATAGTAATATGCTTCGACTCGCAAAGGCTCAATCGTGACATTCAGCGTGGGAATCACGATCACATACTCTGTCAATAGCTTATCCCCAATCTCTTGCAGCAACCTGATTTGCTCTTTTTCGTTTGATGTTTTTCTAACTTTTTAACCAAGCATTTCAGATCTTCCATCGTTCATTCTCCTTCTCATCATATTATTTTGCGTGCCATTGCCTGTACGTCCATTATAAGCGCCGTTGTCGAAAAACGCAAGTTCACCAATTTCTTGGAACTTTTTTCACCAATTCAGCCGCTGGTTGCACCAGCGGATGCGCTCCGCCGCGTAGCGGCGATACCATCTTGCAGCCTCCTTGTAGTGCTTATCCGCCTCGTAGTTCTGTGCCAGCCGCGACATAGCGGCATCGCTGCCCGCCTCGGCGGCCCGGTGATACCAGCGGATGCCCTCTGCCTGGTCACACACCACATCCTGCCCGTAATAGTATCGATGCCCCAGATGCAGCATCCCGATGGCATCGCCGCCCACCGCCGCCTCGTAATCGGCCATAAAGCTATCCTCCCGCTCCTGTGCGTCCAGAAGCGCGTCCACCGCCGCCGCGTAGGACTCGCACTCGAAGTATAGCCGAAGCCGGGCATTCTCCGCCTCACCCACAGGGTCAAAAGCGCTCATTACATCGGAAGTCACATTGTTCTCTGCCCGCTTATACCAGCGGATAGCCTGCGGGTAGTTGCGCTTTGTACCGCAGCCGTGCTCACAGCACCATCCGGCGGCGAACTGCGCCTCGGTAAAGTTGTGGGCTCCTGAGCGCTTGAATAGATCGAATGCCTTTGCCATAGCGTCGGGCGTGCCGCTGCGGATATGTGCCAACGCCTGTGCGAACTGTGCGTCCGCCGCCCGTCGCCGTCCGGCGATCTCCCACATCTCCGCGTACACACGGAGGGCGGGTGAAAAAGTAACATCCATGGTCATTTCCTCCTGCAATGTGATTTGCGGTCAGTGTAGCACCTTTTTTAATAAGACCTAAATATTTATATTATTTTCGGCGGTTTGGGGGTAGAAATCGGCCTCCACCGCCCGTTTTTTCGTGTGCAGGCAGCAAAAAACGCTGCATTTCGTGGGCATAACGCTGCAAATATGTAGATTACGGATGTGCTGTATTGTGCATCTATACGAAATTTTGCAGAAAACCGCCTTTTAGCCTATATATGCTTATATAAATTAGGTCTTAATTATATGGGTGCTATACTGGCGGTAAAATTCGAAAAGGAGATTTTACCATGAACGCATTTGACAAGGTCATCGGATACAAGGCCATCAAGCGCGAGCTGCTGCAGCTGTGCGATATGCTCCGCAACCGGGAGATCTACGAGGAGATGGGCGCCCGCTTGCCCCATGGACTGCTGCTGTATGGCGACCCGGGCTTGGGCAAGACGCTTTTGGCGAGGTGCTTTGTGGAGGAGAGCGGGCTGCACACCATCACGGTACGCCGCGACAAGAGCGGCGACGCCTTTATCGATGGAATTACACAGGCCTTTGCCAGCGCAAAGACAAAAGCGCCGTCCATTGTCCTTTTGGACGACATGGACAAATTTGCCAACGAGGATAATACCCACTGCGATGCGCCGGAATATGCCGCTGTGCAAGCGGGGATCGACGATGTGAAGGACGCCGGTGTGTTTGTGATCGCCACGGCAAACGATATCCGCAAGCTGCCGAGCTCCCTGCGCCGTTCCGGACGGTTTGACCGAAAAATCGGACTTCGAGCGCCCACGGCGTCCGATGCGGAGGAGATCATCACCCACTATCTGAAAACGAAACGGGTTTCGGACAGTGTCAACATGGAAGACCTGACGAGGATGATGTGCTATAATTCCTGCGCCGAGCTGGAGACTATTTTGAATGAAGCGGCGGTTCGTGCGGCCTTTGCCCGCAAGACCGGCATCGACATGGAGGACATGGTGAGTGTGGTGCTGAAGCAGCAATATGGCGCACAAGAGGATATGCCTCGCGTTTCGGATGAAGTTATCGAAAAGGTGGCGCTTCACGAGGCGGGGCATCTGGTGGTATGCGAAGCGCTGTGCCCCGGCAGCGTCGGCTTTGCCTCCCTGCTTCCCTCCGACGAAAACCGGTGCGGCGGCTTTATCCACTGCTGCAAAGGTGTCTCCGATTCACAAAGCGCTATCATCGCCCTGGGCGGCAAGGCCGCCGTGGAGATGCGGTATGCGGGGCAGGTCGCAGAGGGATGCAGCGACGATATCGCCTGTGCGGTCAACTGTATCCGCGAGGCGACAGCCAAGGAGGGCGCGCTGGGATTCTTCCTGCTGAATGTCGAAAGCGATTCCTCCAGCAATATGTCCGAAAGCCTGAATGCCCGCAGCGAGACGGCGGTACAGGCAGAGCTGGAGCGGTACTACGGCAAGGCAAGGGCGCTCCTTGCTCAAAACGAGGCGTTTCTGAAAGAACTCACAGAGGCGCTGGTCATGAAGAAGACCCTGCTCTATTCCGATATTCAGGCTATCCGCAGCACCGCTGTAAAGAGAAACCCTGCGGTGACCTGCGAGGCGGCTTCAAGGTATGACGCGGCGGAGATCGAGAATTCCCTGCCGGAGGATCCGGAGGAGGCGATGCGCCAGAAAATCTTGCGCAAGCTGGAGGAGGCGGAGCGACGGCGATGTTCCTGATGCTTCAGGAGCGCGCCGTGGAGGACAAGCCCGTCGCATAGATTGAAGCGGTATAATAGGGCGATTTTTGCTCCGCGAGATGTATAACGGGAAAAGAAGCGATACGATGAACGAGAAAGGAGAACAGCATGCCATTTGAGATGGACAGCACCATTTCAATCCACGCCCCCCCCGCGAGGGGGGCGACGATTCCCGGCATTACATACACCCGGCAAAACCTTATTTCAATCCACGCCCCCCGCGAGGGGGGCGACTGTAGCCATACCTATCAGCAGGAGGCCACACAGATTTCAATCCACGCCCCCTGCGAGGGGGGCGACGTTGGCGGGATTCGCTCCGTGCGTCTGTGTGGTGATTTCAATCCACGCCCCCCGCGAGGGGGGCGACTCTGGTGAACGTGTCCGCCACGCTGGCTCCGTCTATTTCAACCCCCGCCCCCCGCGAGGGGGGCGACGACTCGCTCCAAGTCCGGCTTCCGCACCAAAAAGATTTCAATCCACGCCCCCCCCGCGAGGGGGGCGACCCCGGATTTCTTTTATTATAGAGGCAAGGAGGCGGATTTCAATCCACGCCCCCCCGCGAGGGGGGCGACATCAGCGGATATTTGACGGGAGGCTTCCTGTATATTTCAATCCACGCCCCCCCGCGAGGGGGGCGACGACTGCGTAAGAAGCACCTCCTTCAGCACCGGTGATTTCAATCCACGCCCCCCCGCGAGGGGGGCGACACAGCGCAAACCGGCTGCTGGAGTATCTGCGGCATTTCAATCCACGCCCCCCCGCAAGGGGGGCGACGCTGATGGAGATCGGCAGCATCATCGAAAATCTATTTCAATCCACGCCCCCCCGCGAGGGGGGCGACCGCAGCTGTCTGCAACCTTTATCAAAATCGTGGATATTTCAATCCACGCCCCCCCGCGAGGGGGGCGACCTTCACGGGATCCTGCGCCATCATGCCATACAGGATTTCAATCCACGCCCCCCCGCGAGGGGGGCGACGAAACGGTCAAAGGAAGAAAAACAAAGAAACATAATTTCAATCCACGCCCCCCCGCGAGGGGGGCGACAGCCCCAAAGGATGAAAATTTACTCAACGATGACACATTTCAATCCACGCCCCCCCGCGAGGGGGGCGACGATGTGGTACAATCAAAAAAAGGGGGACAAAAAATATTTCAATCCACGCCCCCCGCGAGGGGGGCGACATTGACACCCTCGCTTGTATGTGGACGGATGCTTATTTCAATCCACGCCCCCCGCGAGGGGGGCGACCGCAATTCAGTTTGAGGACATTGACCCGCAGAAATTTCAATCCACGCCCCCCGCGAGGGGGGCGACGCCGCTGGACGCACCGGCAGAACCAGATCCAGACATTTCAATCCACGCCCCCCGCGAGGGGGGCGACCCTGTAAATCCGACATGATCGACTACGGAAAGCACATTTCAATCCACGCCCCCCGCGAGGGGGGCGACTTGGCGCTCCGGTATAAGGCCACAACCTCCTCATTTCAATCCACGCCCCCCGCGAGGGGGGCGACGTCGTGGCCGCCGGGCTGTTGGTTGCCATTAACATTTCAATCCACGCCCCCCGCGAGGGGGGCGACTAACGACTCGCCGGACGTAAGCGGCAGATATGAGATTTCAATCCACGCCCCCTGCGAGGGGGGCGACTCGCAAATTTCGACAATGTGCTGGCACAGTGCGGATTTCAATCCACGCCCCCCGCGAGGGGGGCGACCCGGGCGGCTTCGTGCCGCCTCGCCCGGGCGTGTGATTTCAATCCACGCCCCCCGCGAGGGGGGCGACTTTTTCGTTACGCCTTGGCAGACAGCAGACGCTTATTTCAATCCACGCCCCCCGCGAGGGGGGCGACCTGACCGACCTACAGGCAAAGGTGGACGCCAACGCTATTTCAATCCACGCCCCCCGCGAGGGGGGCGACATGGGACAGCTATGTCAACGGGCCGGGCCTCCCGGATATTTCAATCCACGCCCCCCGCGAGGGGGGCGACCCCCACAAAATAGCAGTTTATTAGATAATGTACTTATTTCAATCCACGCCCCCCGCGAGGGGGGCGACTTGATGGTGTAGTCTTTCACCCGGTCGTTATTTTCAATTTCAATCCACGCCCCCCGCGAGGGGGGCGACAAAAGCAGATTCACTCTGCTGGTGTATTAAAAGATTTCAATCCACGCCCCCCGCGAGGGGGGCGACACGCCGAAGATCCCCGCCTGCTCGATGGCGGCGGATTTCAATCCACGCCCCCCGCGAGGGGGGCGACCCAATTACAACAATTTCTCCATGTGCGCACGGCTGCATTTCAATCCACGCCCCCCGCGAGGGGGGCGACGTGCTGCCTCCCGAAATGGGAGGTATTTTTGTGGCATTTCAATCCACGCCCCCCGCGAGGGGGGCGACCCCGGAGCAGATACGGCCCGTACAGAGCATTACAATTTCAATCCACGCCCCCCGCGAGGGGGGCGACCTGTCCGAGGCCGAGAGGGTGGACGCCGTCCTCGATATTTCAATCCACGCCCCCCGCGAGGGGGGCGACCCCGGGCGGCATCGTGCCGCCTCGCCCGGGCGTTGGATTTCAATCCACGCCCCCCGCGAGGGGGGCGACCGAAATTTAGCAGTAAACACTCTACCAGAACTGTCATTTCAATCCACGCCCCCCGCGAGGGGGGCGACAACGGCCAGATACACATCCGGCTCCGTAATCATATTTCAATCCACGCCCCCCCGCGAGGGGGGCGACTGCTGCACTACACGGGCAACGTTAGTGACACCGCCATTTCAATCCACGCCCCCCGCGAGGGGGGCGACGCCCACGGAGCCCATGCTGTCAGCAATGTGCATCATTTCAATCCACGCCCCCCGCGAGGGGGGCGACCTCGATGCTGTGATAGCGGTGCAAGATCAGATCGATATTTCAATCCACGCCCCCCGCGAGGGGGGCGACCCGCAGCAGCGGAGCAGACTCACCCCGCAGCCGGACCATTTCAATCCACGCCCCCCGCGAGGGGGGCGACGTAGGCGCTGTCAAAGCCACAATCCCAACTGGCGATTTCAATCCACGCCCCCCGCAAGGGGGGCGACTACAATTGGCAAATGCAAAATCTCCGATTGTAGTATTTCAATCCACGCCCCCCGCGAGGGGGGCGACTCTGAAAAGCGATGTGCTGGATGATGCTGTAACAATTTCAATCCACGCCCCCCGCGAGGGGGGCGACAACGCCCAATATGTGCTACAATGGCGGCGGAATATTTCAATCCACGCCCCCCGCGAGGGGGGCGACTAAGGATTGATATATTTCTTAGTAAGGAAGTGGAAAATTTCAATCCACGCCCCCCGCGAGGGGGGCGACGGTAATATCTGGATGTCAAGGTGCTGCCTCCCATATTTCAATCCACGCCCCCCGCGAGGGGGGCGACGCGGACGTCATATTTCTTGTTCGCCGCAGCGGCATTTCAATCCACGCCCCCCGCGAGGGGGGCGACGGAGACTTGTCAATGCGAGCCTTGGGCAATTGTTATTTCAATCCACGCCCCCCGCGAGGGGGGCGACGCGGCTTCTCTCCCGTAAGGTTGGCAGCACCTATATTTCAATCCACGCCCCCCGCGAGGGGGGCGACGCCTCCGGGGACGGATGCACTACAACAGGTTTACATTTCAATCCACGCCCCCCGCAAGGGGGGCGACTGATATCGAGACCAGCCATCACCCAGAACGTGAGATTTCAATCCACGCCCCCCTCGAGGGGGGCGACTTCGGCAGATGCGATACTACCAATCTACTACCAACATTTCAATCCACGCCCCCCGCGAGGGGGGCGACTCCGCTGGAGCCGGTCCAGATATGGGTGGTCCGGCTATTTCAATCCACGCCCCCCGCGAGGGGGGCGACCTGACACGATCAGAAATAAAGACACGATCAGAAGATTTCAATCCACGCCCCCCGCGAGGGGGGCGACGGCCAAAAATGCCGATTGCACCGCCCAGAAGCAATTTCAATCCACGCCCCCCGCGAGGGGGGCGACCTTCGGGTACAGCGCATCTGACGGAGGTGCGGGATATTTCAATCCACGCCCCCCGCGAGGGGGGCGACCTTGGATTCCCGACAATGCGGGTTGGCAACAGGACATTTCAATCCACGCCCCCCGCGAGGGGGGCGACGCGGACGAGTTCTGCCGCAGGTGGGAGGCAAAAGATTTCAATCCACGCCCCCCGCGAGGGGGGCGACGACCCGGACAAAATTTCTTCCGCCGAGCTGGACGAATTTCAATCCACGCCCCCCGCGAGGGGGGCGACGCCCCGCTAAATAGCGGGGCTTTTCGTCTACGAAATTTCAATCCACGCCCCCCGCGAGGGGGGCGACGGAAACCTACAATTTGGTTTAGGGATTCAAGCATATTTCAATCCACGCCCCCCGCGAGGGGGGCGACTCACGTAGTTTTTTATCAATATCAAACGTTTGCATTTCAATCCACGCCCCCCGCGAGGGGGGCGACTAAGTTTATATGGGTTAACATAATTACGAGTAAATTTCAATCCACGCCCCCCGCGAGGGGGGCGACTAGGGCTAATGATGGCCTCCACGCAAAGAAAATATTTCAATCCACGCCCCCCGCGAGGGGGGCGACTTTTGACCGGTTCCTTTATCCCGCTTCTTATCGATTTCAATCCACGCCCCCCGCGAGGGGGGCGACGAAAGACGGTGGGTACAAGCTGGCGGAAACGGAGATTTCAATCCACGCCCCCCGCGAGGGGGGCGACTAATCGTGGTAGATGCAGATGTAACTAACTGTGATTTCAATCCACGCCCCCCGCGAGGGGGGCGACACCACCACCGCTGGGCAAATTATCCAACCGAGTAAATTTCAATCCACGCCCCCCGCGAGGGGGGCGACTTGGATTGATACTCACGCACCTTATTGATACGGCATTTCAATCCACGCCCCCCGCGAGGGGGGCGACCATCGGATACGCCGAAGAGCAATCGCCAACGTTATTTCAATCCACGCCCCCCGCGAGGGGGGCGACTATCATCCGCAGAAGGAGCAGGAGCAGAAGGGGATTTCAATCCACGCCCCCCGCGAGGGGGGCGACTCCCGATACAGTGCGGGCTTGGTTCCCTTCTTGGCATTTCAATCCACGCCCCCCGCGAGGGGGGCGACTCCGCTGGAGCCGGTCCAGATATGGGTGGTCCGGCTATTTCAATCCACGCCCCCCGCGAGGGGGGCGACCTGACACGATCAGAAATAAAGACACGATCAGAAGATTTCAATCCACGCCCCCCGCGAGGGGGGCGACGGCCAAAAATGCCGATTGCACCGCCCAGAAGCAATTTCAATCCACGCCCCCCGCGAGGGGGGCGACCTTCGGGTACAGCGCATCTGACGGAGGTGCGGGATATTTCAATCCACGCCCCCCGCGAGGGGGGCGACCCAAGCTGGGAACGCCAGTATCGGGCCATCACAGCAATTTCAATCCACGCCCCCCGCGAGGGGGGCGACGACATTTGATATCCAAGTAGATGACATCACCGGCATTTCAATCCACGCCCCCCGCGAGGGGGGCGACTCTGGGAAATGATTGCGTTTTGATAGTCGTAAAAATTTCAATCCACGCCCCCCGCGAGGGGGGCGACATCGTGTACCAGTCCTCCCAGACGTTAGCGCCGTAATTTCAATCCACGCCCCCCGCGAGGGGGGCGACGTGGTTTTCATTCGGATGCTGGATGACAACTCATGATTTCAATCCACGCCCCCCGCGAGGGGGGCGACCCAACCCCTTAAATTTCCGGGAATAGGGACGTGTGATTTCAATCCACGCCCCCCGCGAGGGGGGCGACGCCGGGAACCCCCACACCGAGCGGCACGTTCGGCATTTCAATCCACGCCCCCCGCGAGGGGGGCGACAATAGGATGCTATCGATTATCCAGATGGATATGTTATTTCAATCCACGCCCCCCGCGAGGGGGGCGACATCAGCATATTATAACTCACCGTGGCTTCCGACATATTTCAATCCACGCCCCCCGCGAGGGGGGCGACTCGGCGTGACCACCTCCACGGCGATGGTACAAGAGATTTCAATCCACGCCCCCCGCGAGGGGGGCGACGATACCGGTCTGGACAGCCTGATAATTTGTCCCCTTATTTCAATCCACGCCCCCCGCGAGGGGGGCGACATAGTAATCCAGATAATTGCCGTCCGTCTCGTAGCATTTCAATCCACGCCCCCCGCGAGGGGGGCGACTGAGTCACTTCATCCATGGCCGATCTGATGGGGTATTTCAATCCACGCCCCCCGCGAGGGGGGCGACGGCATATCTACTGATGTCAATTCCGACAAATAAGAATTTCAATCCACGCCCCCCGCGAGGGGGGCGACGCTGCCGTGGGCAAATGGCATAGCGCCTGCCCGATTTCAATCCACGCCCCCCGCGAGGGGGGCGACGTCAGCTATCCCATTGACTGTAAGGATTGTTCTAAATTTCAATCCACGCCCCCCGCGAGGGGGGCGACGTCCGATGGCCTTTTCGTGCTGTTGTCCGTCTTGGATTTCAATCCACGCCCCCCGCGAGGGGGGCGACCAAATTCCAGTTAATTTCTGCGTAGCCGATTCCCATTTCAATCCACGCCCCCCGCGAGGGGGGCGACGACGGCGAGATCACAGGGATCTTCGCCGACGGCATTTCAATCCACGCCCCCCGCGAGGGGGGCGACCATAATTTACCTCCTAATTTGTTATTTTGTTGGGTATTTCAATCCACGCCCCCCGCGAGGGGGGCGACTAAGCTCGCCAGCTTATTAAACATTATTTATCCCGATTTCAATCCACGCCCCCCGCGAGGGGGGCGACTGATGATCCAGCGGGCCGTCTCGGGGACGTCGTATTTCAATCCACGCCCCCCGCGAGGGGGGCGACTGGATCGTATTCCGGCATTTGGCGTAGCTGATATATGATTTCAATCCACGCCCCCCGCGAGGGGGGCGACCACGCCGACGGCCTCGGTGTCGATGATGACGCCATTTCAATCCACGCCCCCCGCGAGGGGGGCGACTTCAGCAAATCCTCGATCGGTTCATCCTTCTGCCGATTTCAATCCACGCCCCCCGCGAGGGGGGCGACTACCGATTACACGTCTGATCGCTGGGACTCAGAAATTTCAATCCACGCCCCCCGCGAGGGGGGCGACTGTGACTGATGTTTCGCCCATTAGCACAGCTTATGTGGATTTCAATCCACGCCCCCCGCGAGGGGGGCGACGTTTGGATCGTCAGTGATATCTATTTGATCCAAATATTTCAATCCACGCCCCCCGCGAGGGGGGCGACTGTGCTTACTGGTGTTTTTGCCCTTTGGCTACTCCGATTTCAATCCACGCCCCCCGCGAGGGGGGCGACCATATAAAATTTGATGGAGGTATTTAATATGTGTATTTCAATCCACGCCCCCCGCGAGGGGGGCGACTTTTCCTGATTATAAATCGGTAGGGGGTGTTTTTGTATTTCAATCCACGCCCCCCGCGAGGGGGGCGACTAAATAGCTTTTTTTCTATGCCGAAAACCTATCATTTCAATCCACGCCCCCCGCGAGGGGGGCGACAGAAACTTCATCAATAAAAATACAGGACTTTTCAGATTTCAATCCACGCCCCCCGCGAGGGGGGCGACAGCAAAGATGCACAGTTTTACCTGCGGATCTTTGACAAACAAGTAGAACTTTTGCGTTTTTTGGGGAAGATACGGGGTGGTTGCCTGAGAAACCCGGAGAAAGGCCGGCGTTTTCTCGGGAAAAGCCTTGCGAACCTCCCGGAAATCGCTGGTCACTTGGACTTCGCAGGGGGCGGGAAGGCGCATCCCGGATACCCGTGTGCCGTACCACTGCCGCGCCGGGCGGCGTGTGTCAGAGGATCAGGGGATCCTCCGGCAGATAGGTGCTCTTCGTACCGAAATGCTCCACTTTTTTCTCATATTGCTTCCCTAGATAGTAAAAGCGCAGACTGTCTTTCTCAGAATCCATGATGGACAGGAGCTGCGCCTGCAGGCGGCGGCACTGCCCTGCGTCCAGCAGGCACTCAAACACGGAATTTTGCACCCGCTGTCCGTAGTCCACGCACTTTTTAGCGATCTGCCGCAGGCGCTTGCGCCCGGCGGCGTCCTCGGTGTTTACATCGTATGTGATCAGCACCAGCATAGCATCACTTCCATAAAAACGGCGGATAGCCGTCCAAGTCGCCGCGGAGGCAGCGAGCCAGCAGTAGCGCCTGCGCATAGGGGATCATACCCCAACTCAGCTTTTCCCCCAGATAGGGGTGGGTCAGCGTGTCCTGCTTCCGCTCCTGCCAGGTCTTCAGGAATTTCCGGCGGCCGTCATCGGACAGCAGCACCGCGCCACTGTCCTGCATCTGAAAGTCCTCCGGGCGCAGCATTCGATTGTTCACGAGGGTCAGCACGAAGCGGTCTGCCATGCAGGGTCGCAGCTCCTCCATCAGATCCAGCGCCAACGACTGCCGTCCCGGCCGGTCGCGGTGGAGGAAGCCTACATAGCTGTCCAATCCGACGCTTTCCAAGGCGCTGGCACAGTCGTGTGCCAGCAGACTGTAGGCGAAGGACAGCATGGCGTTTACCCGATCCAGCGGCGGCCGACGGCTTCGTCCGTGGAAGAAGAATGCCTCCTTCCGGCTCAGGAGCATATGATCGAGGACGTCAAAATACGCAGTGGCGGCAGCGCCCTCTATTCCCCGCAGGGAGTCCAAGTCAGCGGCAGCCAGCACCTGTGGCAGCATGGCCCGGAGGTTGGCAGCGGCTTTTTCCAATCCGCAGTCCGCCACGCGGGGCGCATGATCCCGCAGGGTGCGCTGGATGCTGGCGGCACCGTTGCTCAGCTTGCCGAAGATCATGGTGCGGGCTATCTCACAGCTGCGAGCGGGGTCGTCAGCGATACGGTACTGCTCACGGCGGAGCAGTACGTTGCCGCTGCTCTCGCCGCAGGTACGGGCAAGGAAACGTCCGTGCGGGGAGCAGAAGGCCAGGCCGATCCCGGCCTCCGCACATTTGCCCATCAGCGCAGGGGAGGCACCGGCGTAGGAGAAGCTGACGATGGCTTGTAGCGTGTGCAGCGGGTAGCGGGCGACGACGGTCTTGTCTCGGTTTGCCAGCACATTTTCCCCCTCCAGCGAGAGGTAAATGTCCTCGGAGGTGACAAATAGCGTGTTGAGAAGCTGCTTCATGGTGATTCCTCCATGGCCGCCCGGAGATATGCGGAGACGGCTCTGCTTTTCATCAGCTTGGGCAGGCACAGCTCCTTCAAGGAGCAGGCATTGCAGGATTTGGTGGGCTTGACCTTGGGGGTATAGCCCCGACGGTACAGCTCGTGCATTTCCGCCAGCAGCTCCCGCACCCCTGCGCGCAGCTCCGGGGTGAAGGAAACCCTCTCTCGCCGGCGGATCTCCCCGTAATAGAGTGCGCCCTCAGGGATGTCGCAGCAGAGCATGGACTCCAGGCACATGGCCTGCGCACATAGCTGCAGGGTGTCGCCAGTGTCCTCGCGGGGGCGGCCCCGCTTGTACTCCACCGGGTACGGCTGCCACAGTCCCTCTTTCCCGGAGAGGGGGATCCCGACGGAGCCCCGGTGGTATTCCAGTACGTCGCACTGTCCGGATACACCCAGCTCTGCGGAATAGACACTGACGCCACGCGTAATAAAGCGGTCGCCCCGCCGCTCCTGAAGGTCCGTGTCGTGGGCGTTTTCGTGGAGGATCGCACCGTCAATGGTGCGGTAGTTTTCCGCCCACTGGTGCTCGATGTGGATCAGCGCCCACTGCCGCCTGCAAAACCGAAAATGCTGTAAGCCGGAGAGCTGTAGGAAGTCCTCCTCATTATATGCCATCGATCACCTCCGGCTCCAGACCCGGCAGCGCCTCCAGCGAAATCACATAGTCGTCTGCGGAGGTGGGGATGGTACCCGCGTCCCGCAGCGCGACCTTGACGGAGCGGTGGACCTTTGCGGAGGAGTACTGCCCGTCCTTGCAGCTGTGGCGCCACCAGAACAGCTTCACCACCTCCATGGAGCCGTCAGGCCGTGCGGAGGAGGCATCGTTCACAAAGAGGGTGCGCAGACATTCCTTGACCGTGTCGGCGTCCTCCTCGGAGAAGCCAGTCTTTTCCGCCAGCTGGACATTGATGGAGCCCTTGATCTCGTACAGGCCGAAGCGGACAAAGTGCTTCATACCCATGGTGTCGGAGGCGCGGTTCTCACCCTTTTCCTTCTTCTCACCATTCACGCTCTTGGTGATCTGGAGGGACTCGATCTCCACGGGGGACAGGCTGGACGCCTGATGCACGGAGACCGGCCCACGCACACCGCAGGAGAAGCCCTTGGCATCCTTGAAGGCGAACACCTGCCCAAAGGCACGCACATCCAGCCATGTCTCGCAGGCACGCCGGGCATATTCCTCCCGATCCTTGATGCCCTTCATAGCGGCGGAGGCCCGCTCGCTGAGGCTGCCGCAGCCGTCGCTGCACCGATCCTCCGACTGAACGAAGATGGGCTTGCCCAGATCCTGCATCCGGTTGCGGATCTTGCGCTTGATGCACACGTCGGAGATCTCACCAAAGCCGTTCAGGTCGGTGCGGGGGCGATTGCCGTTCAGAGGGTCACCGTTGCTGTTGGCGCGGGTCACGGAGACCAGTGCCACAAAATCGATCTTGTTTTGCAAGCTGCTCATTTATTCTTCCTCCTGACTGTTTTCGGTCTTACCGGATGTGTACAGCGCACTGCGCTGCAGATAGTACCCAAAGAGATAGGTGTCCTTCAGGGCCTCCTCCTGTTCCGCCTGCGGGAAGGAGGAAATTTCTTGGATGATCTGCTCGATGATGCGGTCGTATTTTGTTCTGTCGTCGGGCTTGAGTTTGGGGTAGTACGCCTTTTTCAACTGCTCCCAGATGATCCGGCTGGCGTAGAGTGGACGCTTTGCGAACACGGACTGCATCCGGATCGCGTTGGGCTCTCGCTGTTCATTGGGGTCATAGGTGTCTCGCTCAAGTTTTTCAAACACGGCCAAAAGCCGTCCATACTGATAGCTGACATCCTTCTTCTGCGGTTCCAGTGCCATGCTCCATTCCTCCTTGTACCAATCATATTTGTATTTCCGAAGCACCGCACAGGCGGTGAACAATACCGTTTCCCGCAGGGCGGTATCCATGATCTGCAGGTTGGACGCCTTGGCCGCCGCAGCGCGGGCGATATCCGCCGGCATTTTGCCCCGGTCCACCCGGCAGGAGAGCAGCCGCTGTACCTGCTGGCGCATGACGCGCTCGTCCGTTTCCAGCTTTGTCTGCTTGTCGGAGATGCGCACCGTGCCGAAGGCGCAGTCCGCGATCTGCGAAAGCGAGGGTGACTGTATGCCGAAGGAGGAATGCTCCCAGCAGCAAAGTGCATCCCAGTCGTGCAGGCGCTCCAGAAAATCAGAGACCGGAAGCTCGCTGTAATAGGTGAGGGAAAGTCGTCCGGATGTGGCGGCGTCAAAGGCGGCCACTACGGCGCCGGCGTCCCGAGGGATCGTCTCCTGCCAGCCCCGGAGAGTTTCCGACAACGCTTTTCGATAGTCGGAGTATTTTATCTGCTTGGCGGTGCTCCGCCGCAGGAAGGCGGCCTGCGGTTTGGGGATCTCAATGCCCTGCGGATTCCAGCACAGGAAGGTGCGCCCGCCGATGAAGACGCCTTGGGTCGCCGCCAACCAGTGCAGCGCACTGTGGATCTTCTGCGATGCCTCGTAGCTCATAGTTGCAGCCTGCGAATCGTCTGTGAAGCGGCCCCGATAGGTAAAGCCGCTGGTGTCGTTGGCGGAGATCAGCTTGGCGTTGGCGCACAGGTTGATGATCTTCTTGGGGTGCTGGCTGGCGGGCGGGGCGTTTTTACCGGTAACCATGCAAAACGCGGACTTCTCAGATTTCGTGGATGCATAGTAGTCGATGAAGGCTTGGAAGAGGCTCTGATCCTGCCAGCAGGCGGGCGTCTCATTTTCCCCACCTGTCTCTACACGCCAGCGGACGATCTGCTTTTCCTTGACAGGAAAGCCTTTTTCATCCAGTGCGATCAGGCCGCGCTGAGCCATATCCGCTGCGATTGTTCCCTTTTCCACATAGCGGGCGATGGCGGAGAGCTTGGGGTGGCCGTAGGGTGATAGCTCCCAGCGGTGCAGCTGTGTCAGGTAGCTTTCGTATTTGGCGGGATACAGCGGGGAGAGAAACTGAATCTGGTCGCACAGAGGGTGTGCGCCGGGGGCTTTGCCAGTTCGCCCCGAGGAACTCTCCGTCACAGGGATGATGGTGGCGGCCTGCTCCGCCTCGACGGAACGGGCGTCCAGCAGATGACCGTCCGCGTCCAGAGTGAGCTCCAGCTCTGCGTTTACGATTTGGTGCGAAACAGGAACCAGTGGCTCCTTCGCCTTGCCGTAGATACCGGCGTATTGCGACTCCATGGCACAGTAGGTGTCATAGGCTTGCTGCATCAGTCCCATTTACTCCACCTCCCCAAATTCCCGCAGACCGATAAAATTGCCCTCGTCGGCGGAAAAGCTCTTCATAGGCATCTCCCGCAGAGGCTTCTGCCCCGGACAATCCTCCGGTGGGAGAAAGTGAATGACGCCGTTTTTCATGACCGGGTACCAAAACCGGGCAGTCATCCGTCCACGGGTCTCCTCCGAGTAGGCCTCGTCCGGGTAGGTGATGCCGTGGTACATCAGCCCGAAGCCCAGCTCCGGCAGATCGTCGTAGGCACCTGCGCCGTTTCCGAATACGCAGGGCTCTACATAGCCCTGACATTCCCGGGTACCCAGAAAAATATCACGCCGCCCGCCCTTTTCGATCATTCGGCGGGCAATGCAGTGATGTTTGTTCTCATTTCGGTCGCCGCACAGCTCTGGGCGGTTGTCGTTCCAGTCGAAGCAGGCCCGTACCTGATACCGGCAGCTTTTCAGATAGGTGTAATACGCCAGATCGTTCTTGCCGTCGCCGTATTTGATGGGGCGGATGCCTTTCACCTCGGTCTGGATCGGGTTCATGACCCGCACGTCCAGGATTCGCCAGATGAAGGTGGGCTTCCAGTATACAGAGGATAAAATGCCCTTCAGTGCCTCATAGGTGGGTACCTGATAGCTGCACTTTTCACCGCCCAGACGCATGAGAGGGTCGGAGAAGAGGGCGTAATCACCGTATACCTCAAATTCTACGATGTTGGGATGTTCTGTTTTCAATCGCTACACCTCCTGAAAATCACGGGTACCGGCCTCCAGGGAAAAACCGGTATGTTCGTTATAAAAGCCATCAGACAACAGCAGTATGCCGCCGTCGAACAGTGAGGTCACGGCGCCGAGGCTCTCAAGCCGCTCCAGCTGATAGCGGTAGACGCTGACGCAGTAGCCCCTTGCCTCGTCAATGCAGCTGCGAATGACCGCCCAATCCTTCTGCCCGTAGACCTGAGCGGCGTTTCGCAGCGTGTTTTGCAGCTCGCACCCTCTTCCGTAGGGTACGAGCAGGGCGCTCGTGTCCTCGTCGAATACCTGAAAAAGACTGCCTGCCAGCCGGAACGCCTGCCGCAGAAGGTAGCGCTCCGCCTGCGCACAGTTGGCGTCTGCATACCGGGGGTTGTCCGCCAGCAGATGATAGAGGGAACCGTGCGCCGGAGTTTGGTCGTCCTGAAAGCCGGGCTCCATCTCTGTGTATAGCCGGCGATAGTAGAACCGGATGGACTCCTCGGAGGACAGATCGTGCCGGAAAACCTCCGGCGTTTTGGAAAAGGCGGTCAGCAGCGCGGTGGTGGCGTTCTGTCCGCACACGATGTCGTCCAGACCACGCAGCCGCTCGTCGGTACACCGGATGAGGCGGACGGGGGCGGGCTTCTTTTGCTCGGCGTGCCGGTTGCACCGCCCTGCCGCCTGCACGACACTGTCCATTCCGGCGGAGAAGCGGATCACCCGCTGGAAGGAGATGTCCACACCGGCCTCGATCACCTGCGTGGAGACGCAGACAACCCTTTGCCTGTCGGCGGAGGGCTTGTCCAGCGCGGACTGTAAGGCCTGCAGAGTCTCCCTGCGGTGCTGCATACACATGGCGGCGGACAGATGGAAGCACCGGCAATTCTCGGCTTGCAGCGACTCGAACAGGAACGCCGCCTCCTTTTTTGTGTTGCACACCACCAGCAGACTGTCGCACGACGACAGTACCTCCGTGACGATCTGCGAGAGCTCCTCCAGCTTGGCACATCCGGCATTTTGGATGTCGGTGCGCTTAAAGACGTCCCACAGTGCCTTTTGCTGCGGAACCAGATCGACGGGCTGGCGGTGCAGAGGATGGTCGGCTGCCTCCAGACAGGGCTGGGTGGCGGAGCACAGAACAATGGTGGCGCCGCAGCCCTCGGACAGGAAGTTGACCGCCAAATTGAACAGCGTCAGCATTTTACCGGGAACGGTCTGCACCTCGTCGATCACGATGACGCTGCCGCACAGCGCGTGAAATCTGCGGATGGCGCTGGTCTTTCCGCTGAAGCAGGTGTTCAGGAGCTGCACCAGCGTGGTGATAATGATCGGCGCCGACCAGGAGGCGGTGAGCAGCTCCAGCTCCTGTAAGCGCTCCGGCGTCTCCTTCGGCTCGGCAAGGTTGGAGTGATGCTCTAGTATCAAAGCGTCGTCCCCTATGTAATCGCTGATGACCTGGGCATTTTGATCCAGGATCGACAGCAGCGGTGCGGTGAAGATAATTCGAGAGCAGTTCCACTTTGCCGCGTGGGTCAATGCGAAGCGGAGACTGGCCAGCGTTTTTCCGCCGCCGGTGGGGACATTCAGGCGGTAGACACCTCCGGGCCGGGCGGCACCGGCGGCACAGGTGTCGGAGATGGTGTGGCGCGCCAGATCAATGGGCGTTTTTCGCGGGAATGCCGCCAGCTTCTTCTCCATAAACGCCAGCCGTTCTGTCCAGATTGGCCGCATATCCTCTGGGAACACGGGCGGTTCTATCCCATCCATAAAAGCGGCGGTGTCCGTGCGATCCCCCTCGATCACGGCGGACAGGAGCATCCGAGCCAGCAGACCGATATAAAATGCGGTCTCCCGATCCGCCTCATTGTCGTCCGCTTGGGTGGACAGAGCTGCCAGCCGATCCAGCATCGGGGCCATCTCCCGGACGGCACTGTGGAATAAGCGCTCCAGCTCCTCCTCGTCAGCAACCTCCGCCAAAAAGCCCTGTCGGGATTCATCGTAAAAGATCCCCTCCTTGGTCTGGCGATGAAAAAAGCCACTGTGCTGCTGGGGGTCGATACAGTCAAACAGGCCGTGATGTGAGCCAACGGCAAAGGTCAGCAGCTCTGCGGTCACGTCGGAATAGGAGAACGTACCGCAGCCGCCGTGCCAACGATCCAGCAGAAGGCGCACGCCGGCGAAGGTATGGTTGACACTGCCACGGACGGCGTTCCCGCCGCTGACAGCCTCCGAAAGGTATTGCGCATACTCCTGTTTGTTTTTTCCGGCGTCGTGGAGCAGACCGGCCAAATAGGCGCTTTTCTCCAGACCCAACGGCCGCAGTGCGGCTGCGGCCAGCGCCGCCGTGTTCCGGCAATGCTCCTGGACGGTTTGCCGCTCTCCGGTTTCGCAGATATGGGCAGGATACATGGCGATCACATCCTGTCATATATTTTTTAACGCACATATGTTGATGCTTTAACCATACCACACTCGCTGAGGTTTGTAAAGACTTCAGTAAAAAGGATAAATAACAAAAAACATTGACTTTTTTTGTATGCTATGCCATACTGTGCGGGTCGGGTATTCCCGTGGATTGAAAGAGTAAAAAGGAGAAGCTGCGCAAGGCCTGGCAGGGGAACATCCCCTGCCGCGCCCTGCGCAGCTTTTCGCCCAACGTGGCTATGTAGCTGCTATACAACAGATACGCCGCCTCCATGGTGTATCGTCTTTGCTTGTGGGCTCTTAGACTTTTATTATGACTCGCCATATTAAGAAAACGAGTTTTGCCATTTCCTAAATGTGCGCTCATTGCTTGCTTTTTGCAACACAGGAAGAGGTGTGACTATCGGTCACACCTCTTCTTCCTTTAACCACTCGATAAACTCGACTCGCAGCAGTTTTCCGGTTTCGCTGGCCTCTTTCTTCGGTCTGCCCTCTACTTGTCTACGACCCCTTCAGCCACCGCTGGAATTCCTCTGCGGTGATGATGCCCTCGTCGCATTTCTTTTTCTGCTCTCTGGCCTGCTCGCTCCAAGCATAAAACTCGCTGTCGCTGATACGACCGGCTTTGTCTATATCCAGTACCAACTCAAAGAACCGCTGGATCTGCTTTTGGTACAGCGGCAGATTCTCCGGCAGTGTCCGTAACGCGTCCAATGCATCCGATACCGCAGCCTCAGTGTTCCCGAAGCCTACGGAACGGAAGTAAAACTGCTTGGTATACAGTACACGGAAGAAACTGTGCATCTCCGCCAGCGCTCCCAGCCTGACCATGGCGTTGGTCATACGCTTGCCACGCTGTCCCTCAAGTACGGCGTGGACGTCAAGACGCTGTCCGGTGCGCTGG
>ERZ839741.1125-NODE-1125-length-29951-cov-5.609847_pt1 | contig 29951 bp, 13 predicted proteins | sample MGYA00519880_ERZ839741 | MGnify/ENA primary metagenome ERZ839741 (study PRJEB31850, sample SAMEA3708851) | human gut metagenome | biome: human gut; feature: human-associated habitat; material: faeces | place: China | collected 2014 ...
TCTCATCATTTTCTAAAGTATAATTCCATGTTATTTTATTTTCATCTGTAACTTTTCCAGTATATGCATTAACTTGGTCACTTCTTAAAAACATACAAGCAACAGCAACTATACTTAATAATATTATCTTTTTTAATTTTGGTTCCATATTACTTATTCCCTCCTTTCCTTCTTTTACTTATTATTATTATTATTACATTTATAGAAATAGCTATAATTAATACTATTATTACTGCAATTATATAGTCTCCTGTATGCGGATTTATTATATTACTTATTTTATTAGTAGTATTATCTGTTTCTTTTACATTATCTGAAGGTTTATTATCATTTGAAATATTCGAATCATTTTCTTCATCTTTTTTATCTGTATCATCTGGTTTTTTCACTTCTTCTTTTGCATAATAATATTTTACTATTATTGCCTCTTCTTCAAATTGACCTTTTGCATTTTGTGGAATAGGTTCAACTAAAACATAATCTTTTATGTCTTTTGGGATTGCAACATATTCTTCTCCAACTTCGCCTTCTTTTATTTGTTCTTCTGATATTTCTTGATTTGTTTCTTTTCCAAGATATTTTATTATAACTTTTGATTTTATTTTTTCAAACTCAACAGTTATATTTTTATTTTCTTTAATGTTTTCTAATTTGTCTATAACTACTATTCCCGCATCATTCGCATTAATTTCTATTTCTTTTTCATTTATTTTTATTTTCGAAATTTTATATCCACTATATGGTACAATTTCTATTTTCTTTTTTGAATCTTCTCCATGTTTCACTATTTCGTATGCATCTTTCCCCTGTCCTGATATAGTTCCACCATCATTTATAACATTAGTTTTTACGATATACTCTTTTAATTTATAATAATATACTACATTTATTTCTGAGCTATCTAAACTATCTAAAATTGTACCACTTCTATTTTCTGGTTCTTTAAATAATTCATATCCATCTGGTATATTATCCATTCCCTGAGTCTCATATTCTTCCCCTATATTTTTATATTGTATATTATCATCCTGCATATACTCATTTGTTTCCATATTAATATAACTAGTTACTATTTTTACTGGATTCTCATTATAATAATATGTTACTTGTGTTGTTTCATTTGTTATTTTTCCGGTGGCATTTACTGGTAATTTTTCAGTATTTAAGCTATAATTTGCAATATATTCCTTAGGATTCGTCACATATTTATCATTAATATTTCCTCTTATTATTTGCTTATCAGCAACTTCTTCTGTTGTGTCAGTTTTATAATGATTTACAATTATTTCTCCCATTTTAGATTCTTCTATAAATGTCGCATATACATTTTTATTTTGTGTAACATTCTTAAACAATGGAATCTTTACACTATTATCTTCTTCCTCAGAAAAATTAATATTTTCGCCATTAACTGATATACTTAAAACTCTATACCCATCATTTGGAGTAACAACAATTTCTTTTGTTGCATCTTTTCCATGTTTTACTTTTTCATATAAAAATTCTTTACTTCCGCTTATTTTTCCATTTTCTCCACATGCTGTAGTAATTTCATATTCCTTTAAAGAATTATATACTTTTATTTCTGTTTTTTGTGGTATAGATGCTGCCCCTTTGTTTATTTCTAATAAAGTTGTTGCACTTATTCTTTCTGAGTTCAATTCTATTGGTATTAATATTTCATCATTATTTGTTACTGTTACATTTTTGATTGACTTTCTATATGAATAATAGTCATCATTATAATTTACGATTTTTTTATTAAATTCATATTTATCTTCCAATTCAAACTCAGGTGAATATTTATATATACTTTTTTCACCTTGAACTACATAACTTCCATCTTTCAGTTTCAATATTCCATATAATTTTTCTATATTCCAATGTGATATATCTGTAGTTTCTACTTCTTTAATCCATTCTAATTCACCTTGTTTACTATATTTAGCAATTACTGCTGATATTGAATAATCATCACCTTCTACTGCATTTGTATATACTCCATATTCTGCTCTTTCTTGAGTTGTTCCTACAAATAGATATCCTCCATCATTATCTATACAACCATCCTCAAGTACATTAACTGAACTATATTCTCCATGTGCTGTTTTTCCAAGTTTCTTTACCCATAACAAATCTAGATTTTTATCAAGTTTTAATATCCATCCTCCCTCATACTGCGAATTCGTAGAATAAACTATAAAATTGCCATTATTATCCTCCATTATCTTTGCACATTCTACACCATGATGTTCTCCTCCAGTGAAAAATTCTTTTTGTCCAATATAATCTCCTTGTAAGGTATATTTAAAAATTCCAATCGTAGGTGTTGAACTACCTCCTCGTTGAGCTGATTCTATTGTATCATTATAAGAATTTTTTCCAACTGCAACCATGATATAATTATCTTTGCTTATTATAATATTTCCAGCATTTCCTTTAGCAGGAACAATTTGATTCCACTCACTTTCTCCTTTAAAATTAAATTTACTTAAAACTATCATTTTTTCATCATCATGCGAATAACCTTTACTAGCAAGTGCAATATACCCCCCATCATTAAGTTGTATTACTTGATTATAAGAACAATAATAATTACCAATTGATTCATCAATTAATTCATTACTTTTCTCCCATTCAACCTCAAACTGTGAATTGTATTTAGTAATTTTTCTACCACACACTCCTACATATCCGCCATCATTTGTTTGACTCATACTTGTCTGCTTAATATCTGAATATTCAGCTTTTATAGTTATTTCACTTTCTCCTTTTTGGCTTTCATCAATCCCAAAATAATATGTATGTTCTTCTAAACTTCCTAAATAGTAACCTTCAAGAGCCTGAACTTCTATTACTTTATATAATCCTGACTCTAAGCTTTCTTGAATTCGTCCTTCTTCATCTGTTTCAAGAACTCTATATTTTACTTTGTTTATAAATTCTTCTTTTCCAACAACTTGTCCATTAATATTTTTAGCCTCTGATAAACTCTCACTTCCATCTTCATTTTTTTCAACTTTATATATAGCAAATTTTACTCCTTTTAATAGTTTTCCAGTCTCTTCATCTTCTTTTATTATCTCAAATGTTTTTTCATTATCCATTTGAACATAAACTATATTATTTACTACATTTGGTTCTTGTTTGAAATTACCTTGTGTCACTGCAAATTTTAAATTTCCATCATTATCTTTAGTTGCAATAAACTTTATTTCTTGTTCATTTAATACATATCCTTTAGCAGCTTCTATTTCTTTTATTGTGTATTCATATCCTGCATACAAAGTTAGTTCAATTTCTCCATTTTTATCTGTCAAGTATTCTTTTCCTTCCTCTGGAAACCATTTACCTTTAATATTAAACTTAGTATTTGGTACTACATTATCACTATTTTTTTGATATTTAGTTAAATTAAACGTATACACATCTTCTTTTTCATTTTCTAAAACTGTTGATAATACTGGAACTTTTCCACTCTCTTTATTAATACTAATTTCCTTGAATTTGTTATCTAAGTCATATGCTATATATTGTTTGTTATTGCTTTGAACTTTAAATCTTATTTCTTCATTTATTTCCTTATATCCTTCAGCATATATTTCTTTTAAAGTATAAATTTCATTTTGGTATAATCCTGATATATACACACTTCCATCGTTTAGAGTTTGTATTATTACTCCATTTTCTGAAATTCCTTTACCTTTTAATAAAAACTTAACATTACCAATCTTATTTTGAGTTCCTGTTTCTGTTTTTACTAAATTTAAAGCATATTTAACTTTGTTTTCTAATGATAATTTTACTAGATTTTGTTCATTTATAACTTCCTGTTCCTTAAATTTTCCAGCTACATTTTCTATACTTAAAGTTCCATCATTAGCATTTACTTTTATCTTTCTTTCAGTAGAATCACATTCATAATTTGATGTAACATTAGTTTTTGTTATCTTATACTCTTTTTCTACATATAAATTTTTGATTTTTAAATTACCATTTTCGTCTGTTGTTCCAATTATGTTCTCTTTTCCATCTGATATATTATATGTAACACCTTTAACAGTTTCTGCTGTAAATTCTTCATAATCTGTTATATCTAAATTATATTTTTTAGCAACTAGAATCCCTAATTTATTTGTTTCAACTCTTTGATATAACTTTCCTTCATTAGTATCTAAGTTGAAATATACCGCATGTGTTGAATAAGAATTTTGATTATATTCTACATTATCTGGCAAATTTATTTCATATACAAATGAATATTTATCACCAATTTTTAAAACCAATTGGCTTAAATCAATAAAATATGATTTTATTTTTGAAAAATCACTAGGACTCTCAACCCATTCATTATTACTATCTTTTAAATCTCTTGTTACATTATCTTTTTCCGAATAATATATTTTCACCTTATCTTTTAATTCTTCTGGAATTTCTATTCCTTCAGAAAACATAGATGTAGAATAATCAGATCCCATATTATTTCCATCTATTACATATGTATTATCTCTAAATGGTAGTTTTCCAACTATTACAACATCTCTTATATCACCACCTGAATAATTATTAAATATTTTTATTTCTATTTTCTGAGTTTTGCTCAAGTCACTTTTGTCTATTTCTAGATTTTCTGACTCTTTTGCTATCGCATTGCCATTTTCGTCAATAATATTCTCTGTAGTAATTAAATTGTTAGGTGCCATAATATTTACACCTGTTTTTGCATATGCAACTACATCATTTGTATCTCCATTGTTATTAATATCATAAATATCTGATTTCGTATGGTCTACCTCATATACTTCATTTTCTGGATTACTTGCATATACTTCTATATTATAATTGTCAGTTTTAGTCATAGGGTCACATCTTATAGTCATATATAAACTAATTGCAAAGTTTATTGGTTTTTCATTTTGAGTATCTATTTGTATATAGATATTTCCATCTTGCTCATATTTGCTATATTTTGATATATTTACATTAGAACTATTAGTTCTTATTTCGTCTATATTAGCATTTACTATCTGAGAAGGTAATTTCACTAAAAATTTACCATCTTTCCAACTTTGTACGCAATTATTACTTGCTTCTATATCTAGGCAAATTTGATTTTCTACTTGGCTAGAAATATTCTCTTTATTAGTTGACACACTTATAATAGAAGAAGGAGTTTTAAAATCAGTAACAGCTGTCGCATGTACAGTATTATTACATATTGCTGTACTGTAATTATAAATATAATTATATTTAAGTAATTCTTCTTTAGTTATAGAATTACTTAATGCTAATGAATCTATCTTTTTCATATTATTAACCTTAATGTTTCCATTTTCACCAGGTTGAACACTACTAGTTTCTATCCTTATAATCTTAACGTCATCTGAATAATAATATTTTTCATCCCAATTGCTCTTATAAAATGTTTTTATTAATTCATTCGTTTCATTATTGTATAATTTTATTGTTCCATTTTCTCCTAATAGACTTTGTATATCTCCTGAAAAATATATTCCCACATTCTTTATACAATTTGTTTCCATACTACCTAGAGTATCTGATTGCTCTTGTTTTATCACTATTACATCATCCTGAGTATTTTTCATTCGTAATATCTGCCATGTTACTTCATATGTATCATCTTTTATATCTTGTACCCCTTTGTAAACATCTAATACATTTTTCTTATTTAATTTTTCATTTACACTTGTACTATATGCATATTCTCTTGTTTCTACTTCCGAGAAACATAATATTGCTTGAATTTCTCTTTCAGCAGTATTACTTTTCACTATTCCATCTTCATATAAATTCAAATTATTATATGCCTCATAATAAGCTGATACTGGAATATTTAATATATAATTTCCATCTTCCATACTTGAAATTGCTTCTTGCGGATATTGTACCTCAAGTTGGAAAATATAATTTCTCTTTATCGGATTTTCTATTGTTCCATCTGAATATATTTGACTTGATCTTTCTATATGAAATTCCCTTGTATCTTTATCATATTCACCATTTTGAACAGAAACTTCAATAGGTGAATATCCATTTAATTGTGGAATTGTCCCTTGTACGCATAACTTTGAAAGCATTAATTTTTTCTGCAATTCAGACACTTCTACATTTAACTTAATACTTGAATTTTCTTTATCTAATATACATTTTTGAGATACACTATCTATATTAGCAGTTACATCACCATACCAATCTACTGTTAAAAACACATCTTTCTTTATTTCTTGTTCTTCTCCTTTGCTGTTTACATATGTCCCTTCTAAAGTTATTTTATTATCTTTTCTTGAATAATTATTTATATTTCCAGATTGTATTGCATATGCTTTTGTTGAAGAATACTTATAATCTCCACTTAAAATTAACCCTTGTATTAGTGCATTAGTTCCTTCTTTTATTTCTCGTAAATCTATAGAGTTTACATTAGATGAAATATAATTTCCATTAATTACATTATCTGCAACTAATGAAGTTGATAAAAAAAAGTTCTTTCCATCTATTTTTATTTTTGCATCCTTTAACGTTCCCTCTGAATTTACATTAAGTTGCATATACAAAGTGTCTTGACTTCCAATTTCTTTACAAGTACCTCTAAGTTTTTCTGCTTTTCCATCTCCATCTAAATCTTTTAAAACATAAGCATCAAACTTAACAAAATCACTTTGTGTTTTATCGTCATCTTCTTCAACTTGAGTATATGATTTAGCTACCTTCATTTCTGCTTCATTTATATTTTTAGATTTTTTTACACACATACTCAATATAATGCTGATTAAAGTAATAATCATAAGTACGACTATTAAAATTATTTTTGCTTTTTTATTTTCTTTAAATTTAAACATATTTCTCCCCCTAATGACACTATTATCTTATTTAATTATTTCATAATAAAAAAAGCTTTTCAATATTACTATTTTTATACTTTTCTAGCTTTCTTACGGATACTATCTCTCACTAACTTATTACTTTTCTATTTCTTTTATTTAACATTATTGTAATAAAATTATACCTAATCTTTATTAATCCTTTATAGCCGTAGCAATTTATCAAACCACAAAAAAATATTGAGACAGAAAATTTGAATTTCTTCTATCTCAATATCAATTTTTTATCTCTCATACATTATCTAACACTTACATATAAATTCATCAAAATTTATATATCCAAAGTTATTATTTCAAAAATGCACCAATAGCACCAAACACTCCTGCAGATGCTAGCCCCATTATAATTCCAGCTAAAACAACTCCTGCCATAACTGCAATAACACTCTTTTTAAAATCCATATCTAAAAAGCTTGCTGCAAGTGTTCCTGTCCAAGCCCCTGTTCCAGGAAGTGGTATACCTACAAAAAGGAATAGTGCCCAATATAATCCTTTTCCTGCTTTTTCTTGTAATTTCTTTCCACCTTTTTCACCTTTTTCTAAACAAAATTTAAAGAATTTTCCGATAATTTTTTTGTCTGCTCCCCATACCAAAACTTTTCTAGCAAAGAAAAAGATAATAGGTACAGGCAACATATTTCCTATGATACAAATAATATAAAGTGGTATTATTGGAAGTGCATCTCCCCATAAATTACTTAGTCCTACTGGAACTGCTCCTCTTAATTCAATTAACGGTACCATTGATATAAAAAATACTAATAAATATTTTTTTAGCATATAACTTCTCCTTTTCATTTTTATGAATTTTAATAAAATAATATTTTATACATGATAAATACTATACATGATAATTCACAAAAAAACAAGTACATTAAATATATTTTTTTATCTTTCATTTCCATCTTTTTCTGTAATGCTTTGTTCTTTGTTTTTCGACTCAAGACCCCACTTAACTCGTTGTATATTTTCATTCAATAACTCTGCTATATCTACTTCACTTTTTCCCTCTTTATGCATTATCTTAATTTCATTATTCAACTCTTTTTGTTTATTTACCTCTTTAATTGCATCAACAGTATATAAATGTAAGTTCTCTGCTATTTGTTCTACACTCATTCCATTTTTTAGATATTTCATAATATTATAACTTAATTCTTGTTCTTCAATTCCAGACATAATCCTTTTCTCGTCATTTTTGTTTGGCAATTCATAGTATATCTCTCTTACAATCGCCTTTGCATTTGTAAATCTACTTAATTGCACATATATTTGTATTAGCTCTTCAATTTCTCCACGATTTGGCTTACGATAATTCTTTATAATTATTCTATTTCTTAATCTTTTTAATTCTTCTTTGTCATATTCTTCTCCACTCATAATCTTCTTTTTTATTTCTAATAATTTTTTTGACGTCTTACTAACTATCATCTTTTCTTTAACTTCTTCTTTTCCCTCTTTAATTATTTTTGAAGTTCTATTAACTTTCCTCACTTGAACATTAAGTCTTCTACTATCCTCATTCCCTATTTTTTCTGTTTTCTTAGAAATTTCTCTTTTACTTTTTTCAATTATTTCTGTAACTTCTTGTGGCGTTATATTTACTGTATTAGCTATTTCGCTTATCTTCATTCCTCTCACATACATATTAATAATGAATCTTTCTGTTATATCATTTCTCATAAAATCTTCCTCCTTATCTAATATTTTTAATATGATTTACTACTTTCGATTTCTGTTTCTTTCTTTTTTATTTTCTCTGCCAATTTAAAATCTACATAGTCTTCTACTAGTATTCTAACAACTGCACTAACTGGCACTGCTAGAAACATTCCTAACATTCCAAAATAAGCTCCTCCAACTGTTATCGCAAATATAACTAATAATGGACTTACTTTTAATGATTGTCCCACAATTTTAGGATTAATAATATTAGCATCAATTTGTTGTAATATGATAACTACAATCAACATCCAAATTGCTTGTGTTAATCCTCCTGTTATTAAGGTTATAACTGCAGATATTGCAACAGCAATGATAGCACCTACATATGGTATCATATTAAATAGTCCTATAAAAAATCCTAATAATGGTGCATATTTTATTCCCATTGTTGTCATCGCTATAGTTACTAATATTCCAACCACTATTGCATCTAAAAACTGACTTGCTATAAATTTAAAGAATATTTCATTTGAATTGTTAAAATATTTATCAATATTTTTATATGTTCTATCTTTAAAAATTGCACAAGCAAATTTCTTTAAAAAGCCTAATATTTCATCTCTTTCTGATAAGATATAAACTGATACAATTACTGCTACAAATATATCAAATATACTTGTTACTGCATTAACTGCTCCTATAGCATATTGTACAATCATGTCTAAATTAAAATATTGCTTAATATTTATATTTTGTATATTAGTTATTACATCTTGAGCCCAATCACCCTTTAATATTGAATCTGATGGTAAATTGTTATAATTATTTATTGCTATCTCAAAATATCCTTGCATATTATTTACTAAGTCCTTTATACTTTCTATTACAACTGGTAAAATAACACTAACCAATATAATAATTAATATTGCTACAATAAAGTATACACTTATTATGCTCATTTCTCTTGCATTTTTCTTTATCAATTTTCTTTTTGATTTTTTATATGCTTCCTCCATTTTTTTGCAAGGAATATAAAGTAAATATGCTATAAATATTCCCACAAAGAATGGACTTATAATCCCAAAAAATTTTCCTATTACATCAACTACGTCTCCAAAATTATCAAGAGCTTTGTATACAATAATAATTGCAACACCAAGTAAAAACCAATATATCCATTTTTTAAAATGATTTCTAATTTCACTCATTTTCATTTCATTCCTTCCTTATATTTCTATTTCTAATTCTACAGGGCAATGATCACTTCCCATTACATATTCATCTATTTTTGCTTCTTTTATTTTATTTTTTATATCATCTGAAACAATAAAATAGTCAATTCTCCATCCTACATTCTTTTCTCTTGCCTTTCTCATATAAGACCACCATGTATATACATTTTCTTTGTAAGGATATAAATATCTATATGTATCTATAAAACCTGCTTTTAATAGTTCAGTCATCTTATTTCTCTCTTCATCTGTAAATCCAGCACTTTTATGATTTGTCTTAGGGTTTTTTAAATCAATTTCTTTATGTGCTACATTTAAGTCTCCACACATAATAACTGGTTTTGATTGGTTTAGTTTTAACAGGTATTTTCTAATTTCATCTTCCCATTCCTGTCTATAATCTAATCTTTCTAATTCTCTTTTAGAATTTGGTGTGTATATATTTACAATATAAAATTTTTCATATTCTAATGTAATTACTCTTCCTTCTTTATCATGTTTCTCTATTTCTATTCCATATTTAACATCTATTGGCTCTTTTTTTGTAAATATTGCTGTTCCAGAATATCCCTTTTTTTCAGCACTATTCCAGTAACTTTTGTAACCTTCAAATTCTAATTCGATTTGGTCTTTTTGACATTTTGTTTCTTGAATACAAAAAATGTCACTGTTTGCTTTTTGAAAAAATTCTTTGAATCCTTTGTTTATACATGCTCTTATTCCATTTACGTTCCATGAAATTAATTTCATTTTTACACCTCTTATTATAACCTTGTTTCTTTACCTATTTTACTATATTTCAGGCCAAATGGCAATAATATTTTCTACTTATAGAATTTTTTCAAGAACAAAAACGAATTTCAACATAATATAAGAGAATAATTTCTTTACAGAAATTATTCTCTTCTTTTATTTTGTATTACTTGCTTTAACAAGGCACTTGAATCCCCAATATACTACACTTGAATCTGTATGGAAATATATTTTTACTGTATCACCTTCTACTGTTATTTCTTTATTTGCTAAAGACCTATTTCCCCTTCCCTTTGATGTATATACAAGTGTGTCAGTTTTATTATATATCTCTATATAATCACAATCACTTTCTAATTCACATTTAGAGTCAAATACTAAACTAAGTGATGAAGCTCCTTCAATTATTTTACTATAAGTTTCAGACATATTATTAGAATATGAATGTGGTGTTTCTATCCTTCCTATACTTTTATTTCCTTCTGGTACTATTAACATTTCTGTTTTCTCTTTATTATATAGTATTCCATCTACACTACTATAAGTATCATTGTTTTCACTTACATTAATTCTTTCTAATTTATTACAACCAATAAATGCACTGCCTGATATATTTGTTACACTATCTGGAATTGTCACACTTGTTAATGACGTACAATTTTGAAATGCATATTTTTCTATAATTTCTACAGTTGATGGTATTTCATAATTAGAAATATCATTTTTATTAGAAGGATATTTTATTATTGTTGATTTTTCTTTATTAAATAATATTCCTTGTATACTACTATATTTAGTATTTTCTTCACTTACATCAATTCTTTCTAATTTGTTATAACTATCAAATATATCATCTAATGTACTAGTCACGTCTCTTCCTATCGTTATATTTATTAATGATGTACATCCATAAAATACCCTACTTCCTATACTTGTTACACTATCTGGGATTACTATACTTGTTAATGATGTACATCCATAAAATGCATAACTTCCTATACTTGTTACACTATCTGGGATTACTATATTTGTTAATGATGTACATCCACTAAATGCATAACTTCCTATGCTTGTTACACTATCTGGAATTGTTACATTCATTAATGATGTACAGCTATAAAATGCATAACTTCCTATACTTGTTACACTATCTGGAATTGTTACATTCATTAATGATGTACAGTTATAAAATGCATAACTTCCTATACTTGTTACACTATCTGGAATTATTACATTTATTAATGCTGTACAGTAGTAAAATGCATAACTTCCTATACTTGTTACACTATCTGGAATTGTTATTTTCTTTATTTTTCTGTCACTTGTATAATCACTTTTTGCAAATATGTTTCTTCTATTTCCATTTGTATTATATAAACTCGTTACCGGGCAACCTTTTAGTGTAGAAGGAATAACTAAATTCTCTGGCAAATCTCCACTTTCATAATATACATTTATTGCTCTTTTATTGCTTACTGTAAAATTCCATGTAATTCCATTCTCATCAATAGCTTGTAATTTTGTTCCGTTTGCTATTTGTTCTAAATAACAATTTTCCCTTTCATCTATTATTTCTATATTTTTATCATGACCAATTTCTGTCTCAGTTATTTTTCCATTAATTGCTCTGTCAGCAATTAAGTAGCCGTCATAGAAATTAAAAATTCCTGATTCATTGCTTATTGCAAATGTAGTTGCTACTATTTTTGGCATTGTTTTACTTGCTATTTCATCCTTTATTCCTAATGTAGTTATTGTATTTGCTTCGTTGTATATTCCAATTCCTTCATAAGTTTCTTCTGATGTCACTTTTATATTTACATTGTCTACTGTTACATTTTTTCTGTTATATATTCCATAAACATTTGTACCTTCTTTTGATATCTCTATGCTTGATAATTCTTCACTTGTATTTTTAATTGTCAATGTTCCATAATTATTAATTGCACAATAAGTATTGTTATTTATTATTTTATGTCCATTTAGATTTATTTCTATATTTGTATTTTCAGGTATAATAAGTGTTGTTTCACTATTAATATCTTCAAATAAATATAACTCATCTTTTGTTCCATCTGTTTTTGCTTCTGCTATAGCAGATTCTATATTATTGTATGACTTTCTTTGTGTTTTATTTACTACTGTACTCTTTTTTATAGAAATTAATGGTATCTCTATATTCTTTGCCTCTAATTTGTATTCATCCCAATATCTAATATATCCTTCTTGTTCAACTATTTTTGGTTCTTCAATAGAGGTATCATTTATTGTAAATGGTACTTGTTTAATAACTTCTGTTTTATCTTCATTATAAAATGTTGCAAAATAAGTAAATACTCCTCTTACTTCTATATCTTCAGCAGGCATTACTTCTGGTAAACCTTCCCATCCGCTAAATTCATTTCCTTCTTTTTGTGGCACTTCAATTGGTGTTATGGTTGATTTATATTCTATGTTCTCTTGTCTTGCATATTCTTCTCCATCCACATAATAAGTAATTGTATATGTTTTTGGAACTAATATTGCATATACTGTTACATCTTCTGATGGCATTACTTCCGGTAAGCCTTCCCATCCCGAAAAATCATAACCTTCTTCTATATTTGGTAAAATATCATTTGTTATTTCTGTTCCAGCTTTTAATACAAGTGAATCATATTTTTCTTGTCCATTTATAGCATATGTTAACACATAATAGTCTGTTCCTACAGGAATAGCAACTTCTGCTGATTCTTCTTTATCATAATACTGAATAATTTTATAGCCATCTATTGTATTTGCTCCTGTATTAAATGGTACTTTTCCTATAATTTGACCATCATAAAAATTAAACTTAGCTCCTACTTCATTAATATATATTCCAATATTATCAGATTTAATAACTGGTACTTCTGTAGTAATATCTTCATCTCTATTTCCTAATATAATATTTGATGTACTACTATATATCCCCGTGCTTTGCGTTCCTCCTGCTCTTATAATGCCTTCTTTTATAATCAATGTATTTTTTGATTCATTATTAATTCCATATGCCTTTCCTTCTGTTGTATTTACTATAATATTTGCCCTTTCTAATGTTACTGTTCCTAATACTCCATTATTAATTCCATAAGCATATCCTGAATTACTTTCTACATTCACATTTCCATTTGTTATTACTACTGTTCCTTCATTAGCATTCATAATTCCATAAGCCTGGTTACTTCCATTTGCCGATACGGTAGATTGTTCTATTGTTAAATTACCAGACCCATTGTTATATACTCCATATGCAACCTTTCCATTTTTAGCAGAAATTATACTTTCTCCAGATATATTTATATTACCAGTTCCATTATTGTAAATTCCATAACTATAGTTAGAACTACTAATATCAATATTTGCCTTATTTGATATATTTACATTACCATTTTTCTTATTGTAAATACCATATACAAATTTACCTTGTATCGTTAATCCCTCTACATTTATATCTGCATCTGTATTATTATATATAGCACTAGCATCTGAAGCACGCCAATAATCTGACCACTCAGTCTTAAATTTTATGGCTCCTTTTATTGATAAAGCATTATTTGATTCATTATATATATTGTACTCATCTGCTTCTATATCACCAGATTTTAAATCCAATGTTCCACCATCTCTATTTATTATTGCACTACCTCTTATAAAAGAATTAATACTACCTCCACTCATGCTAAACTGAGCATTATTTTCTATCATATAAGAACCATAATAACTAGTTCCACCTCCAAAATTAATATAACCACCTCGCATATCAAAAGTGCCATTATTTATAAGTGCCGTACCTGCTCCACTACCTATTCCCCCTCCTAACAATTCAAATTTTCCGTTATTAATTAAAGGACTAACACTTGAGTTATCTTTTTTTATGTATGCATTTAACCTAAATGTTCCATTATTTATTACTGTTCCTCCTGTAGTAGCCTTATTATAAATACATCCAGAATTATAATAATCTTGTTTATCTCCAATTAAATTTAACGTTCCATCATTTTCTAATATTGCATCTAAATTAGTTGCAGATGACTTTACAGAAATTTGAAATTTCTGTAGGTCTATTGTTATATTCTTATCTTTTGGTATAGTTATAGTTTCTTTTACTTGAATGTCTCTTAGGATTTCTATTGTATCTCCTTCCTGTGCTAATGCAATAGCTTCAATCAAGTTTGTTTCTTTATTTCCAATTTTAGCCATTGGGGATAACTCTATAACAACAGTCTTATAATATTCATCTTCTTTATATGAATAAACTTTATATTCCTCTTCTGTCCTGTCAATTATTGAATTTTGTACTTGCTTACCAATTATAGTTCCATCAAACATTGATATTGATGGAGACCTTTCACTTTTGTATATTCCATATGATTCACTTTTTATCATTGGCATATTAGTAACATTATTATCTTCTATTCCTATTGTTAAGTCACCGCTATCATTACATATTCCATAAGATTTAGCTTCTATTGTTCCTTTTGTTATTGTCATATTACTAAAATTTTGTACACCCATACTATTTGTATTTAAAATCTTTCCATCTGCCTCTTCTGTATTATCTACTATTTCTAATGTTCCTCTATTTACTATTTTAGACATAGTTGTTACTGTTTTTCCGTTTAAATCTAATGTTATTTTTTGTCCATTTTTTATTTCTAATTCTTCTGGCATATAAAAATCATTTAGTATCGTAATTTTAGTTGCTTCAGTCACATTTGTTGCTACATTGCTAATTGCTTTCTTAATTTCTTTCCATGTTTTATATTCATCATTTCCAACCCTTACAATTGGATCTTCATATATATCATTATCAACTAAATTTGCTACTTTATATTCCTCGTCATTGTATGTTGTATTTTCAACTTGTATCTTTTTGCCTTCTTCTATTTCATTAATACTTCCAGAAATAGCATCTGTTTTCCCTAATATTTTTCCATCATAAATTTTTGCACTACTTATATTTATCCCATAATTTTTACCTATAATAATAGGATTATTAACATTTACATTATTGTCTTTTTTTCCAATAACAACTGTCGCACTTGTACCTGCTGATATCCCATCAGTTCCTTCTACCTTTCCTCCTTCTATATTAATTGTTCCACCATAATTATATATACCATTAGATATCGTTCCATCGGTCATATTAACTTTTCCATAACTTACATATATACCTTTATTTTTCCCTGTTATGACTCCTCCTGTTACATTTAATGTTCCATAATAAACGTTTGTTCCATAGCTATTAATTCCTTCAATTGTTCCTCCTGCCACACTAAATACTGTACTTGAACTACTAGTTCCATCATACATTCCAGAATATTTTCCACAAATTTCCCCATTATTCACAATAATTTCTGTATCTGAACTATTATAATTATAAATTCCATAATTATCAGTTCCATTAATTGTTCCACCATTTATTGTGATTTTTGCATTTTGTCCTCTATCATTATATACTCCAGATTGTTTTCCTGTTACTACTCCATCATTTATTACAATATTTCCTGAACTATAATTGTAAATTCCATATACATTAGAGCTAATACTTCCACCATTTATAACAAGTGCGCCTTTATTTGTAATTCCAATTCCTATTTTACTAATAAACTCTGCATTCTTCGCAGAAGATGTATCTACTATCTCCAAACTTCCATTATTAGTAATTCCGCCTTTTCCATATGTTATTACTTCATGTCCTGCTAAGTCAATTTTTATATTTGTCCCTTCTGGAATCTCTACTGCTTTTGATATAGTAAAATCTGAGATTGCTTCTATCAAACTCTGCTCATTTGCTTCCTTTTTCACCGCATCAACAGCTTCTGCTAATGTAGGATAAGTAGTGTCTCCAACTTTTACTACACTTTCTTCTGCTACTACATTTTCCAATTTTGCCACTTCTTTATTGTCTGAGTTTGTACTAACAACAATTTGTGTGTTATCTTCTATTTCATTGATTCCACCATATATTACCATGTTGCCTATTAATATTCCATCATAATATTTAACTTTTCCTGTTGAAATTAAATCATTATATATTGCATTAGTTTCTCCGTAAATATTTGGTTGAGTTTCATTTATTTTTCCGTCTTTTATTCCTATCTCAACTGTTCCATAAGTACAATTAATGCCATATGTTTTTCCTACTATATTAGCTGATTCTATAGCAACTTTATAATCACTTGCTTGCATTTTTATTCCACACTTAGCTGTTATATTAACGTTTTTTACTGTTAGATTTCCTTGTGAATTATAAATTCCATAATCTGTTTTTGAAATAGTTACATTTGAAATATTTGAATCAATTACAGATGTATTATATATTCCATATCCTGAATCTTCTGTTTTGCTTACAATATTTCCACCTGTTATATTTATATTTCCTCTGTTGTATATTCCATATGCACTAGTTCCTAATAAGTTTATTTCTCCTTCTAAAACATTTGCTGTCCCTGCTGTTTCATTATATACTCCATACATTGTTAAACCATTTAATTCTATTGTTCCACCTTTTATATCTATTGTTCCTTTTTTATTATAAAATCCGTATCCTGTACTTGCTGCAATATCAACAGTTCCACCTGTTTGCGTTACTTTGCCTTGTTCGTTGTATACTCCATAAGCAACTCCGCTATTTGATTTTACCTCAACAACACCTCCGCTTATTGCTACATTTTCACTTACAGCATTATAAATACCATAGCTTACAGCTGATGCTAAAGATGTTGACCCTTTTACTTTTCCTCCTGATACATTTATGTTTCCATCTGTTGCATTATAAATTCCATATCCTTTAGAACTTTCAGCTCCTGCATTTCCTAGTACAGTTCCTCCTATTACTTGTATTTCTTTTCCTGATAAATTGTAGATTCCATAACTTGATGATGATATTCCTCTTGCTTCTGCCATTGTTGTTCCTCCTGCTATTATTAAAGGGTCCTCACTTTGGTTGTATATAGCATATGTATTTCCTGATTCTATATCTGTATCTGTTACAATCATTCCTGATCTTATAGTTAATTGTCCATCTCTATTATATATTCCATATCCTGTTTTTCCTCTAGCACTTTCTTGAATCTTTCCATTCTTTTCTTCTGTTGTATCTATTATTTCTAATATCCCATAATTTTTTACAGCATATGCTTTTATTCCTGTTTTTGACCCTGTTACTGTTTTTCCGTTTAAATCAATTGTTATATTTTGCACGTCGTCTACTAATACAGATTCTTCTGTATCTCTTAATAATTTTACTGTTCTTGCTTCTTCACCTGCTGCATCTATTGCTTCTTGTAATGTCATATATGACTTTCCTTCTAATGTATCTGTTTCTTCTAGTCTTGCTACAAAATATTCTTCTTTGTATGTTGCTTTAAATTTAACATTTTTCTCGGTTTTAGAAATGTCTTCCATTCCTATCATATCCCATGATTTAAATGTGTATTTTATTGTATCTGTTGGTTCCTTTGTTGCTGATGTTGGTATTTCTAGTTTGTTTCCAAATGTATATCCATCTATTCTTGCTACAACTTCTTCTCCATCATCATTGTAATATATGAAATTATATCTGATGTCTTCCTCTCTATATGTTGCTATATATTCTGCATTACCTGTTACTGTTAAATTTGATGTATCTTCTATAATATTGTCTTCTGATGTTCCTTCTTTTATTAATTTCCATCCTATAAATTCATATGCATGTTCTATTGTTGATTCTTTTTCTGGATTTTCAGGAACTATTATCGTATCTCCATAATGATAGTTTCTTGAATTTATTTCGTTTCCATTATCTTGTTTAAATGTTACAACATATTCTCTATATGTTGCTGTATATGTTGCTACATATACTCTATTTTCATTTGCTTCTGTTATTTCTTTATCCCAACCTGCAAATGTATATGTGTATGTTTCGTCTTCTGGTCTTGTTGGATCTTCTGGTACTTCTATGGTTTGACCATAACGGTATTCTTTTTCTTCTCCTAATATGCTTCCATTGTAGTCTTCAAATTTAATTGTATAAGTATTTCTTGTGTAATATAGTTTTAATGTTAAGCTTCCATCTCCTGCTATTGTTCCTTCTGCTATTCTATCTTTATTACTAGCATCCTCTGTAAATCCTTTGTATTCTTCTGGTGTTTTTGCTTTTGCTGTTACTTTTTCTCCTGTTGTTCCTGTTAAATTTTCTGTCTCTGCTAGTTCATAAGAACCATCTAATTTTTCTTTGTAATGTTCTACTTTATATGCTGTATCTGTTTTTTGATCTTTATTTATTTTTATAGTTTTTGTCACTATATCTGATTTATTACCATCTTTGTTGAATGTTTGACTAGTTATTGTATATGTTCCATTTTTGCTTAATTTAAAAGTATTTTCTGCAGTTTCAACTATCTTTGTTTCTTCTGTATCACTAAATGCCATTTCAACAGATGTTCTAGTTTCTTTTATATTTTCCTTGGGCTCATTCTCAATTATATTAACTACTACATCACTTGTATAATATTCATTTGTTGCATCTTTATCTCCCTTAACTTCTATGCTTGGTGATGCAACATCTTTTTTTACAACTTCAAATTCTCCAAACACAATATAATTAATGCAACACTCAACATCTGTTACATCTATTTGTCCGTCTCCATTTAAGTCCACTGTTAATTTTTCTTCGTCTTTAAAATCCCAATTTTTTAGCTTAACAACTCCTCTAACAATTCTTGTTAATTCTGTTACATTCATATCGCCATTTCCAGTTAAATCACCTATTACGCTAATTGTATATTCTAAATCTTTGCTTACTTCTTGATTATCTCCTGTTTCTTTATCATTCTCATCACTTAAATTTTCTTTTTCATTCTCATTTGCAATATTCGTTGAATTTGAATCTGTTGCATTTTCAGTATTCATACTGTTCTCATTGTTTTCATCTACTACGTTTTCTTCGCTTTTATTTTTTGATTCAGCTACATTTTCATTTGTTACCATGTCTTTATAATTAACTACTGCCACCATTCCTGTAGCTATATATCCACTTGTTACTTCTTGTGTTTTCTCTTTGTTTTTGTATATTTTTATTGAGAAGTCTTGTGAAACTGTATCTTTTATTGTATTTTGTGCAAATTTAATAAATGTCTCATAATCTGTCTGAGGCATTACTCTTGTTAAATAATCTCCATTTATCTCGTATTTTTCAACTTTCGAGTATGAATATGTTGATGCTAAAAATTTATCTTTCGGTATGGTCATTATCCATATAAAAACACTACAAGCAATAATTAATATTATTTCCATTATTGCCATAATTACTTTTCGTTTTTTTATTGCTCCCTCAATTTTTTGTTTCATACTCACTTCTCCTTAATTATAAATATAATATATATATATATTCTCATAAGTAGAATGGGTTTTCAATGGAAGTTTTCGCCATCATTTTTAATATTACATTAATTGAGATATACGCTTTTAGGGATGTTCTTTTTACGCTTTTTTCTTTCGGAATATTAAATTATAATTACATTTTTGTAACAAATTTTACAAATATATTTCTTTCTCGACAAAAAAATTTATGAATAATGTAATTCCGTAAGGAATTGCTTTATTTTTAATTCATTTTTACATTATATTAAATTTTCTTTAAATATACAAAATTGAGGTATAAAACTTTTTTAGTTTTATACCTCAATAATTTATTTTTATACAATATTAAATTTATTGTGTTACACTAACTGGTAAGTATTTTACTCCCCATTGTAATGCTGCTGAATGAGAGCTTACATAAATATCAATTCTATTTCCTTTTATTGCTCCGCCTCTATCTTCTACTGTGTAGATATGTCCACCTATATTTAGTTTTGTTCCAAATGCAAATTTCGATGGTGCTGCAACTGTTCTTCCTGCTGTTGCTTGTGTTCCTGATGCTGTTCTTCCTGTAGTTTTACCACAACATTTGCTACAAGAACAATACGCTGTGATTTTATAAGTTTCTCCGTTAATTACTGCTGTAGTTGTTGTTCCTGATGTTCTTGGTAAATCAGCACTTCTAGATGTTTCTACTTTCTTTTGAACTTGAACAATTTTATTTACAGGCTCTTGAACTACTACTTCTGATATAACTGTTTTTTCAATTTCTACTTCATTTTGATATTTTATTTTATATGTTACTTCTTTTATTCCGTCTTTTCCTTCTTTTAAAACTTTATTAGTTGTATTTGAGTCTGCACTAGTTGAATTTTTTGTTATTGTCTCATATGGGATTGCAACTTGCTCTACTACTATTTTTTCAGTGATTGGAGCATAATTTTGTAATAATTGTTCTAAAGTTGTTTCTGCACCTTCTTCTGATATTTTGGCTATTTGAACCTCATTGTATGACTTATCTGTTATTTGAATATTTTGACCAGCTGATATTTCACTATCTAAGTCTGGTATTGTTTTTTGATCTTCTTTTAATACAATATTATTTTCTTCTAATACTTCCGATACTGTAGCTTTTGAAGTTAATGCTGTCATTTCATATCCATTTTGAAGAATAATTTTTATATCCTTCAAGTTTGTATTAACTGCCATAACTCCTATTCCTGATATTAAAATTAATATAATACTTACACATATAATCTTTATTATAGAAATTGAAGCTTTTTCTTCTCTTTTCATAAAAATTTATTACCTCCTTTTTGGCAACACATTTATTATACTCTTTTTTCTTATTTTTGTCAAATTTGGACTTTTCCACTTTTTTCTTAACTATATAAACATTTCTTTATATTATATGTCCTTCTGTTAAAAATATTACTTTTAATTACTTATTATAACTTCTAATTTATAATCTGTGAATAATAAATGCTTGTTATCTATATACAATTTTTTGTATTTTTTATTGTATAAATTCAAGTAATATGTTATTATATCGTTATATATTATTAAAAGAGGAGGAATAATAATGACTATTTGGATTATATTAGGAATCGTTGTAGTTCTAATAATTGCAGTTATTGGAATGTACAATAGTTTAGTTCAATCTAAAATAAAAGTTGATAATGCTTGGAGTCAAATAGATGTACAATTACAAAGAAGGTTCGATTTAATACCTAACTTTGTAGAAACAGTAAAAGGTTATATGACTCATGAAAAAGAAACTTTTGAAAAGATAGCTAGTCTTAGAACTTCATGGGCAAATGCTAATAGTGTTTCTGAAAAAGCTGAGCTAGACAACCAATTATCTACAACTTTGAAAACAATTATGGCTGTTTCAGAAAACTATCCTGAATTAAAGGCTAATCAAAATTTTTCAGAATTATCAGAAGAATTAAGAAATACAGAAAATAAAATTTCTTTTTCTAGACAATTCTATAATGATACTGTAACAATGTATAATACAAAGTTACAAGTATTCCCTTCTAATATCATTGCTGGAATGTTTAATTTTAAAGCTCGTGATTTATTCAAAGCTGAAAGTGATGAGGCTAGAAGAAATGTAAAAGTTGATTTTGGAAACAATAACTAAATAGCCGAAAAAACACTAAAGAGCTCTTAAATGAGCTCTTTAGTGTTTTATTTTTTTATATTAAATACATCTTTTGCATTCTTATATGTGACACTAGCTACCTCTTCCAAAGTTATCTTCTTAACCTCAGCTATTTTTTTTGCTATATATTTTACATTTCTTGGATCATTTCGTCTTCCCCTCAAAGGTTCTGGCGACAAGTATGGGCTATCTGTTTCAATTAAAACTTTGTCCATTGGTACCATCTCTATAATTTCATTTGCATTTTTAGAATTTTTAAAAGTAATTGGACCAGCAAAAGATATATAGAATCCTAACTTTAATCCCTCTTTTACTAATTCACGATTTAATGGACAACAATGAAATATTCCTTTCTTTTGTACTTTATTATCCTTCAAAATTTCTAAAGTATCCATAACTGCTTCTCTTGTATGTATTACTATTGGAAGCTGTAATTCATTAGCCATTTTTATTTGCTCTATAAATGCTATTTTTTGTAATTCTTTGTTTTCTTTATTCCAATAATAATCTAATCCTATTTCACCAATTGCAACTACTTTATTATTTTTCTTCACTAAATTAGATATTTCAGCTAAATCTTTCCACAATTCATCTTCTGTTTGTGGAATATCATTTGGAGAAATACCACAAGTAGCATAAATAAATTCATATTTTTTAGACAATTCTACTGCTTTTTTTGAACCCTCTAAGCTATATCCAGCAGATACAAAATTTTCTATCTCATCATTATGTATCTTTTCAATTATTTCTTCTCTATCATCATTAAATTTTTCATCATCTAAATGTGCATGACTATCAAAAAATTTCATATAAAACTACCTTCCTAAAACTGTCACATTTGCTACCGCATATTCCTTACAATGTGATATACTCAAATCTATATTTTCAATATCTTTTAAATCAATTCCTATAATATTTAATTTTGGTCTTCCTTGTTTGTCATTTACAACTTCAAAGTCCTTCCAACAAACCTCATATTTATCTTTTATCTTCCATGAAATAGCTTTAAATGCAGCTTCTTTTGCAGCAAACCTAGCAGCATAGTGCTGATATTTCTGTGACTTTTTTTCTTCACAATATTCAATTTCTTTTTTAGTATAGACTCTTTCTAAAAACTTTGCTCCAAGATTTTCTATACTTTCTTTAATTCTTTCTATCTCAATAATATCTATACCACATGTAACTTTCATTTTTATCCCTCATTGTTTCATTAATGTTATAAAGTTTAGTATGTTAAATAGCAATGATGCCACTAATATCACCGCAATTAGTATTGTTACTGTTTTATTTTTTTCTATATTTAAGTCTTTATATAAAACATCATATTTATTTTTCACTTCTCCATATAGCTTTTCTAACTCAAATGTTTCTTGCATTCTGTGATTTAATACTGTTCCAATTTCATCTTCTGTTATTTCTTGAATCCATATTTTTTTAGTAAAATCTATAAATTCTTTTCTTGCTTTTTTTACTAGTTTTGGATTTTTAAACTTCAACTGCAATTTTTTTAGATATATTTTTTTATATAAATTCAATATGTATGTATAAAAGTATTGATTTTCATATTCATCTGGAAGAATTGTATAATTATTCATATCACTGCTTGAAGAAAATAATGTACACCCTAACTTAGTTAATCCTACTTTTGCATATTTCCATTTTGAAAGTATTTTTATTTTTTCTTTTTCCATTTCATAATTTCTGCTATTATCTGCTGGTAATATATTAGCATACTTTATAAAATTGTGTTTTATTTTATCAAATTCATTTGTACTGTTCCATGCTTCTTGATCAATACATACATATGAATATGTCAAAAATCTTTCTGTATCAATATCTAGTTTAATAGCTCCTATATTAGAACCTGTAATATTTCTAATAAACTCTTTAAATGTTTCTACTTCATCAAAATCTCCTGTTTGTAAACGAATGTTATCATATGTATCTAAAACAGAAATATCTTGATTTATATCTCTAAATTTATAATTAAAATTTAATAAATCTGCAAATTTAGAATCTTCATCAATATTTGTTTTAATCACTAAAAAGCATATTCCTGTACTAAAGCATATAACTTCTACTTTCTGAATTGTAAAGAAAATTCCTTTTCTATCATCTACTTTTCCTTGTATATCTTTTTTTAATGTATATTCGAAAATATTACAAGAATATTTACTAAGAATAGCGGCTCTTGTTTCTATTGGTAATTCTTCCAACCTTTTCAACTCACTACTTCCAAAACTAAAACTAGAAAATAGTAATTCTTTTGTATTAGGCAAGAAATATTTATACATAGTATAATCTTTTTCCTTTTGAAATACCTTTAATTTAAAATCCTTATCTTTTAACATTTTTAATAAATATTTGTGATACTTTCCATCTTTTATAATAAATGGATGTACAAAATATGTATATTGATAATTTATCTTTAGTTCCATTTTACCACCTTATTTTCATTTAAAATGATATTATTTTTTAGTCAACAATAATTATAATTGATTATAATAATTCATATTAATATCTTTTCCTAAATGCCATCTTCCTATAAAGTCAACTTTTAAATAATCTTCTAATTCGTATGTTGGTTCTTGAACAACATTACCTTTTTGATCAATTGCTCCCCATTTTCCGTCTTTTTTTACTGCTACATATCCATATGTATTTTGTTGTGTAGCATCATCATATATATAATCTACTATAACTTTTCCATCTTTATCAACAAATCCATATTTTCCGTTTTTCTTACTTATAAATAAAGTATGAGAATTAAATATATCTGATTCATTTTTTGCTTCAAATTTAAAATTATAGTATTTATGTTCTTCATCTTGTCTTATTTCTATATACCCTTTTTCAGTATCAATATCAAGTAATATTCCTGTCAATTTTACAGTATATGTATTGTCAATTATATCATTATTAAATTCTGCATCTTCTGCAATATATATATCTGCTTTTTCATTATAATATATAGAATTATATTTAAGTTCTACTTTAATATCTTTTTGTAAATCAATAACTCCGTATTTTCCGTCTTTCTTAGCTATAAATACTCCAGACTTTGCTTCACTCAAATATTCATAACTTGCTTCTATAGTTACTTCTCCTGTTGTTTTCATTACACCATATTTATTATCTTTTTTATATATAATTCCATTATCTATATTTTTCAAAATTTCTGTTATTTCATCAAATCCAGTTGTTAATATTTCTGTTCCATCTTTTTTTACTAATATTTGTTTTCCTGATTTTTTTACAACATAATAATCATTTCCATATACCTTAGCAATTTCGTCATATTTCATATCTAAAATAATATTTCCTGAGAAATCAACTATTCCATATTTTCCTTCTGTGTTTTTTACAATATATCCTGATTTATTATCTTTTCCTAGATTAGTAATATCTGCATATTCTGTTTTTAAAATAACTTTTCCTTCATCATCTACTATTCCATATTTTCCATCTTTTAAAATCTTTAACGCATTTTTTATTCCTGATAATGCACTAATTTGGTCATATTCACATGATAGTAATTCTTTGCCTGATAAATCTATTATTCCGTACTTACCATTTTTCTCTACTTTTAAAACATCATCTTCATACCATAAATTATCTTTTTCATCTTTATTTTGAATTGCTTCTATTTTGTCATAATCTTTAAAGATTTCCTCATTTTTGCTATTTAATGCCTTTGTTTTGTAAGTTCCTGTAGTATAATCTACATCATATGTACATAAAAACACATCGTTTTTGCTATTTGGTACAATAATCATTTCTGAATAAGATGGATCTATTATTACACTTCCTGTCTCATCAATAACACCCCATTTATTATCTTTAAATGCTGCAAAATAATCTTTACTAGCAATTTTCCCTTGTTCTTTATTTTTAGTTAATACTCCTTTTATAATAAAAATAACCATAATAATAACAATAATTGCTAATATAACGGCAAATACCTTTTTCATATTTAATTTTGGCTCTTCGTACCTTCTACCTCTACTTCCTCTGCTCATTTTATTTTAGCCCCCTTTTATATAAAATATTTATTTGAATTTTCTATTATATTTTGTATTTTTTTGTAGTTTCACATTTATTTTATATCATCCTTTATAATTAGTCAATCCATTTTTCTCTAAGTTTGAGCATTTTTTCAGCAAATTTGTTCGCGTGCGAAAATTTATAAAAAATGAGGAAGGATTCGCATAAAAAAATCCTTCCTCTGTGTTGATTTAAAATATTTAATTCTAAAATCTTATTCTTCTTTTTTTCTAAATTTACAAACAATAATACTCATATCATCCTTTGCCACACCATAATTATTATCTATAGCTTCATTTAAAATTAAATCTGCTATTTTCTGAGTATTACTAGTTTCAACATCCTCTAACATATATTTAATCCACAACTCTTTATTTTTATATTCAATATTAGAATCTAAGATTCCATCTGAACACATAAGCATAATATCTCCTGCTTCTATATCTTTGTCAAAAGTCTGAATTGTTGTTTCTTCTATAATTCCTGTTGGTAAAGATGTTGATTTTATCATTTGAACTCTTTTCTTATTTTTTATATAAGTTGGACAAGCTCCACTTTTTATAAATTCTATATTTCCTTTATATAAATCTACAATCGCTATATCTAATGTTGCAAATATTTCGTTATTTTGATTTAACAATGCTGTATTTATTAAATCTAATGATATCTTTTTATCAAATCCAGATAAAAGTAGGTTTTCTAATAATCTTAATGCATGTAAACTACTATTTTTAGCCTCTTTTCCACTTCCCATTCCATCACTTATTGCCACTAAATATTTTCCATCTTTTAGCCTAATACTTAAATTGCTATCTCCTGAAGTTTCGCTTTTACTTTTAGTAGTTTCTGCTTTACCAATTGCCATAATATATTTGTCTTCTGATAAAAAGTTTAATCTTTTTCCTACACTAGCTTCATCATTTAATACTATCTTTTCTTTTAGTACTTTTGTCAATATATCTTCTATTACTTCTATTTTTGCTGTTTCCAATATTTCGTCTAAATATATTTCAATTAAAAAACGATTATCTTTTTTTATAACTAAATCTTGAACTTCTATTTCTTTTTGTCTTAACAACTCTATAATTTCCGTTTTTTGATTTTCGTATTTTTCTTCTACTTCTAAATCTTTCTCTAAGTCTTTTGCCATACTTTGAATTGCCTTTGATACTCCGTTTAGCTGCCTTCCAATATTTTTTTGATTTTCTTCTACTTTTTTTCTCCATATAAAATTAGATTTACTTATTTTATATGATACATTAATAACTCTTACCATCTGTGAAATATTTTCTTCTAAATACTTACTAATATTTTTATCTTCAAATCCTACTACATAGCTGTTACAATCAGCAAATATTTTTAACAAATCTTGTGTTGTAATTTCTTGTTTATCCAATAAAAAGTCAAATATTTCACTAACAATTTCACCTTCTGTATCTGCTATATCTTCATATAACATGTTTTCTTTATATGGTTCTAGATTATTTAATAATTCAGATAAGAAAATTTGCTTATTTCCAATTTTATTATTTCCTTCTCCATAATTTACTTGTTCTGTATTTCTATATGTTGTTGCCATCTCTTGTATTGCTTCTGAAACATTATTTAAATTTTGAGCCATTTCTTTGCTTTTATTTAATGCTCTACCTGGAGCACCTGGTAAAAATTTATTAGTTCCTATAAATTCTTCTATATCAATTTTTAATGTTTTTGGAATTAATAATAATCCTAATGATGCTATTAAAATTTCTTTAAAATGTATTAATTCTACTGTATAGCCATTTGATACATATGCTAAAAGTACATTTCCTAATGTAAAACCTATAACAACTCCTATTTTACCAAACCTATTTAAAATTCCTGCTAACATTCCAGATATTGCATATGCTGCTATCATTATTGGTTCTGTTCCAGATATAACACCTAATGTTACTCCTATTGTTACTCCTGATGTAGTACCTATTAAAATTCCATTTTTCCAACCTAAAATCATAACAATTAATATGCTTAATATATTTCTAATTCCAAATCCAGCTATACTTAAATCTCCAAAGCCTCCTACTGCAATAGCAAGTAAAAGACTTGCACCTATTACTTCTTCAATTGAAAATGCCCTCTTTAAATAGAATTCTTGTATTACAACTGTTGAGTTTACAAAAATCTTATAAAATACTAGTGCTATCATTGCTAATGTAATTGTAGATAATATATCATAAATAGTAAATCCAGACATTATACATTTAACAGCTTGGATCACTAATACAGATATAAAAACATTTTTTCCTACTTTTATTTTTTCGTTTCTTTCTTGCTCATTATAACGAGGTTTGATAATAAACAAACTTATTAGCATAACTAAAGCTGTTAAAAAATAGCCAAGTACTCCGCCTACGCCAAATTTAATAAAATTTCCTATTAAAGATGCTAAAACTATTCCTAATGCTGGAATAGAAGATGCAAAACATGCACCTAACATACTTATACTAAAAATTGAAAATTCACCATTTAGTCCAACAAAAGATAGCATAAATGAAACTATGTAAAGTACGATATTGTCTTTTGTAAATACATTTGAAAATATATTTAGTTTGTTTGTACTTTTTTTGTTTTCATTTTTGCTATCTAAATCTATTGTATTTTCATTTATATTTTGAAACATCCTTACCACCTCTTCTTTTTTAAGTTATTATTTAACTTTTTTTAAATTAAATATATTTTACTACTTGTCCTTTGTGGTTTTTGTCTTTTTTGGTAGCCTGTACCGAAAAAGTTTTTTACATTTTTTTATTTATATTTAGCATTTTTTTTATATTGTTTTAATATTTGATTTTTATTTTATTATATATTGTCGAAAATTGCAACATAAATTTTATTTAAATTTCAAAAGACGTTTCAGTTTAGTAAAAAATAAGGACTTCAAATTTGAAGTCCTTATTTTCTAATAAATCTTTTTATAGCGAATAAATCCAATAATCGCACATATAATAGCAACTACAATTCCTACTCCAATCCAAGAACTTAATCCTGCCTTTGGAAGGTTGGTATTTTTAGCCGTATTTTGAGCATTACTTGATTTTTGTGTTAATGTACTATTTTTTGAACCGCTATTATTACCATTAGTATTGCTTTGAGAAGATGTTTGTATGTTTACTGTAACAGTCTTATTTGTTTTGGCTGTTTCTGTAGTACCATAGCTAGAAAAAACGTTTTTTAAATCAATAGTAGCTGTTGAAGCTGTTACTCCTGATTTTATTTTTGCCTTTAATTTTGCTACTACTTGCGTATTTTTTTGATTACTCATATTATTAATTACAAATCTTCCTTTTAAACCACTATCTGCTGATTGATTTAGTGATACACTCCAATTATTACCAGCTGTTACAATCTCTACATTTTCAAATATATTCTCATCATAAGATATATCTCCTTGTATAGCATTAATTCCATCACCTGTTTGATCTATGTCTGCCATTCCTAAATCAACAGTTATAGTATCTCCTGGTTTTGCATTTACTTTTTCTGGGTTAACTGAAAATGTAAATGTATAACTTGCTGCTTTTACAGGGAGGGCTATAGAAGCTAATAACATAATAGCTATTATCAAAGTTACAATTATTTTACTATTTTTCACTTTTTTTCCTCCTTTCTATTAATTGTATAATTAAAATTGTTAATATAATTAATATGATTACAAATAATATTATAATTATATATTTTCTATAATTATACACAGGCATTAAGACACTGTGATGAAGATATAAGAACAAGAAATATAAAGATCATGGCAGTACCAATACTATGTATGGAAGTAGCTATCGTGAC
>ERZ839741.1126-NODE-1126-length-29948-cov-3.973940_pt1 | contig 29948 bp, 18 predicted proteins | sample MGYA00519880_ERZ839741 | MGnify/ENA primary metagenome ERZ839741 (study PRJEB31850, sample SAMEA3708851) | human gut metagenome | biome: human gut; feature: human-associated habitat; material: faeces | place: China | collected 2014 ...
GAATTAATCGGTTATTATCTAATTTATCTACATTACATAATCAACCCCACAAACCTAAATTTGTATTACTATAATATATATGAACAGAGAAAAAAGGTGTAGTAGAATTTTCTACTACACCTTTTTAGGTTAAATATAGAATAGCTTATTATAAATTAAGGCTATAAACAGTTATTAGAAGTACAAAATAAAAAGTAAAAGTTAAAATTTAATTGTAATCTTAGTACCTTTACCAAGTTCACTTTCAACTTTCATTTTACCGTTGTGATGTTCAACACCATGCTTAACAATTGAAAGTCCAAGACCTGTACCACCGACTTCTTTACTGTGGCTTTTGTCAACTCTGTAGAATCTTTCAAAAATTCTGCTTTGGTCTTCTTTGCTGATACCAATACCTGTGTCCTCGACAATCAGTGTGGCTTTACCGTTTACCGGTGCAACAGTAATTGTTACCGAGCCGTTAGGCTTGTTGTATTTAATAGCATTGTCAACTAGGTTATAAACAATTTCACTTAGTAGTGTTGGTACACCATGTACTATTGTTTTCTCACCGTATAATGTTAATTTAACACCACAGTTGTCTGCAATAGGAGATAGAGTGTCCTCAACATTCTTTGCAATTTCATAAATGTCAACTTCCTTATCTTCAGGTTCGTATGACTTGTCATCTAACTTAGACAACTTTATAATATCATTAACCAAAGTGATAAGTCTGTTAGCTTCTTTAGTAATGTTGTGTGCAAAGTGAGTTACTGTTTCTTTAGGAGTTGCATCCATTCCGATAATTTCAGCAGATGCTAAAATTGCAGTTAGTGGAGTTTTTAGTTCATGGCTAACATTAGCACTGAATTCTCTTCTTAATAATTCTCTCTGATGCTTTTCTGTAACATCAAGGATAACTGCTACAGCACCTTTAATTTTGCCGTCAACCTCAACAGGATTGCAGTATAGACTTAAGTATCTGTCACCATATTCAAAAGTATCTGACATATGAGTTCCATGAATGGCATTGTTAATGTTAGTTTTAAATTCATCATCAATACTTAGGTCTTCTAAATATTCATCATCCAGTGATGAAATATTAAGTAACTTTTTCACACTCTTATTATATGAAAGAATTTTGCCCTGTAAATCAAGAACCAAAAGTCCTTCTTTCATATTGCTTGTGATAACATTAAATTCAGCTTGAGTTCTCTTTAACTCTTTGATTTGATCACGAATAACTCTGTTTTGGTGGCTGATTTTGTGTACAAGTGGCTCAATTTCTTCATATGTTGTAACTGCCTCAATATTTTCCAGGTCAAGGTCATTAATAGGCATAACAATCTTTTTTGAAGATAGGTAAGCTATTATATATGAAAGTACAAGTGCAATTATCACAACAATTGCAAGTGGTTGCCACATATTAAGTAATAAAATCCAAACAGTATATTGGTTGGTGGAAATACGAATTACCGAACCATCAGAAAGTAACTTTGCACAGTATATAGTCCTTTCGGATAAAGTGTCAGACATTCTTACATCTTCACCGGTACCGTTTTTCATTGCATCCTTAATTTCTTTACGGTTAAGGTGGTTTTCCATTTTACTTTTAGAAACATTAGAATCGTACTTAATAGAACCATCCTTGTTAACCCAAGTGATTCTGGCTTTTTCTGATTTGCTTAATGTGTCAAGATATTTTGTACCACCATCTTCAACACCAACAGAAATTATGTTAATTTCAGAATGAAGTTCATTCATTATTTGTTTTCCATGGTAGTTGTACATAACACCAAAGACAATAACGATTGTAACAACAAGCATAGAAAAACAAGCTAAAAAAATGTTTTTAAATATTTTCTTTGTCATTGTCATTTTATTCACCAATCTTATATCCAAAACCTCTGATAGTTTCAATCATATTGCCACATTCACCAAGCTTAGTTCTAAGGGTTCGAATGTGTACATCTACAGTTCTGTTTTCACCATCAAAGTCATAACCCCAGATTTTGTTAAGCAACTTTTCTCTGGAGAAAACAACACCTTTGTTTTGCATTAACAGTAGAAGTAGGTGATACTCCTTGTATGTAAGCAAAACATTTTTACCATTTGCAGTAACAATGTGTTTTTCAGGATTTACTGTTAGTTTGCCTACCGTGATTTCACCATCATCCTTGTGATTAGATGTTCTTCTTAGTAATGCTCTAATTCTTGAAACAAGTTCTAGCATACTAAATGGTTTTGTCATATAATCATCAGCACCACTATCTAGTCCTATAACCTTGTCATATTCAGCATCTTTAGCAGTTACCATAATAATAGGTAGGTCTGATGTTTCTTTGCTGCTTCTTAATTTTCGGAGTATCTGTAAACCATCCTCTTCCGGTAGCATAATGTCTAGCAGAATAAGGTCAGGTGTTTCTTCTTTCATAGCTTTCCAAAATTCTGATGGCCTTTCAAAGCCTTTAACTTCAAAGCCACTATTCTTCAATGAATAAAATACAGCTTCATTTATACTACGGTCATCCTCTATGAAATAAATCATATATATCATCTCCGTTCTTTTCTATTAATATTATAGCACCGATAGGTTAAATAAAAAGAGTAGTAATGTTAAATCTAAGTTAAATAAGAAGTTTGGATTATATTGGTATGAAAAGTATTTAAAAATATTTATGTAAACTTCACTTATATTATAACTAATAGTAGTTTAAAAGTGAATAGATTTGTACTGTTAAAAGTAAATATTTTTATATTTGTTTTGAATTAAATAGTAGGTGTAGAAAATAATAAAAAAGTTATAAAAAAGTATTGACATAGTGCAATATGTGTGTTACAATCTATCTTGTCGTTGAGAGATAGCGACTAAATAAGTTAATATTTGCGGGTGTGGCGGAATTGGCAGACGCGCTAGATTTAGGTTCTAGTGTTCACCGACGTGCAGGTTCAAGTCCTGTCACCCGCACCATTAAATTGGTTAACGATTTACTTGTTAACCAATTTTTTTATACCTCAAAAAGCCCATGGATAAGCCATTTTTAAGGCTTTTTTCATTTTTCATCGGTATACAAATTATTTTCGGATTGCACACTATTTGCATCCATTTTGGTGCAATAGTATTTTGATTTGCACCATAATTGCACCGAAAGATTTTCAGTATTTTGTTAACTTAATGTACTTATGTTATGAAATGAAATGCATTAAAAAAGATTATAGCAAGTGTAAAGGCTACCCAATGGGTAGCCTTTTTGTGTGATGGTTTATTATTTTTAGACTTATTAATAATTCCTATTTAGTATTTTATAATTGAAAATATCTATATTTCCAAGGTTAGAATATAATTTTACACTTTCTTGTATATTCTTTTCTGTATTGTAATTTGGAATTTTTGGTATTCTGATTAACAACTTTTCTTTGCCGGTTTTATGGCTTAATCTAAGTACATTGTCATATACTTTTAGGTTATCAGTACCTGTATAGTTTTTGTATATTTCTGTGTTGCTATCTTTAATGTCAATTATCCATTGGTCAATATAGGGTAGAAGTAGTTCGATTTTATCCCACTTAACATTAAGACTTGTTTCTATTCGTATTTTCCATTGGAGAGGTACTAGGTCACAAACTTCCTTTATGTATTCAGCATTTAGCAAAGGTTCACCACTAACTTTGATAATATCTTTTGTGTTTGACTCTATGAATTCATCAAGAGCATCATATACGGAATTTCCTTTTAAATATTTTGAAACATCATCCTTATAACCTTGATACCAAGTTTCATATTCAAGTCTGCAATATGCACTTATAAATTTTTCTTCATATTCTTTTACAATACTCATTAAAGCACCTCCAAAATAAAATAAAGGGTTATTGATTTTTTCTATTAATATAATAACATTTGTACTGTCCCATTTTTGGGACTTATCTTTTGAAATTGAAAATTTTTAAGTCTATAAACAAAAAACTAACCACTAAAATAGCAGTTAGTTTTAAAAATAATATTCTATTATGCCTTAAAGTTATATACAGGTTTCATAATATCAATTATATCAACTGAGTCTTTGATAACATCAATAATATCATCAATTGATTTATATGCCATTGGAGCTTCATCAAGGGTTTGTTCATTTACGGAAGTTGTGTAAATTCCCTCCATTGATTTTTTGTATTCCTCTAAATCAAGTTTTTCTTTAGCTTGAGTTCTTGACATTAATCTACCTGCACCATGTGGGGCAGAGTAGTTCCATTCTTTGTTGCCTCTACCTAGTGCAATTATTGAGCCATCCCTCATATTAATTGGAATTAATATCTTTTCATTCTTATGGGCAGCAATAGCACCTTTCCTAAGTATCATTTCATTTGTGTCAATGTAGTTGTGAATAGTATGAAAGCTGTCTGTGGCTGTCAGTCCTGTTTTGTTGAGAATTATTTCTGCCATTTTTTCTCTACTTCTTTTAGCAAAGTTTTGGCATATTTCAACATCATAAAGGTAATCACCAAGGAATTCTCCATATAGCCAACAAATATCTTCCGGAATTTCCAGAGCCTTTGCCTTGAAATTATTTCTCAATTCCTTTAGTGCTGATTGAATTTCTTTTCTTCTGCCTTGTGACTTGTATTCTTTAATAATTCTATCTCTTTCTTTAAAATATTCTTCCTTGCCTTGATGTAATTCTATAGCAAGTTGCTGATAATATTCAGCAACTTGCTTACCTAGGTTTCTACTGCCTGAATGAATTATCAAATAATAAGTTCCATTACTGCTAATATCAACTTCAATAAAGTGGTTGCCACCACCAAGTGTACCTAGTGAGCGTTGTAATCGTCTTGTATCTTTCAAGTCCCTATAGCAGTGAAGTTTTGTTAAATCAAATCTTTCAATTCTACCGTCCCAAACATTTTTACCTGATGGGATAAAGTGACAAACTTTATCAAGTTCTTCAAAATCAATTTCTTTATCTTGAAGTTTAACTGTAAGCATACCACATCCAATATCAACACCAACAATGTTTGGACAAGCCTTGTCTTTTATAGTCATAGTTGTACCGATAGTACAACCTTTGCCTGAATGAACATCAGGCATTATTCTTACACTTGAACCCTCAGTAAGTTCATAGTCACACATTCTCTTTATCTGTTCGACTGCCTCATCTTCTATTACCTTTGTATAGCAGATTGCAGTTGCTTTTTTACCTTTTATTTCTAACATTTTATCATCTCTTTGTGATATAGTTATGCAACAATTTTTGCATATCGTTTATTGCTTATTGTGTCAATCATAAATTTATATGGTGAAAGCTCACCACTTGCAACCATAGAAAATAATCGTGGTGTTACTCCGGAAACTAAGGCTACACCTTGTTCATTCTTTGTTACAGGTTGATTACTGTTTCTGCTTGCAACATTCCAAAAAATTATATTAGGAAGTTTATAGCCTTTTTCTTCAAAGGCTTTTTTGGCATTGTTGAAATTTGTTTCATTTGCATTTTCTACACAATAATCAAATTCCATATCTGAAATAAGAATCAGTTTCTTTGGTAAATCTTCTTGTGAATAATTACCCTTTACAGCAGTATCCAAAATAAGGTTAAATACTGCCTCAATATTGGTATTTGCAATTTCATTGAATTGGCTTATGTAGCGTAATCTATCGGCAAAGGTTTCACCTTTAATTTCAATAAGTTGTGGCTTATTTGAAAATTCAATAAAGTAATTTTTGAATTTACCTTTGTTATGTTCTGCAAAATATAAACCTAAAGAAAGTGCTACTGATGCCGGTGTTGGCTTTGAACAACAATACATAGAGCCTGATGTATCAATAACTGCTAAGGTGTCTTCATCATTACAAAAATCAGGGAATGATGCCCATGTAACATTTAGTGTTTCTTTTTCTGCTTCAGTAAAAGTGATTTGTTCATTGTGTAGAAATGAAGTAGAAAGGTATGGTTCTATTAATTCATAAGGATAAATATTGTTAGTGTTTAACTTTGCTTTACCCTTTGATACATTTGCAAGAAACTCACTATATCTTTCATTATCGTTGTTCATAAAAGCCATTCTATACTTAAACAATGCTCTTGATGGTTGCTTTTTATAGTCAAAGGTATAATCTTTTTCACGAAGATTATTTTCAATAATTTTAATTTTAGCTCTTAATGCTGACAGTGATTTTCTGTATTTTTCATCAGTAAGGTTAAAAGCCTTTGCTATTCTTTTTCCTGTTTTTACAGTTTCTTTATTTGATGCATTAACTGACGGTAACCATTTTCCTAATAATGAAACTGCATTTCCACTATTCATTGCATCTATATCTTTATCAAATTGCACTTTTAAGAAAGATATTACTTCCTTTTCACACTTAGTATCTAAGAGTGAAAGTAAATCATCATATCGACCATATTCTGCAATATACTCAATATTCTTAATAATAGATTTTGGTTCATTATTTCCAAGCCAAGAAATAATAGTACGAAATACTTTTCTTTCTCCTAAGCCTTCTCTAACATCTCTACCAAAGAAAAGTATCTTCATAGCCATATTAGGATTTTCTGTAAAAGCTTTGATAAATGACTTAATAATTTCACCATCACTTTTATAACGGAAAGCACCAATGCCGGAAAATAGGTCAAGACAATCTGAACCGGTTGTTCCATTGGTAACTGCACCATTTTCAGTAAAAGTTAAATTTGAGTTCTTTTTCATATCTTCCAACATTGTATGTTCCTCCTTAAAGATAAAATGAAAACAAGGCACATTAAAAAGGTAAGCGTTGCTTACTACGGTAATATAAAATATTACAAAAAGAAAAGGTTTGCTGTCTGTGCCTTTAGAACAAGACGCTTTATATGATTTATAATTAATCATTAATCTTGAATTAGAAATTGCTGTTTGCGTCTTTTAACAACTTACCTCCTTTCAGTTGTTGACATTATTTTACAATTTTTATTTTCATTTATCTTGGAAAAAAAGTTGCGAACTCTAAAGTCCACAACTTTTTTGCTTAAGTAATCTATCTTTAATTAAATCTATAAAACTATTTGGTTCAACCACCTTTACCATTTGACCAAAGGATAAAATTCGAATTACAATTTCTGTTTCATCATCTTTATCATAGTTTATTGTAACTCTGTATTTTTCTTCTTCTACTTTTTCAACTTGCTTTTCAAAGTGAGCAAAATGCATTAACACTCTTTCAAGTGCATTCCTTTCATCAATAAGTTCAAAGATTACAGTTTTGTTTTTTGAGGCTTTCTTAGTATATTTTTTGTACTTTAATTTGCCATCATATTTTTCACAAGAAATCACTCTGCCCATATTGATAGTGCCACCATAATGCTTGTCATTGCTGATAAGTCGGAATTTATCATCTTTTTCTGAGTATTCCATATATTTCGGAAAAAATTTAAAGCATATATCCTCATTATAGCGACTTTTCATTTTTATAATTAGTGGGTATTTGTTTCTTATTCCGTCAAGTGCAGTTCTAAAATTTGTTATATACTTCTTATCTTCAAAGGAATCACCATCATTATATTTGTCAAAAATATAATAATCTTCATTTGTAAACAAAGGCTCTACATCAGGAAAATCAAAAGTATCATCAGTAAAAAGCTTAATTCTTGGATCTTGAAAAATTGCCTTTAGCCATCTTTTTTCAATATTAGTCAGAGGCATTTTTGGTTCTTTTTTAATTGGAGTTGTACCGTCAGGCAATAGAAGTTGCCACTTTTCTTCAACTAATGCAGGTTCAATATTTATTATACTTTCACTAAAAGCATATCTATTTACAATTTTTCTAATATCATCTTTGTTAATAGGTTCTTTTACTGCTTTCTTAAGAATTTCAGCCACAGCATTGTAGTAGGCACTGTATAATTCACTAAATATCATTGTTGTCCTCCTTAATGCCATATAGCTTGTACATTTCTTTAATATCATTTTTAAACTGATTTTCCAGTTCTTTATTTGAAAAATTAATTTCTGTTATCCTACAAATAAAGGTTCTAATCCAAGGTATTAATTCGCTGGAATCATATACATTTGCAGAAAATCTACTGTGGTTATTGTCAAGCCTTTCTACTGTACCACAACGCTTTTCTCTTTCTAATCGGTTATGTATGAATTCTTCTTCATCACTGTAATATACTGTAAACTGAACTGACTCTACTCTTTGATTAGACTTTCCGGAAGAACTAACACCCCAAAGCTTAGGCATCATATTCTTTAGATTATTTCTTAATTCATCAAAGTTATCACACTTATCATTGACCTTTACAGAAAGAATATTGTCAAGTCTATAGGAGGTTATCCTATTAAAATCATGGGAGTATGCCATAAGGTACTGCCTACCGTTTTGTACACTTATCATAATTCTTAAAGGTACTACAAGGCTTTCTGTTACCTTTTCTTTATGTCTGTTTAGAATTTCTATTGTAACATTTTTCTTTTCATTCATAGCTATGAAAAGTTCACACATAATCTCACTATCCATAGCACCGGTAATATAGTGATGCTTAAACTGAAAAAGTTCTTTATGACTGTTACATTTATCGAGAAGAAAAGAACCGATTACTCCACAAGGTGCAACCTCAGAAAAGAAATCTATAACATTAAAATCTAAATTAACATTATCCTCTGATAAACTGTAGTATAAGGTTTTACCTTTCTTTTCTTTTAGAATTATTCCCTCAGTTACATATTCCTTTAACTTTTTCCTTACAGTTGACTCATCAAATATTCTTGAATTTGAAAAGTTGCACAAATATTCATCAATCTTTTCGGTAATTTCACTAATTGATAAAGGTTCTTCCGTACAACTTAATATATCCATAAGAATAAAGTGTAGGGTAATATCCCCATCGGTAAAACTCTTTGTTTTAAAGGCTTTGTATAGGGGATTGTGGTGGGATACTCTACTATCAATTGACATAAAAACATTTTTACCGTCAGCAGTTTGACGGAAACTCATATAGTCGCCAAGCCAACTTTCAATTCTTCTACGCTCATCATCATAAGAACGACTGCTTTTTCTTGTGAATTTATCTCTACTTTTAAAGCCATATACATAAAATTCCCTCATATAGTCACGAATACGATTAAAGTTCTTTATTAATTCATTGTAAGCCACTTTATCACCTCATTCCTTCAATAATTTTCCTTACTTAAATTCTATCATAAATATTGTGTTATGGATATAATTTTACATTGAAATTTTATTTACTGTTAAGTTGTTTTTATATAAATCACAAAATTTTTAATAAAAGTGTGATTAAAATCACATAATTATTAATAATATTGTGATTTTACTTGTATTTTTTTAAAATTCAGCATATAATAAAAATACAACAATGTTGACAAAACAGAAAAAAGAAAAGTGAGGTGCATAAACTATGGAACGATTTGTTATGGAAAAACTTGTAAAGTGGAAAAATTCACCTTATCGAAAACCATTAATATTGAAGGGTGTTCGTCAGGTAGGAAAAACTTGGTTGTTGAAGGAGTTTGGTAGTCGTTATTATGAAAACATTGCCTATTTCAATTTTGATGAAAATGAAGAATATAAACAGTTTTTTGAAACAACTAAGGATGTCGATAGAATTTTGCAAAATCTTATGTTAGTAAGTGGTCAAAAAATTGTACCGGAAAAAACACTTATCATTTTTGATGAAATTCAGGATTGTCCTAAAGTAATAAATTCTATGAAATACTTTTGTGAGAATGCTCCACAGTACCACATAGCATGTGCAGGTTCTTTATTAGGTATTGCATTAGCAAAGCCATCTTCATTTCCTGTAGGAAAGGTCAATTTTATGCAAATTGATCCTATGACTTTTTCTGAATTTTTACTTGCAAATGGTGATGAAAATCTTTTTAGATATATAGAAAATGTAAATGTTATAGAACCAATACCGGATGCTTTCTTTAATCCTTTATGTGAAAAATTAAAAATGTATTATGTGACAGGTGGTATGCCTGAATCTGTACTAATGTGGACTGAGGCTCGTGATATTTCTGCAATGGAAGAATCCTTATCCGGTATTATCAGTGCATATGAGCGTGATTTTGCAAAACATCCTAAAATCACTGAATTCCCAAAAATTTCTATGATTTGGAAGTCAATACCCTCTCAATTAGCTAGGAAAAATAAGAAATTTATTTACAAAGTTGTCAAACAAGGTGCTAGAGCCAGAGAATATGAGGATGCTTTACAGTGGCTTGTAGATGCAAGGTTGGTGCATAAGATTTATCGTAGTACTGCTCCGGGTTTGCCAATATCAGCTTATGATGACCTTTCTGCCTTTAAAATTTATTTGGTGGATGTAGGTTTATTGAGAAAATTAGCCCAACTTTCTCCAACAGCTTTTGGGGAAGGAAATCGTTTGTTTACAGAATTTAAAGGTGCATTGACTGAAAATTTTGTTTTACAGACTTTAATTACTCAGTTTGAAGTTACTCCTCGTTATTGGACAAAGACTAATCCTCCATATGAAGTCGATTTTGTAATTCAAAGAGAAAATGATATTTTTCCTATTGAAGTTAAATCAGAATCTAATACAACAAGTAAAAGTTTAAAAAAATATAAGGAGTTATATCCGGATAAAGTAAAACTTCGTGTAAGATTTTCGTTGGATAATCTAAAACTTGATGATGATGTATTAAACATTCCTTTATTTATGGCTGATAAGACAGATAAATTAATAGGCATTGCATTAAAACAAAGATTTGAAAATCAATAATGGAAGTATACCCTTTTTAGCGATTACCTTATTTTTAGAAAAATTAAAAGGAGCTGTGAAGAATGAAGTCTTAACTTTATCTTTTCATAGCTCCTTTTTGTGTGTTGGTTTATTATTTTTAGAATTAGAAGGCTTTGTCAAGAAAAGTGTGCAAGTTATTTTTCTAACTTACACTCTTTATTTTACAAGCTCATCCTATTTCAAAAACTTTACTAACTGCAACTAGTTATTGCAATTTTGGTGTAGAAATTTATTATAATTCATTAATGATTATTAATTCCAATGAAATAGGGTGTACCTATGGATAAGATATCAGTAGGCATAATACCATATTATTATGTTAGAATTGCCCTAAATATTAATCCTTTTGATACAAGTATATAAAATTGATAATACAAAATTCCCTCTTAATGTAGTATAAACATTAGGAGAAACTTTTTCTTAGTTATTGTGCATAAATATGCAAAATTAAATTTATACATATTTATTATAGAAATATAAATGATTTAGTGATAAAATATACGCATAACAAATTTTATATTCTTTACAAAGGAGGCAAAATTTATGAAAAAAATCATTAGTTCAATACTGTCAGTATTAATGGTAATCAGTGCATTTTCTGTGTTAGGTACAACTGCACTGGCAGACGAAAATGCTAAAGAAATTTGGAATATTGATGACTTATATAATATTCGTAACGATATGAATGCTGATTACATTCTTATGACAGATATTGATATGACAGAATATGTAGCCAATGACGGAGACTATTGTTATCTATGTACTAATGGTTGGAATCCAATAGGTAGTAATGGTAAATATAGTAATACTGCTTTTATGGGAACATTTGACGGTAATAACCATACTATCAAAGGCTTAAGATTAGAAACAGCCACTATTTCTAGTGGTACTTCTGATAGATATCTAGGTTTATTTGCCAACAATTCTGGTACAATTAAAAATCTATCTTTAGATGATGTTAGTATTAAATGTGTGGAAGAAACATCCAGTTATAAAAATATAGGCACCATTTGTGGTTACAACAATGGAACTGTGGAGAATTGCCATGTATTAGGTGGTTATATTGATGCTAATTCATATTATATTAATTCTGATAAAATTAGTACATACACACATGTAGGCGGCATTGCAGGTCGTAATGAAAATCGTGGTATTATTAATAAATGTTCAAATAATGCAACTATTAGTGGTTCTGTATATAATGATAGTGGACAATATTCATTTATATATATGGGTGGCATTATCGGTTTAAATAATGGCAATATTATGCAGTCATACAATAGTGGAAATTTAAAAGAATACGCAAAAAATTATTCCGGTTGTTTGTATGAAGGTGGTATAGTTGGTACTAGTTATCCGATTTACAGTTCAATAACTAACTGCTATAATAGTGGCAAAGTATATAACACTACCGGTTATGATGTGAAAGAACATATTTGTGGCATTGGAGAAGGTTGTGAAAATAATATTAAAAACTGCTACAATGTAGGTTCAGCATATTATGGCACAATATTAAAGCCATTTAGTAATAATACAGTAGTTGATTGCTTTTATCTAAATGGCAAGAACACTTTAACTTCAGGTGCAACTGCTTTTTCAGATGTGCAAATGAAAAAGGCAATTAACTTCTCTGGGTTTGACTTTGAAAACACTTGGATTGTTGACAATTCTACTGAATATGCTTATCCTCAGTTAAGAGATAATAGACAAGATACATTACCGAAAATTGACACCATTGAGTTTAAGACTGAACCGTCAAAGATAAAGTATAGAACAGGTGATGAAATTAATGTAGAAGGTACAATCACAGTTTACTATATGGATGGTACTTTTGAAGATATTGACATTACTGAGGATATGCTAAGTGGCTATGATATGTCATCAGTTGGTGAACAAACAGTTACAGTAACATATCGTAATAAAACTTTGACCTATGATATTAATGTAGTTCAGCGACCTAATGCAGTTGGTGTTTCATTGGTAAGTGGACCTGCAAAGACAGAATTCGTTCGTGGTACTAAACTTGATTATTTAGGTGCAGAAGCAAAGATTTCTTACGATGACGGTACTTACGAAAATGTTAATTTAACACCATCAAATACAACCGGTGCTGATATTAAAAAATCAGGTACATATATTGTAACTTATACATATGAAAGTTACACAGTGAACTTCACTGTAAAGGTTGTACCACTAAAAATTACAGGTATCGAAGTAAAATCATTGCCAACAAAGACTACATATATTGAAGGTCAATCTATTGATACAGATGGTCTTGATATTATTTTAACTCGCAATGATGGTTCTTCTGAAAGTATTAAAGATTACAAGTTAGATTATGAAAATAAGGCTGGTAATCAGACAGTTACTGTTACATATAATGAATACACCACAACATTTGATGTAACCTTTACTGAAAGAGAATTACTAAGTCTTTCTGTAACAGAACAACCAACAAAAACTTCTTACTTCTCTGATGAAAAGTTTGATAGAACAGGTATGATAGTTACTGCATCATATAATAATGGCTTGAAAGAAGAAGTTACTGATTACAAAACATCAGAAATTACTGATGAAAGTGGTACACAGATTATTGAAATTTCTTATGGTGGTAAAACAACATATGTTGCTGTTGAAGTAATCGGAAAATCGGTAGAGTCAATCTCAGTTACAAAAGCACCACTTAAGTCATCATATGTTATCGGTAGTGACTTTGATACAACAGGTATGGAGCTTACTGCTTACTATAACGATGGCACATCAAAGGTAGTTACTGATTATTATGTTTCTTCATTACCTGCTACTTTAGGTGAAGGTACAGTAAAGGTTAGCTATGGTGGTAAGTCAACAACAATTAATGTTACTATCAAAGATAAAGCATTAGTAAAAATTAAGGTAACAGAACCTAAAAAGACAACTTACTTTAAGGGTGAACAACTGGATACTACAGGTATGGTTGTTTATGCAGTTTATAATAATAAGAAGTCAGAACCGGTTACTGATTATGTTCTAAGTGGTTTCGGTGTTTCTGATGAATCAAACCATGTTACAGTATCATATAAATCATTGACTGCTAGTTTTGAAGTGTTTATTCATAACCCAACTGGTGAATGGATTAATACTAAAGAAGCAACTTGTGAAAATGCCGGTGAAAAGGTAATGCACTGTACAACTTGTAGTGAAATAGTTAAGAAGGAAGAAATTAAGGCTCTTAACCATAACTACAGTGAAAATGTTGTAAAGCCAACTTGCACAGAAAGAGGCTATATAGAACATACTTGTAAGAATTGTGGTGATACATATCGTGATTCTTATGTAAAAGAAACAGGTCATAACCCAATTACTGATTATGGTAAACCTGCAACCTGTAAAGAAAACGGTTTAACAGAAGGTAGTCATTGTAATGTTTGTGGTACTGTTTTAGTACCACAAAAGGTAATTCCTAAACTAAATCATAGCTATACTGCACAGGTTACAGCAGTACCTTCTTGTACAACAAGAGGTAGTGTAACATATACTTGTCAAAGTTGTGGCGACAGTTATGTTGAATATCAAAATGCATTAAATCATAATTTTGAGCTGACCAAAGAATTACCTGCTACTTGTATTACAGCAGGTTACAAAGAATATACTTGTTCAAGATGTAACGAAAATTATAGTGAATTAATCTCTATGACTAAACACAAAATAGTCATTGATAAAGCAGTATCTGCAACTTATACTGCAAATGGTAAGACTAAAGGTAGTCATTGCTCAGTATGTGGCAAGGTTATAAAACCACAAAGGACAATTGCAAAGAAAAAACTTGCTAAGCCTACTAGTGTAAAAGCAACTGCAATGTCAAAGTCTTTCAAACTAAATTGGAAGAAAGTTTCAGGTGCTAAGGGTTATGAAATTCAGTATTCATACAAGAGTAATTTCTCAGGTGCAAAGAAAATTACTGTAAAGAATGGCAATGCTACTTCTCAAACAGTTAAGAAACTAATAGGAAAGAAGAAAGTGTATATCCGTATCCGTGCATATTATAATGATAAAAACGGTAAGGCATATTCAACTTGGACAGTAACCAATGTTACTACTAAGAAGTAACAATTAAATAGTAATTTTACGAAAGGCTATCCATTGGGTAGCCTTTATCTTTGTTATAAGCAAGTTGCACAACGGATCAATAAACAATTTGTAAACTATCATAATAGATTGTAAACTTTTAATATGGTAAAATGTAACTATAATTAGTAAATGGAGGGTTTCGTATGAAAGGTAAGAAGTTTTTTAGCATATTACTATCTATACTTATGATATGTTCAACTTTTGGTGGAATATCAGTTTCAGCAATATCATCAACAGATGATGATTATGTATGGATTAATGGCATAGGTGCTAGGGTAACTGATACGGTAACATATACTTATTATATTAATTCTAATTACGATTGGAAAAATTTTAAAGGCCAATTAGAGTATGATAAGAGTGGATTACAACTTGAAAGTTTCTCAATGCCTGATATAGGCAAGGATGGTACAGATGGTATTATGATAAATACTGATATTGAGGGTTATGTTTATTATGCCGGAAGCAATATTAGTGGTTACAAAACAAAATATAAAGATGTAAGACTTTGTAAAGCAACATTTAAAGTTTTACAACATGGTACCTTTACTATTAAAAATAGTCCCGAAATAGTAACAGGACTTAATGGTGAAGCAATTGTTGATGATTTCAAAATTAGTGATGATGCAACTACCAGAGAAACTACTAAAGTTACACCTAACTATGTTGATTTAAAGGTTGTTTCATTACCAAAAAAGACAATTTATATTGAGGGAGAAACATTTAATTCTGATGGATTAAATGTTGAAGCTACTGATACCAATAATAATATAGTAACAATAAATAATTATACATTAGAGGGTACTGATAAGCTTACTCTGGGTAACAATACTATTACAGTTAAGTGTAAGGAGTTGTCAGCTACTTTTGATATAACTGTTTATAAAGATAGTGGAAAAATATATTTTGAAAAGCCTGATTGGGAAGGTAATATTTATTTCGCTCATATTTATGAAAATTCAGTTGGTATGCCTTTTTATGGTTGGATGATGAAAGCTGAAAAGCTTGAAGAAGATGCTGACGGTAAACTTTATTATGATTTAAATAAACTATACTATAGTAAAACCCTTTCAGATGGATTAAAGCCTGATACTCAGTATTCTATTATGTTTTGTGATAATATTAATAATGAAACTTGTCCAATAATGTTTAATACTGATTGTATTGGTGATACAATTTCTGTTGTCGGTAATGAACAGATAATTGAAAATAGTATAGATTCCAAAACTTTGTATTATCCGGCTACATGGACTAATAATTCTAAGAAGTACGGTATTCCACTACAGATTACATCAGTAGGTAAAATTCAAGGTGAGTTTATTCCTAAGGGTACATCCCCTTATGATATTATCAACAAATGGGATAAAAACTATCCTGATTATCCAAATAAAGATTCTTATAGTGACCAATCATCAGCTAGAAATCATAAGAATAGATTAGCTGAAATAAAGGCAACATTTAAGAAAATGATTGATGAAGGTAAAATCCTAGTTGCCGGTGGTGGAGTGTATTCAGATAAAGAAACAGATACAACAAAACCAACTGTAAAGAAAGTTGTTAAGGTATCATTAAGTAAGAAGTCAGTTGTATTGGTAAAGGGTAGAAGTACAACTGTTAAAGCAACAGTAACTCCAACTAATGCAACAAATAAAAAGTTAAAGTGGACAACTTCTAACTCAAAGGTAGCAGTAGTAAATTCACAAGGTAAAATTATTGCAAAGGGCAGAGGTAATGCAACAATTAAAGTAATGGCACTTGACGGTAGCAATAAATACGCTACTGTAAAGGTAACAGTAAAGCAACCTGTAACATCTGTTAAACTTAACAGAAATTCAGCTATCCTAAAAGTAAAGGGCAAAGCTAAACAGAAAACAGTTACACTAAAAGCTACTGCTTATCCAAAGAATGCAAATAATAAAGCAGTTTCTTGGAAGTCATCAAATACAAAAATTGCAACAGTAAATAGCAAAGGCAAAGTAACTGCAAAGAAAAAAGGCACTTGCTATATTACAGCTACTGCAAAAGACGGTAGTAAAAAATATGCAAAGTGTAAGATTGTAGTAAAATAAATTTATAAAAATAATATCTGAAATTGTGTTGAACCCCTTGTTTTGCAAGGGGTTTGATGCTCTCTAAAATTAATTTAAAAAGGTGGGATTAAATGAGTACATATGTTATCGGAGATGTTCACGGAGAATTTAATCAGCTTTTAGAATTATTAAATACAATGGATTTTTCTTCTAAGGATTGGCTATATGTAATGGGTGATGTTATAGATAAAGGTGAATATCCTATCAAATCATTGCAGTTGCTTATGGGTTTGCCTAACTGTACTTGTCTTATGGGAAATCATGAGTTAATGATGCTGAAGAATAGAGAAATGATAAATAATCTAGATAATCTTTCTACGGAATTTATAGAGAATAATTATTTAAATATTTTAGATTGGCTTAATAATGGCGCTGAGTCTACATTATGTGAACTTTCTGAATTGTCTTTAGATGAAAGAAATAAGGTTTTGGATTATGTAGAAAAGTTTAAGCCTTATGTTGAACTGAATATTAACAGTGTTGATTATTTGTTGGTACATGGAGGACTAGAAAATTTTTCAGTTGAAAAATCTATTGCCGATTATTCATTAGAAGAATTAGTTTGGGATAGACCTGACTATAGCAAAAAATATTTCAGTAACAAGATTTTAGTAACCGGTCATACTCCAACTCAGCGTATAAAAGAAAATACACTGCCAGGTTATATTTTTATTGGCAATAATCATATTGCACTTGATTGTGGTGCCTTTTCTCCTAAAGGCAAATTAGCCGGTATTTGCTTTGAAACTATGGAAGAATTTTATTGCAGATAAATTTTTCTATAATAATTTTGAAAACTTTACTAATATTGTAATTTGAGATAATTATTATGTATATACTTGAATAAAATGTTAGAATTATGTATAATTTTATTATACGAATGGGAGGTAAATTGTTATGAAGTGTCCAAAATGTGGTTATGAAAATGATGATAATGCATATTTTTGTGAAGGTTGTGGAAACAAGCTAAAGGATAATACCGGTGTAGAGAATAATCAAGCTGATAATGCAAAATTTGAGCTGGATAAGGATTTGGGCTTTGATAGTGATATGAATTACGGAACTGTTAACAAGTCAAATTTAGAGGATAATTCAAGCTTCGATTATTATGATGATTTTAATAAAAATGTATCATATGAAAATCCACAGAATAATTATTCTAAGCCACCTAAAAATAATAAAAACTTGTTAATCACAGTTATTGTGGTTAGTGCTATAGCTGTTATAGCAATATGTGTTTGCGTATTTCTAATTTTCTTTAATGACAAAGACAGTAATTCCGATACTTCTGCATCGGAAACAGTAACATCAACTGTTACCGAAACAACTGCTATAACTACTATAACTCAAACAACAGAACCTACAACAGAGGCAACAGTATCAAAGATAATGCCAAATGTTGTTGGATTGAGGAAAGAAGAGGCTAGTAGAATTTTAAGACAACAAAATATTTCTATTAGATATGAGGAGGAAAATAATAACATATATTCTGAAGGTGTTGTATCTAGCCAAAGTATTCCTAGTGGTGAAACAGTTAGAGATGGTGAAATGGTTACACTGTATGTTTCATTAGGTTCGGATGAAGATACTTATTATAATGGTGATTATATACTTCCTGACTCAGATACTGAATATATTTCAGAAAGTGAAATTGAAAATATGAGTAAGGAAGAATTAACTCTTGCATTAAATGAGATTTATGCAAGATATGGTTTAATGTTTAATACCACAAGTATTCAGCAGTATTTTAATTCTAAGGATTGGTATGTACCTTCAATAAATCCCGGTCATTTTGATGACTCACAATTTAACGATTACGAAAGACATAATGTAGATACTATCGTTAATTATATGAAAGAAAAAGGATATAGATAATCATATATGTAATAAAAATAAGGCATTTGTAAATTTTCACAGACTCAGTGATTTAATTACTGATTGCTAAAATGATTGATGAAAGTAAATTAGTCATATTAGATTAGTTTTACATTTTGAATTTCATTTAAGAAAAGGTATATTCCAATGAAGTTGATTAAGTTATATTAAGACTTGTTTTATAAATTTGTTTTATATATTATTTTCCACAATGTAATAACCCCTAAAACAAAAGCTGACACTTTTTATAGTGCCAGCTTTTGCTTATGTAAAATTAACTTTTTATATTATCCTGTATAATTTCTAAAATTCCCGGAATATCGTATTTTATTGATATGCAACTGTTTTACGCAATTATTGCGTAAAGTTTTAAAATAATATACGCAAAAGTTGCATATTACTTTTGATATTTTTACGCAATTCTTGCATAAAATATATTACCTGATATGCATATTATAAGTTTGTAAATATTATATTATGATTAATTCACCATATATAAAAGCTGACATTACATTGTGTAGTGTCAGCTTTTAAAGTAATTATCATTATTCCTAGTTTATACTAAAAAATAGCCACTACAATTTGTAGTGACTATTTTGTATATTATATTAATTTTTTTATTCAACAATTTTCCATTTATCAACATCAAAAACACCTTTTGTAGTGATTCTAAGGGATGGGATAACAGGTAAGCTGATAAATGAAAGTGTCATAAACGGGTCAATATTTTTGCTAACACCCAAGTTATAGGCAGAGGCTTTTGCTTTTTCAAGTTTGTCATTAACTACTTTTAATGGTTCTTCCGACATTAAACCGGCAATAGGTAATTCCAGTAATGCTTTGATTTCACCATTTTCAACCACAACAATACCACCGTTATTATCCTTAATTGCGTTAACTGCAATTGCAATATCAGAGTCACTACAACCTACTGTAATAATGTTGTGTGAGTCATGAGCAATAGAAGTAGCAACTGCACCTGACTTTAGGGAATAATCCTTAACATATCCTACGCCAATGTGGTTTGTGTTTTTGTGTCGTTCAACACAAGCAATTTTCAGTACATCATTTTCAACATCAATATGGTTAGCAGTACCGAGATTTTTTGTTAGCAGTTCACCACTAACTAAACCTATCAATCCTAAATCACCTTTAATATCAAAACTTTCAGGTGTAACTTTGTCAAGATGGAAAGTATTGTGGCATTTCTCTACTAATCTACTTTCAATAGTAGGAGTAGGGAAGTCAATAACCTTTTTACCGTCAAAAACTAACTTACCTCTTTTATAAACTTGCTGAATGTCAAAGTCCCTAATGTTGTTTACCACTACTATATCAGCTAAGTAACCTGAGGCAATAGCACCTTTATTGTTAAGTAAAAAGTATCTTGCTGCATGATGAGTTGCAACCTTTAGTGCAATAATAGGATTAGCACCATTTCTGATTGCCTCTTTAACTATGTAGTCAATGTGGCCACCATATAATAAATCATTTGGGTGCTTGTCATCAGTAGCAAACATACACCTTGCATAGTATTTGTCATTAAGTAAAGGCATTAGTGCTTTTAGGTTGTGAGCAGCAGTACCTTCTCTAATCATAATGAATTGACCTTTTTGTAATTTCTCAAGAGCATTTTCAAAGGTTGAACATTCATGGTCAGAATATACACCTGCTGAAATATATGCATTAAGGTTATTACCGGAAAGCTCAGGTGTATGACCATCAATTTTTTTGTGGTGTGCTTGAGATGCAATAATCTTTGAAACTACTTTACTGTCACCATTTATAACACCAACATAGTTCATCATTTCAGCAAGACCAAGAACTTTTTTGTGTTCAAAATATTTGTCAATATCATTGTATTCAAGAACTGCACCACTTTCATCAATTTCAGTAGCCGGTACACAAGACGGCAACATAAAGTGAACATCTAAAGGCAAATTACTTGTAGCCTCAATCATATATTCAATGCCATCAGTTCCCATAACATTTGCAATTTCATGTGGGTCAGTAATAACAGTAGTTGTACCGTGAGAGATAACAGCCTTTGCAAATTCGGTAGGAGATACCATTGAGCTTTCTAGGTGAATATGTGCATCAATAAATCCGGGTAATACAATTTTGCCCCTAACATCAACTTCAACTTTACCGTTATATTTTCCAATACCGGCAATTAGACCGTTAGAAACTGCAATGTCACCTACTAAAAATTCATTAGAAAATACATTTAGATATGTTGCATTTTTCAGTACAAGGTCAGCTTTTTCTCTGCCGGATGCAACTGCAATAACTTGTTGCGTAACTTTCAATTTTCTTTCAATCTTTTGTTCATATGTTTCTGCCATAATAGCACCACCTTTCAAAGATAAATCTTTAAATTAATTATATCATTGTACCTTGTATAATTAAAGTACTTTTACATTAAATAAAGTTTATATTTATGTTTTTTTCTGTACGGTATTTATAGTGATTGTATATTTTTAGCAAATTTATTACTAAATAAATTAATTGGACATATATACTATTTGATATATCTATATTTTTATTATGATATATTGATATTTAAAACAAACAATATGAAAATGTTTTGTACAACTTTTTGATAAATAAAAGATTGCGAAATAAAAATGTACATAAATCTATAAGTGAATTGAAATAAATATAGTGTTTATTATAGAAAAGTTTATTTTTGTTCAATTTTAGTTGTAAAAAGTTTGAAAACACACTATAATTGATTGTGGAATTTGTATAAAAACAAGTTCAAAAATGTAGCAAAAGCTACAAATAGGAGGAAGAAAATTGAGAAAACAAACAATGAGAGCGTTATCTGTATTGTTATGTGTATTGATGACAGTGTCAAGTTTTTCAGTTCTAACTGCATTTGCAACTGAAAATAAAACAAATAATACACAAGCTACAGATGTCAACAAAAATTCAACAGTAGTTGATGTTGATGGTCAAAAGTTCGGTACAGGTGACCTAGGTAAAAGTGATGATGATAATGCTCCTACAATTAGTAGCGAAAATCAGTATTATTCAATTGTTGCTAAGGAAGAAGGTACAACAAAGGCTAAAGCTAAGGCTCAGGCACTTGATGGTGACAGTGATTTACCTTCAAAGACGGATAATAGCCAAAGTAAGTATTTCCCACCAATTAAGAGCCAAGGCAGTGTAGGTTCTTGTGTTGCATGGGCAGAAACATACTATCAGTTTAGTTATACTCAAAATAAAAAACTTAACAGAACTGCTACTTATGAAAATAGCTTTTCACCTTTATGGACATATAATTTCACTAACTTTAGTGATGATATTGGTTCATATGATAGTGCTACATATAGTGTTTTAAGAAATATTGGTGCACCTACAATTAAAAATTCACCCAATATTACGGATCCTGCAAAATGGACAGCTACAAAAGAGGCTTTTGACGAAGCACAGAAATATAAGTTAAGTAGTTATAGTTATATTTCAACAGGTGATGGTGAAACACCTATTACAAATTCTAAAAGTAGCAATCTAGACACAGTTAAGACTGCACTTATTAATGGGGAAGTACTTACTTTTTCAACACATGCATCATACGGATTTACTTATGGAATAATTCAAAAGAATAGTCAAGTACCGGAAAATACAAAGTATGCCGGACAGTATATAGTACCTTATCTTGTGTCAACAAGAGGTGGTCATCGTATGACTATTGTTGGTTATGATGATGACATTTGGTATGATATTAATGAAGATGGTAAGGTACAAGAAGGCGAAAAGGGTGCTTTCAAGGTAGCAAACTCTTGGGGTGATGATTGGATGAATAACGGATATATTTGGATTTCTTATGATTCAATCAATATAACTTCATCAGTAAATAATAGTACAGTTTTATCAAATAGAGTAAGAGCTAATTGTATTGATAATATAGCAAGAATATCTGTAAAGCCGGTATCTGATTGTTCAAATATTAATTTAGAATATACACTAAGTTCAAAGAGCCGTAATGATATAGAAATTAAAATTATTGCTAAGAATAAAGCAACAGGTTCAACTTATTCATCTTATTCTGAACCATTTGAAACATATAGTAATTATTATGTAAATAATGATTACTCCTTTGATGGCACAAAAACAGAAGCTAAGGGTACATTTACATACGATTTAAACAGTATAGTTGAAAACTTGAATTCTAATAATGTAGAGGATTATACTTGGACATTTAGTTTTCAGGACACAGATAATAATGACAGTACACTATCTGTATCAGATGTTAAGATTGTAGATAATAACAATAATAAAACATATAAGTCAGATTTAAACGGTACAGTAAAATTAAATGGTAATTCAAAAGATATTACTGTAAATGCTGGCGGTACTACTCCTGATAAGAATGCAGTAACAATTTACTACAAAGGTTACTCATCACCATATATCCATTATCAGGTAGGTGATGGTAACTGGACTACAGCACCGGGTAAAGCAATGACACCTGATACAACAGTTGATGGTTACACACATACATATACAATTGACCTAGGTACATCAGACTATGCTAATGTTTGTTTCAATGATGGTAATAATAATTGGGATAGTAAAAACGGTCAAAACTATAAGTTCAAAAAGGGCACATATACATTTAAAAATGGTGTAATTACACCAATTGCAGTTGATAATAATTTTGGCATTAAGTCATTCGATATTACTCCGGCAGATGGTAAAATTGAAGCAGGTGATTATGTTTCAATGAAAGTAACACTTAAGAATGCTACTTCCGGTGCTGTAAGTAAATTCACATATTTAGATTCAAACAATAAAGAATATACAATTTATGACTATGCGAGTGTCAGTGGTTGTTCATGGCAGACTAGTGAAGCCGGTGCTTATAAAGTTAGAGTTTATTCAAAAGAAAGCTATAATGCAAAAGATTATGTAATGGCTGAAAAGACTGTTATAGTTTCACCAAAGAAAGAATTTAAAATCGATAATGCAGAAGTGTTTCCTAGTGATTCAACATATGTAAACGGTTGTGTTAGTTGCTATATTACAGCATCTGGTGGTAAAACTCCATATACATATGAATTTGGTTACACTCAAGACGGTAATACAAAGACAGAAAAAACTACTAACTCTTCTTATTACTTCTATGCAAAAAAGGGTGGTGATATCACAGTATTTGCTAAGGTAACAGATGCTGATGGTAAGACTCTAACAAAAACATTTAAGCCAATTAAGGTAAATACATTAACAATCAAAAATATTGTTACTTCACCAACTTCTCCACAGTATGTTGGTACAAAGATTAATATTAAGGCAGATATTGAATATTCTCAATCAAAGTATGGCAGATATAATTATCTGAAATATGAGATTAAGAAAGATGGAAATGTTGTAGAAACTCTGGAAGATCCATACAATGCTTCAGTAGATTGGACACCAACTGAAGCCGGTAATTATACAATCACTTGTAATATGGGTGATATGTCCGGTCAGTCTGCAACAAAGACAGTGAACTATGTTGTTAATAAGAAAGACACAACTGATAATCTAGTTGTAATTTACTATGTTGGTTATTATTCTCCATACATTCACTATCAGGTAGAAAATGGTTCTTGGACTAACGCACCGGGTTACAAAATGATTGCAACTGACGAAAAAGACGGTTATTCACATAAGTATGTAATCAACCTTGGCGATAAGAATTACGCAAATGTATGTTTCAATGACGGCAACGGTAATTGGGACAGCAACAATGGTAAAAATTATCGTTTCAACAAGGGTACATACACGTTTAAGAATGGTGTAATTACTCCGGTAGAAGATGATAAATTCGGTATTGAATCATTTGATATTACTCCGGCTGATGGTAAAATCACTGTTGGTGATTTTATAGATATGAAAGTTAAATTAAAAAATGCTACTTCCAATGCTGTAAGTAAATACACATATTTAGATTCAAACAATCACGAAGTTACAATTTATGACTATGCAGGTGCCAGTAGTTGTTTATGGCAGTTTAACAAATCCGGTACTTATAGGGTTAGAGTTTATTCAAAAGAAAGCTATGGCTCAACTAATTATGTAATGGCTGAAAAAACTGTTACAGTTGCAGAGAAACAACCTCTAAAGATAAACCAATTTAACATTAATTCAAACACAGGTTCAGTTCCTTTCTGTGATAATGTTAATATGTCAGTTAATGTATCAGGTGGTAAAGCACCATATAAGTATGAATTTGCAATGAACCAGTACAATACAAGAACTGTTTTACAGCCATTTTCAACTAAGAATACTTTTACAGTTATTCCTGAATATATTGGTAACTATAACTATGAAGTAACAGTTAAGGACGCTACCGGTGCAACAGTAACAGTTACAAAAAGTATTTATGTTGCTCAAGCTTGTATTGATAATTTAAATATTAGCAGTAGTACAGTAAAAGTAAATGATATAGTTAAATTTAGTGCTGATATTAAGAATCTATCATCACTTGTTACATATCACGATTATACTTATACGGTAACTAAAGATAACAAGACAGAAACACTTACAACAAATAGCGACAGAACTGCTAACTGGACACCTAAGGAAGCAGGAAAATATACAATGCTATTACAAATTAAGCACAATGGTAAGTATATTGCCGGCAGATCAATTGAAGTTACAGTAGACAAAGCTTCAGAAAATGTAGTAACAATCTACTACAAGGGTTACTCAACTCCATATATTCATTATCAGGTAGGTAATGGCTCTTGGACTGATGCTCCTGGTAACAAAATGACTTCAACTAACGAAAAGACAGGTTATACTCACAAGTATACAATCAACCTAGGTACTTCAACTTATGCAAATGTTTGCTTTAACAATGGTAACGGTAGTTGGGATAGCAGAAACGGTCAGAACTATCATTTTGAAAAAGGTACATATACTTTCTCAAATGGTAATATGACTAAGATTGCAGACTAATACTTTTTTACATTCCTCATATAAAACAGAATATATACAATTAAGAAATCAGATGGTGATTATATTGCCGTCTGTTTTTCTTTTACTATTAAAAAACAGTTCAAAAAGTTTAAGCATATTGCATAAATCATTATAAGAATGTTGGTGTATTATTATTGTAGAACAGGTTTTTATATTATGGTAAAATATAACTATATTAATGTAGGAGGGCTACATATGAGAATAAATAAATTCTTTAGTGTGTTTTTATCATTATTAATGGTATGTTCAATTTTTGGTGGGCTATCAGTATCAGCTACTACAATTGATGAGACTCATACTTATACAGTTGTAGGTGATGCACCGTTTTTAGGTGCAAAATGGGACCCAACAACTGTAGCTGATGATATGGTGGTTCAGTCGGATGGTACTTACAAGAAAACATATACAAATGTTTCTAAGTCAGATTGTTACTCAATCAAGGTTACAGAAGATCATGATTGGAGTGTTAATTTCGGTTCAAATCTTGGTGAGAATAACCCACAAGATATTGAATTTTCCGTACCAATGGATAATTCAACAGTTGATGTTATTTTAACTTTGAAGGGTACCAGAAACAAAGACGGTAAAGTAATTACAGATGGCTTTGTAAAAGTGCTTGTTGATGGTGTAGATGCACCGGGTAAAGTTGTACCAACAGAAACTACCCATTATGTTGCAGGTGAAGCCGGTCTTTGTAACGGTATTAATTGGGAAAAAGATAATGAAATAAATAAGATGACAAAGAACCAAGATGGTTCTTATGAGATTACATTAAAAGGCGTAAACCCTAAGACAGACGGTACACCATATGAATTTTATGTAACTACTAATGGTCAATGGGAACCTGGCTATGTTTATTATGGTGAGAAAGATCCCGGTTCTGAAAATGCTTTACTAACAATCACAGAACCTAATTCAACAGTAAAAATTGTTTTAACTGCAAAGCTAAAGGTTAGAGTTTATGTAAATGATAAAAAAGTAACACCTGAAATGAGAAAATCTAAATTTGTTACAAGTTTAGGTGGTACTTATACAGGTCCTATAAACAATAAGTCAAAGAGATATTTCTTTGCGATGCCGGAAAAGTGGTTTAATTTTAGCAATGCAACTGCTTGTGCTTTTTGGTGGAGTGGTGAAGATGCTTGTTACGACCAGCAACATTCTTACATAATGAGACCTACTTCTATTAAAACAGATGATGATTCTGTTGTTTATTACATTGATGTTGCAGAGAATGTACATAATATTATATTTACCAACGGTATTGAGGGTTCTGAAAAAAGACCACTAGGTAACGATTATGACCCTAATTATAACAAGAACTTACAAACTTTTAGTATTAATCTGGATAGATACAAAGCAGGAGAGTGTGACCTTTATCCGGATGGTGTTGATAACTTTGACAATATGATTTATGTTGTTAACAGTAATAGTAGAATTTCAGTTGACCCATCGGGTTATTTATACAAAGGTAATTGGTACTATCTACATTCTGACGGTAAGTGGGATACATCAAAAGGTTCTACATACGAAATTCACAATACTAATGTAAAACTTAACACAAGAAGTGCTAACCTTACAGTTGACAATTTTGTTTACTTAGTTCCTACATTTGAAAATGTTAGAACAGAAGCAGAGATTAAGTGGACTTCAAGTAATCCGGAAGTTGCAACTGTGGATAATGACGGTAAAGTAACTGCTAAAAGTGTTGGCGATGCAACAATTTCAATTTCAGTACAAAATCCTGATGATAAAGAACCTGTTGTAACAACTTGTAAAATAAAGGTCAATAATATTGATAGAATTGCAGTAACAAAGCTACCTAATAAAACAGAATATACTGAAGGTGAAGGTTTAGATATTTCAGGTCTTGAAGTTACTGTTTATTACAAGGACGGTACTTCTAAAGTAGTAGAAAACTATACTTTAGATTATGACCTTACTAAAGTAGGTGAGAGAACTGTAACTGTACAGCATTATGACTATATAGATACATTTAAAGTAAAGGTAAATCCTAAAGCCGAACCTACTAATCCAACAAAACCAACAGTAAAGAAAGTTACTAAAGTTTCATTAAGTAAGAAATCTGTTACATTATTAAATGGTAGAAATACAACTGTTAAAGTTAAGGTTAGTCCAACTAATGCAACTAACAAAAAGCTAAAGTGGACAACTTCTAACTCAAAGGTAGCAACAGTAAACCAAAGTGGTAAAATTACTGCAAAGGGTAGAGGTTATGCTACAATTAAAGTAATGGCACTTGATGGCAGCAATAAATACGCAACTATTAAGGTAACAGTAAAGCAATCTGTAACATCTGTTAAATTAAGCAGAAATTCAGCTATCCTAAAAGTAAAGGGCAAAGCTAAACAGAAAACAGTTACACTAAAAGCTACTGTAAATCCTAAGAATGCAAATGTTAAGTCAGTAAAATGGACAACATCAAAATCTAAGATTGCTACAGTTAATAGCAAAGGTAAAGTAACTGCAAAGAAAAAAGGTACTTGTTTTATTTACGCTACTGCAAAAGATGGTAGTAAAAAATCTGCTAAGTGTAAGATAACAGTAAAATAATTAATCAAAAAATATTAAAAAAGCTGACATTACAAAAGTAGTGTCAGCTTAATTATTCTATTCTTTCTAATATTAATTCTTGCTAAAGTTTAATAAATAATATATAATAATCTTGTAAAAACACTAATTTTTTATTTATTATTATGATAGAATTATATAAGGTGATTATATGAAAAGGTTAGTTTTAAGAAATATACTTATGTATGTTATTTCATTTGCATTATTTATTGTACCATTGTTTTTCTTTGATTATTTTTCACCACTTTATTTACAATGGATAGCACCACTGTTTTTGATTTATGGAAATGTATCTTGTGATTTAAAGCAAAAGTCATTAATTAATATATGGAGAGTTGTACCGACCTGTGCAGTTATTTTAGGTGCATACTTTTTAGATAATTCATATACAGAATGGTATTACCTAAAAGTTACAAATGAACTACCTGACCCATTTACATATCTTTTGGGTAAGTATTTTTACCTTGCATCATTTATATTGGTGGTTGGTTTTATGTGTGTATATCAGTTATATAAAATTGCAGTTGAAATGTATAATAGGCATAAAAAATTGAATGTTTAAAATTAGTTAATTTAGGAGTATGCTTTGAACCCTTGGTTATCAGAAGATTGGCAAGAATATTTTAGTGGAAAAGATAATATCCAAAAAGGAATATATTTAAGGATAGAAAAGAATGTAAATGATGATGTAAAAAAATCATTGAAAAAGTTTGCTAAATGGTTAAGAAAGAATTATAAATTTCCTATTATGTTGCCTATCTATGTAAAAGCAACTGACTATGTAAAAACTAAAGATGGTGACTATGTAGTAGGAAGCTTTTTTGAACCTAATGATTATTTTACAGAACCTTATATTAAAATTTCTACAGGTGATTATGAAGATTTGTTAAACGAAATAGGTAAGGATAACGCATTAGCAAGTTTTATTTATACATTATCTCATGAAATTACGCACTATTATCAATGGATAAATAGAGTAGAAAAGTCTGTTGATGATAGAGAAATTGAGGCAGATTATTACGGTGACTATATTCTTCAGCAATATGCTGATTGTGTTGAGTCACCATAAGGTGAATTTATGAAAAGAACAATTACACTAATATTACTGATAGTTATGATTATATCTGTTATGTGTGGATGCAGTAAAATTACCGACAAGGTTGATTTTGACAAGATAGATAGGCTATCTATTGTAACTGATAAGGGAAAGGAATATACTCTAAATTCTAACCAAAAAGATACTATCATTTCAGCTTTAAAAAATGCTGAAAGCAGTAGTGACAGTAATGATTATGATGGTGGATTTTCCATTAACGGATATGTTGACAGTAAAGTAGAATATACCTTTACTGTTGCTAATGAAAATCATATTACAGTTAATACTGATAAAAATTCAGTATATAAAATCTCAGAGGAAGATTATTCTGCTTTGTCAAAAGTAGTTGAAGAAGTTGTAAAATAAGAATTGCTAAAATTATATAACAAAAGTTTAAACCTCTCTTTTGAGAGGTTTTTTCTGGCTCTATGTCAATAGTTGGGGTAAATCCACTAAAATGAAATAGATTAGATAGAC
>ERZ839741.1140-NODE-1140-length-29675-cov-6.048548_pt1 | contig 29675 bp, 26 predicted proteins | sample MGYA00519880_ERZ839741 | MGnify/ENA primary metagenome ERZ839741 (study PRJEB31850, sample SAMEA3708851) | human gut metagenome | biome: human gut; feature: human-associated habitat; material: faeces | place: China | collected 2014 ...
TGTCCCGCGGGCGACCAATGGTCGCCCCTACAGGGCGGTTATTCTGCCGGTGTCTCCGATGCCGGTTCTGCCGTAACTTCGGGTTGTTCCTCTGCGGGGGTGGATTCGGCGGGCGTTTCCGGCGCGGTAGGTTCGGCGGGGGGATCGGGTTGGGTCGGCTCCACAGGTGTAACGGGGTCGGGCGGGGGCGGGGGCTCCAATGCGGGGAGCACCTCGCTGTAGGTCTGCCCGCAAACCGTGCAGGTGTAGACATTGCGCCCCTCCACGCCGACTTGAGCATCAACATGCTCGGTCTGCTGCCAACTGTGCTGCCCTGTGGCGGGAATCTCTTCCTGAATCTGCTGGCCACAGATCGCGCAGGTGCGGGTCAGCACACCGGGCGCGCCGCAGGTGGCTGCTTGGGTGACGATGCCTTCATCGTAGGTGTGGGTGTGCTGCGATTCCTCAGTTTTTGTCTCGCTGCATCCCTCGCGGCGGCAATAGTAGGTGATATAGTCACCGCTGCGTACCCCACCATCCCAGTCATGGCCAAGGGCGGGCAGCTCTTTTTCAATGATTTCACCGCAGATCGTGCATGTATACTTGGCGGAGCCGTTGGTTGTGCAGGTGGGGTTCACCCGTGTGTCCTCGATCTCCGCATAGTTGTGCTCGTGGGCATCGGCCTTGAAGTGCGCCGTCAACACCACACCGCCTGCATCGGCGTTCTGCGGCATCGTAAAGCTGAGGGATTCACTGCTGTAGCTGCCGCCTGAGCTGGCGGTCCAGCCCGCAAAGACAAAGCCTGCGTCCGGCACGGCGGTCACGGCCCCGGCGGTCGCACCCTTTTTGACAAGCTGGCTGGTGGTGCCGGACAGCGTGCCGCCGTGTTCAGCGACAAATTCCAGCGGGACCTTGGCACCGCGCACGGCGATGGGGTCCTTTGTGATAAGGTTTGCGGGCACGCCGTCCGGCTGCGGGATGCTCCCAAGCGGCTGCGGGCGGCGGTCCTCAGTCTGGTATGCGTGGGTGCGTACATAAGTAAAATACGCTTCAACGGCTTTTTTAGAGAGGTGTACGCCGTCTGACAGGGTGTAGTCGGTTTTGGCCCAGCCGGTGGTATCGTCCCGCAGGACCTCGGCGCTGTTCAGAAACTTAAAGCCGTTTTCCTCGCACATCTGTACCAGAGCGGCATTGTAGGCATCGACCTGCGTCATCGTCAGGTTCGTGTTTTCGCGCTGCTTGTCCAGCGGCGGGATGGCGCTTACGATGATGTCGCAGTAGGACCACGCCTGCCGGATGGCCTGCAGCCCCTGCAGATAGGTGGCGATGAACCGGGTCGCATCGGTGGAGGAGCCGGAGAGGTTGTTTGTGCCGTAGCAGATGATGATCCGCTTCGGCTTGAGCATGGCAACCGATTCCGGCACGGTGTACATGGTCGAGGAGCCCTTGAACTTTTCGCATTTCAGCGTGGTGATTGCACCGGCTCCCATGCTGACAACACCGATGTTGTTGGAAAGGCTTGTAAAAGCGGTGCCCGTATCATCGGCATACAGCAGGTAGCGCGCGGTGTTGGAATCCCCGATGAAAAGCGTTTCATCCAGATAGCTGCGCCCGGCGTCTGCGCCTGCGGGCAGCACGGTGCCCACTGCGGCGGCGGGCTCGGCTGCCGCAGGCTGCGCGGTGGCCGCAGGCGCGGCGGTGGGGGCAGCACTTTCCGCCGTGGCGGGCTGCCGGAGGGTGTCGGGCGTTTTGGGGGCGCAGGCGGTCAGGCAGCCGGCCAGCCCAAGCGCAGCAAGCAGGACAGATACTTTCATGAAGGGCACCTCGCACAAAAGTTTGTAATTGTTTCTATGATACACCATTTTTTCGAGATACGCAAACGAAACGAAGTGGTTTTACAAAATTATTGAAAAACGATAAAAAATACTTGCAAAACGATATGCGACGTGCTATACTGCAGGCAATAAACCGGGAGGCGGATACAGATGAAGCAGCTTTGGAACGATCAGAAAAGCATACTTTTGACCCGCGCCGTTGTGGCGCTGGCGATTGCGGGCAGCGTGGTTATGACGGTATGCGGCCCGAAGATCACGCATTGGATGGTTACGGCACATGGGCTGCCGCCGCGCAGCGGCCCCCTGCTGCTGGGGATGGGGTATGCCTGCGCCGCGCTGGCGCTGGTCATGCTGTGCAGCCTGTATCAGTTTTTGCGCCGCATTGAAGCGGGCGAGATCTTTGTTTCCACCAATGTTGCGGCTCTGCGGTGCATCAGCTGGTGTTGTGCTGGCGCAGCGGGATTCTGCCTGTTGGCAGCGGGGATCTACCTGCCGTTCCTGTTCTTGGCGGTGGCGGCAGGGTTCATGGCGCTGATCGTCCGGGTGCTGAAAAACGCCTTTGCGCAGGCCGTCCGCATGAAGGACGAGCTGGACTACACCGTGTAAGGGGGGCGTCACGATGCCTATTGTGGTCAATCTGGATGTCATGATGGCCCGCCGCCACAAGGCGGCGGGCGAGCTGGCCGAGGAGATCGGCATCACCCCGGCGAATCTGTCCATCCTGAAGAACAACAAAGCCAAAGCGGTGCGGTTTTCGACGCTGGAGGCTCTCTGCCGGGCGCTGGACTGCCAGCCGGGGGACATTCTGGAGTTTGTGCCGGACGAGAATCAGTAGGGGCCGGGCATGCCCGGCCCGCGGCTTACCCGCAAACGCCCGCGTAATTTTACACGACCGAGCCGGACATGTCCGGCCCCTACAGGAAGGCGATTCCGCTATGTTATACGCTGTTTTAATGTACCCCCTGGCCTATTTTTATCTGCGCGGAGTGATGTTTCCGCAGTCATATTCGGATTGGGGAATGCCGGTTTTTGCGGTGCTGTTCATTGTGTATGTGGACTGTGCCGCCCGTGCCGCGCACCGCACCGCCGCTAAGGAAACGCCGCTCTGGGCCGTATGCTGGATGGCGCTGGCTGCGGCGTATCCGCTGTACGGCTACCAGCCGGGGCCGCTGGGGGACTGGCAGTGGCCGGTATGGCATCTGTTCGCCGTCTGGTATGTGCTGGCACGGTGCGGGATGCTGGCGCAGGGGCAGAGCGGCAGTCTGGCCCCGCTGGATGCGCTGGCCGGATTTGTCCTCCTGCCGTTCGGAAATTTCTTCCTGCGGGCGCGTACCGTCTTTGCTGCGCTGCGCACCCATCTGCAGGACCGCACGGGGACACGAAAAGTTCTGCACCTCATCGTTACCGCAGCGGTGACGCTGGCGTTGTGCGGTGTGGCATGGGGGCTGCTGGCAGCGGCCGATGCCAACTTTGCCGCGCTGGGACAGCAGATGTCCGGCTGGTGGAACAGGCTGCTGAACAATGTGAGATTCATCGACCGGCTGATGTATATCCTGCTCTCACTCCCGGTGGGGGCGTGGCTGTATGGGCTTGTGGGCGGCTCCCTGCGCCGCAAAGCACCGCCCGCCACGGCGCAGCAGTGTGCCGCTGTGCTGGAAAACTGCCGCGTTGTGCCGCGAACCACGGCGGTGGCGGCCGTAACGGCGCTGTGCGGCGTCTACGCGCTGTTTTTTGCCGTGCAGGCAGGGGAGTGGCTTGCCGCTGCGCCGCTGGGGCTGGATGCACCGGACACCGCTGCCTTCGCGGTGAACGGCTTTTGGGAACTGCTGAAAATCCTGCTGCTCAATTTTGCGGTGCTGGCGGGCATACAGTTCTTTGGCCGTGCGCCGCTGCCCAAAGCGTTGGCCGCAGTGTTCTGCGGGTTCGGCGTGGCTTTTGCTGCGCTGGCAGCGGGCAAGCTGGCTGTCTATGTGACGCTCTGCGCCCTGACGCCCCGGCGGTTCACGGCGGCATGGTGCCTGTTTGTGCTGGCTGTCTGTGCGGTGCTGGTGCTGGTGCGGGTGTTCAGGCCGATCCCGGCGGCAAAGCTCGCTATTTTTGCGGCGGCGGTCAGCTTTACACTGCTCTGCTGCGTGAATGTAAAACAGCGGGTCATTGATGTGAATTTGGCACGGTATGAAGCCGGGATAGATGAAGAACTGGATTGGGGCGTTTTGTGGGAATGCGGGTATAAGGAGAACGCAGCGCGGTAGGGGCCGGGCATGCCCGGCCCGCGCGCGTAAGGTAAACAGGCGCTTGCGGGAAAGCCGCACGGAGGGGTCAAGACCCCTCCCTACAGGATGACGATAATGGGTGCTTTGTAGGGAGCGGTCTTGACCGCTCCGCGGGATGTGTACGGCAAACGGCTGCCTGCCGGGAGGCAGCAAAAACAGGGACACCAGCCCTTCCGGGTCGATGTCCCTGTTTCTTATGCGATTTTACACTTTCTTAAACCCTACGCGCTGCATAAACCGCACAAATGCGGCCTGACCTTGGGCGTCCTGCTTAAAGACACCGGCATTCTCCAGCACATGGCTGAAGACGGTGCCGATCTCGGCCTTGACAGCCTTGTTGGCGGCCTCGGGCTTCATGCTGGTGCCGTACTTGGCGATCAGTTCATCAATCCAGTCGGCATGGACAGCCAGTGCATCGCCTTCGATACGGCTGGTGTTCGGGCGCTGGCCCGCCAAAATCTCCGCGATCTGCGCACCCTGATCCTTCAGGCGGGCGGGCAGGATGGCCAGACCCATGACCTCGATCAGGCCGATGTTTTCCTTTTTGATATTGTGGTATTCCTTATGCGGGTGGAAGATACCGTCCGGGAACTCCTCGCTGGTGCGGTTGTTGCGCAGCGCAAGGTCAAGGATGAACCCGTCAGTCTCATCGTAGTGCAGGATCGGCGTCACGGTATTGTGCGGTGTGCCGTCCGTTTCTGCCAGAATACCGACACTCTCATCGCTGTAGGCGCGCCAGGCGCTCAGGATGTTGTTGGCCACGATCTGCATCTGCTGGCTGCTGCGGCCGACCAGACGCACGGCGGAAACAGGCCAGTTCAGGATGCCCGCCCTGACGCCGGGGTAGCGGATGTCGGTCATCGGCACGGCAATGTCAGCCTTCTGCATCGGGAAAACATACCGCCCGCCCTGAAAATGGCTGTGGCTCAGGATGCTGCCGCCCACGATCGGCAGATCGGCGTTGGAGCCGCAGGTATAGTGGGGGAACTGTGCCACAAAGTCAAAAATCTCGGCCAGTGTCTGTTTGTTCATCTCCATGGGCTTGTGCTGGTCATGCAGCATGATGCAATGCTCATGGAAGTAGGCGTAGGGGCTGTACTGCAGGTAGAACTGCTCCCCTGCGAGCGTGATGGGTACGATGCGGTGGGTCTGGCGCGCGGGGAAGTTGATGCGGCCCGCGTAGCCGATGTTCTCCTTGCAGAGCATGCAGGCGGGGTAGCCGCTCTTGGGCTGCAGACGCTCCAGCGCGATGGTCTTGGGGTCCTTCTCGGGCTTGGTCAGATTGATCGTGATTTCCAGCTCGCCGTAGGGGGTGGCGGTGTTCCACTGGATGTTCTTGGCGATCTGCGCGGTACGGATGTAGTTGGTGTCCACACACAGGCGGTAGAACCAGTCGGTTGCGGCCTTGGCACCCTGCTTCTGGTAGAGTTTCTTGAACTTTTTGCAGACCTCGCTCTCGCGGGGCATCAGGGCACCCATGAGGCGGGTCTCAAAGTTGATGCGGTACTGGTTTACGGCGCCGTCGAACAGCTCCTTCTGCGCGGCCAGCTCGACCATCTCGTCCAGCAGGGCAGCGGGCGTCTCGGGGTCCTCCTTCGGGGGCTTGGCCTCGCTGGGGGCAGCCAGTGCCAGCAGATCCAGCAGCGTGTTGCGTGCCACCAGAACATCGAGATCCTTGATAAGCTTATGCTTGCGGCCGAAGCGCAGCAGGCGCTCCACATCCAGGGCAAGGCGTGCGTCACGCTGCTCCGGGGTCAGGGTCATAAGATCAACTTCATTCTTTGCCATGATTGCCCTCCTGTAGCGGTGTGTTGTGTATTCTATTGTATTAACCATACCGCCTTTTGCCTCCGCTTTCCATAGCATTGTGTGTCAGGGTTTTGCAATTTTCAACCAAACGCCGCCGATTGTACATCGCCGCTTTACAATGACGCTGCCTTATAAAAAATCCCCCGTCATACGGCGGGGGAAAAGCGCGGTGTACTGTTTACTTCTTCAGATCGCTGAACAGGTCTTTCCTGTACACGCCGTCTGTGACCAGCTTGGCAAAGCTGTCGATGACGGTCTGCTTGTCCTCGGCGTAGGTCACGCCGAACCACTTGTCGTGGGTGGGCAGCACCTTGACGCTGACCTTGTCCGCGTGCAGCAGCTCATCAATGTAGATGGGCAGCAGATACTCGGCCTTGAGCGGGTTGGCAGGCGCGGCCTTCTCAAAGAACTCTACAAAGCCGGCATCGAGCAGATCGACAAACTCGGGGGTCAGTGCCCACATATTCATCGAGACAAGGCTCTCGACATCGATGCTCTTGCCGCCTGCGGCTGCGCCATCGGCGGTCTTTTCAATGCCGCTGGTCTCCAGCACGCCGGTCAGGTAATGGGCCTCGTTCATCTGGCAGATGCCGCGGGTCACGGCGCCGTTGTCGCTCAGGGTGTTCTTCAGCACAAAGCCCGCCATGGCCAGAGCACCGGCCTTGTCGGGCGTGTAGCCCTGCAAAAAGTCATGCAGCCGGACAAAGGCCTCCTTGCCGTAGTAGTCGTCGGCGTTGATGACGGCGAACGGCTCCTTGATGATGCCCTTGCAGGCCAGCACGGCCTGACCGGTGCCCCAAGGCTTGGAGCGTCCCTCCGGCACGGAATACCCTGCGGGGACATTCTCCAGCGCCTGAAAGGCGTAGTCGATCTCAACACCCAGCTCGGCGCAGATTTTCTCAATGCGGTCGCCGATGGCCTCCTTGAAGGCATCCTCGATGTCGTGGCGGATGATAAAGACGATCTTATCAAAACCGGCCTCGATCGCGTCATGAATGGAATAGTCCATGATGATCTCGCCGTTGGGACCCACAGCCGCCAGCTGCTTGATGCCGCCGCCGAAGCGGGAGCCAATGCCTGCGGCCATAATAACCAGAGCAGTTTTCATGATTTTCCTCCTAATTTTAACACCATTGGTGTATTGTGCGTTCTTCTTCTTTGGTGATGCTGTGTTTATGTGGGGGTCGATGCCTGCATCCGTCCCTGCAGGACACGATATAGCAAAGCTTTTAATAGCCGCTTATCGACATGGCGTACTGTACAAAGCCGGGCCCGGCCAGATTGATGACCAGCGAGGCAAGCAGCAGCATAATGCCAAAGTAGAGCAGCGCCGCCAGCAGATTCGTGCCGCCCTTTTGCAGCAGGGCATCGGTGCGGGCCTCGCCGTCAGGGTAGTCGGCGTAGATGCGGTCGATGTTTTTCTTGGCCTCCCTGCGGTACCAGGAGACCGCAAACAGCCCCAGAATGATGTTCAGCGCCCAAGATGCCACGGCGCAGACATTGACGGCGACCGGCAGCCAGCCCAGCGGCATCGCGCCGAGAAGCGAGGGATTAAAGACCGAGATGATCTCTATAAAGGTAGGGATGCTCAGCACAATGGTCAGAACGGCAGTCAGCAGACCCTCCTTCCACATTTTGCGGTAGAACAGGTACGCCGGGCCGAAAAGGAACGCCGACAGGCAGACGGCGGCCTTGCGGTTCGTGATGCTCATGCGGAAAAACTGCATCAGGTAGTACATCGGGCTGCGGCCTACATAGGCGGCCCAGTCCTTAGCCTTGATGCCGTCGATCGTATCCTCGGGGCCGATCTCCCGGCGGTAGATGCCGCCCTCCCGGTCAGCGCTGTAGGTTTCGATGTGCGGGCCGGGGGCAGCGCTGCGGTTGTTCACCGCAGACGGGTCGCGGGCGTAGATGGGGACCTGCTCCTCGGGCTTGGCGGCATCGGCACTGTCGGCCTCGCTGCGGGGCAGGGGACAGCCGCAATGGCTGCATCGGGCCGCGCCCGGCGTGTTGCGGGTGCCGCAGTTGGGGCAGGTGGCCTCATGCGCGGCCTTTACGGCCTCGGGGCCGATCTCGGGCTGCCACTCAAACCCGGCGGCATGCTCGGAGCGGTGCATACAGGCCCCGACCTTTTTCCAGCAGTCCCGGTGGTAGGGGGTACCGCAGTCGGGGCAGACAACGATGTCGTCCGTATCGGTAAAAGCCTGTTCACAGACAGGGCAGTGGTTTCCTGTGTAGCGTGTCATTGAATATCCTCCCAGTAACATAAAGTCATTATACCGCATCAAATGGATAAATGCAAAGAAAACATAAAAACTTTACAAGATAGATGGATTTATTTGTGCTGTAGGGGCGGCATACATGCCGCCCGAGGAACGCTGCCGCTGCCACTGCACACCCGGGAGGGATAAATTCCTCCCCCTGCGAATATTTTATGCGTTCCGCCCTCTTTACAACGCTGCGCAATTCGCTTATAATGGTACTATGTAATTTTATGCGAACTTATGGGATGAGGGATACTCTATATGATTACCATTGACGAACTGAAAGCAAAACTCAGCGGCATGAAGACTGCCGTGGACGACCTGCGGGACGCCCTTTCCATCGAAGCCAGCGAGAAGCGCCTGGCTGAGCTGGAGCACCAGATGACGATGCCCGGCTTTTACGATGATCAGGAGCGCAGCCAGAAGATCATCAGTGAGATGGGTGAGGTCAAAAATAAGCTGGAGCGCTTCGGCAAGCTCTCCACCCAGTATGAGGAGGCCGAGACCCTGCTGGAGATGATCGAGGAGGAGAACGACCCCGCCCTCACCGCTGAGGGCGAGGAGGCTGTCAACGGTGTGGAGAAGGCCATTGATGAGCTGCAGCTTATGACGATGCTCAACGGTGAGTACGACCACAGCAACGCCATCCTGACCTTCCACGCCGGCACCGGCGGCACCGAGGCGCAGGACTGGGCCGAGATGCTCTACCGCATGTACACCCGCTGGGCTGAGGCCCACGGCTACAGCGTTGAGGTGCTCGACGTGCTGGACGGCGACGAGGCCGGCATCAAGTCCGCGTCGATGATGGTCAAGGGCCCCAACGCCTACGGCATGCTCAAGAGCGAGCACGGCGTCCACCGTCTGGTGCGCATCAGCCCGTTTGACGCCAACGCCCGCCGCCAGACCAGCTTCTCCAGCCTCGAGGTTATGCCTGAGCTGGACAACAACATCAACATTGAAATCAACCCCGCCGACATCGAGATGCAGGTCTACCGCTCCTCCGGCGCAGGCGGCCAGCACATCAACAAGACCTCCTCTGCCGTCCGCCTGATCCACAAGCCCACCGGCATCGTGACGACCTGCCAGACCCAGCGCAGCCAGCTGCAGAACCGTGAGTACGCTATGGAGATGATGAAGGCCAAGCTGTACCAGATCGCTTTGCAGCAGCACAAGGATAAGATCGATGACATCAAGGGCGTCCAGAATGAGATCGCCTGGGGCCACCAGATCCGCAGCTATGTCTTTATGCCCTACACGCTGGTCAAGGATCACCGCACCAACTACGAGAGCGGCAATGTGCAGGCTGTCATGGACGGTGATCTGGACGGCTTCATCTATGCCTACCTGAAGGCAAGCTCCCGCGGCGAGCTGCAGGATGTCTGATATGAATGATCGTTTTATCCGCCTGTCCGTCTCGCTGTCCCGCCTGCAGAAGGTCATCCAGCGCATCAAGACGGACGGCATGAACCGCATTGAGCTGAAGGCCGGGCACACGCTGGTGCTTTGCCAGCTTGATGCTGCCCCCGATGGGTATCGCTTCTCGGAGCTGACCGAGCGGTGCGACCTTGACCCGGCGATGATCTCCCGCGTGCTGGCCGATCTGGTTCGCAGCGGTCTGGTCCAGAAGTGCGGCGCACCCGGCAAGTATAACGCTATCTACCGGCTGACCGATGCGGGCCGCGACCGTGCCGTGCGGGTAAGGGCCGTGGTGGCCGATGTGTCGCGCCGCGCCGATGAGGGGATAGACCCCGGCGAGCTGGCCATATTCTATAAGGTGCTTGCACAGCTGACCGAAAATCTCGAGGCTGTCGAGGCCGACCCCACGGCAGCCTTTGCACCGCTGGAGGACTAAGCCGGCGCTGCTCTGCAGGCCAATATGAACAAAACTGCCCGACTGCACCAAAATGCAGCCGGGCACTTGTTTTGTTCATACTTGATGGGTATACTTGCCATAATAAAGCGATGTGGATCGTTTATACTGTAGGGGCCGCACATGTGCGGCCCCTACAACCCACCCAATTCCACCCGAAAGGAGCCTCCTACATGCCATCGTATCACGGGCTGACCGCTGCCGAGGTCGAAACGCGCCGCGCAGCGGGCCAGACGAATCAGCCGCCCCGCTCCCAGACCAAGACCACCGGTGAGATCGTGCGGGACAATATCTGTACCTATTTCAACCTTGTGTTTCTCGTGCTGGCCGTCATGCTGGCGCTCGTGCGCTCGTGGCTGAACATGGGCTTTCTCGGCATCGTGTTCTGGAATACCCTCATCGGCATCGTGCAGCAGCTGCGCGCCAAAAAGACCATTGATGAGCTGACCCTTGTATCGGCCCGTAAGGTGCGCTGCCTGCGCGATGGCCAATGGTGCGAGGTGCTCTCCGATGATCTGGTCCGGGACGATGTGGTGGAGTTCGGCGCGGGGGACCAGATCGTGGCAGACGCCGTTGTGCTGGACGGCAGCGCACAGGCCAACGAATCCCTCATCACCGGCGAGGCCCGGGCTGTACCGAAGGAGGCGGGCGGTGAGCTGCGGTCAGGCAGCTTTCTCATGGCGGGGCGCTGCACGGCGCGGCTGACCCATGTCGGCGCGGACAGCTACGCCAGCAAGCTGACAGCCGAGGCGCAGGCCAACGGCCACCGTGTCGCCCGGGGCGAGATGATGCGCAGCCTTGACAGGCTGATCAAATTTATCGGCATAGCGCTTATCCCGATTGGCGCGGTGCTGATCTGGAAGCAGCACTGGGTGCTGGAGCTGACGATGAAGGAGACCGTCAACGCCACGGTGGCAGCGCTCATCGGCATGATCCCCGAGGGGCTTTACCTGCTGACGAGTGTGGCGCTGGCCGTGAGCATGATGCGCCTTGCCAAACGCAGGGTGCTGACGCGGGATATGAACTGCATTGAAACGCTTGCCCGGGTGGATACCCTCTGCGTGGACAAGACCGGCACGATCACCGAGAGCGCCATGCAGGCGGATGACCCGCTGCCGCTGGCAGAAAATGCGCCGCTGGACGAGATCCTGCACGCCTTCTATGCAGGGGAGCAGCCCGACAACGACACCGGACGCGCCCTGACCGACCGCTTTGGGCAGGGGAGCGCCGGCTGGTTTGCGGTGCGCACGGTGCCCTTTAACACGGCGTACAAGTACAGCGCCAAGGATTTCGGCGCGCAGGGCTGCTATGTGGTGGGCGCACCGGATATTTTGGCGGGGCCCCGCGCCGGGGAGCTGACCGGCGCACTTTCCCCGCTGCTGGCACAGGGCCGCCGTGTGCTGCTGCTGGCAAAATACAACGCAGCCCTGCCCGACCCGCCCGCCGCCTTGGATGCAGCGCAGCTGGAATTTCTGGCGCTGCTGCCGCTGCAGAACCGCATCCGGGAGAATGCCCCCAAGACCTTCCGTTTTTTTGCCAGACAGGGGGTCGATGTCAAGGTCATCTCGGGCGATGACCCGCAGGCTGTCAGCCATGTGGCTGCAGGCGCGGGCATTGCGGGGGCCGAGCACTGGGTGGACGCCGCCACCCTGCGCAGTGAGCAGGCGCTGGCCGAGGCCGCCGAAAAATGCACGGTGTTTGGCCGTGTGACGCCTGAGCAGAAGCGCCAGCTTGTCCACGCGCTGCAAAAGCGCGGCCACACCGTAGCCATGACCGGCGATGGCGTAAATGACGTTTTGGCGTTAAAAGATGCCGACTGCGGCATTGCCATGGCATCGGGTGCGCAGGCGGCCAGTCAGGTCGCGCAGCTGGTGCTGCTCGACTCCGACTTTGCGGCCCTGCCCAGCGTGGTGGCCGAGGGGCGGCGTGTCATCAACAACATCCAGCGCTCGGCCTCGTTGTTTTTGGTCAAGAACATCTTCTCGTTCCTGCTCAGCATCGTGGCGCTGGGGCTGCCGCTGGCCTATCCGTTCCAGCCGCTGCAGCTGTCCCTCGTCACCTTTGCCACCATCGGCGCACCGGCGTTCTTTCTGGCGCTTGAGCCGAACCATGAGCTGGTGCGCGGCAAATTTATGCGCAATGTCATGCGGGCCGCCATGCCCGGCGGGCTTACGGATTTTCTGCTGGTGTTCTGCGCACAGGGCTTCGGCTTTGCGTTCGACATCCCATCCGAGATGGTAGGCACGATCTGCACGCTGGCCATCCTCTGTGTCGGTCTGCAGATTTTGTGGGGTGTTTGTATCCCGTTCACGCCGCTGCACTGGGCTATCTGGGGCAGCATGGCGGCAGCAGGCATCGGCGGGGTGCTTTTGCTGGCACCGTGGCTGCCGCTGGTTCGCCTGAATCTGGGCGGTGTGCTGGTACTGATCGTGCTGCTGGCGCTCAGCACGCCGACACTGGCAGGGCTGACCTTTCTGGGCGAGCGGCTGCACGGTGTCTATAATGATCTGAAAAACAAACACGCCCGCAAGCAGGCATAAAAATATCCCCGCAGACCGCTATGGTCTGCGGGAAATTTTTTGCCCTCAGTCCGCAAGCTCCTCCTTGATGAACATAAGGCAGAGGCTTACCGCGAGCAGGGCGCAGGACAGCCAGATCGTTTTGGCGCCCAGCACAGCTACGCACTGGGTCCCCACACCGGCACCCAGCGCAAAGACAAGGATGACGCCGAAATAGTGCAGTGCCTTGTACAGCAGGCTTTTATCCCGCGTATGGCCGAACGCCACCAGCGAATCCATGCCGCTGCGCAGATTGCCGATGCACATGGTACTGGCAAACGGATAGCCGTGTACCTTGCGGAAGGCCTGTACCTGCATGGCACAGGCAAAGGATACTACCGCATTGGCACCCATGTCCCACGCGGCAGGGAAGAACCCGACCACGAACAGCAGTACGATCTCCGCCAGCAGCACCAGCTGCCGCCAGTGGACGCGCTGTGCTTCCCGCCAGCGCAGGCGGATGCACTCCGCCGCCGCGACACCCAGCGCAAAGGACAGCACCGGGATAAAATAGTGTGCGAACCGCGCAAAATCGCCCTCGAACAGGCTTTGGCTCATCAGGACGATGTTGCCGGTCTGGGCGTTGGCAAACACCTTGCCGCGCCCGATGTAGGTGTAGGCATCCTGCAGCCCGCCCGATGCGGACAAAAACATGACCGTGCGGAACGCCTCGGACATCTGGCCGCGGTGATGCAATAGTGAATGTGACATGATTTTCCGACCCCTCTATGTGATTGCGCGTGCAGGGGCGGTCAACGGCCGTCCCTGCAACCATCGCCCATTATAACGCGCCGCGCCGCCGCTGTAAAGTTTACGGCAACAGATGCAGTGTTTTGTACCAAAGCTGCGCCGCTGAGGCGAGGGCGGCGCTTGCATTGACAAGAAAAACACAATCCCGATTTTGTACAAATAAAACTGCACAAAAAGTACTTGCTATATTTGGTCATAGTGCTATAATTACGGCTGAACTTGAAATGGGGCGATCCTATAAATAGGAAACCGCAGGACAGGTAAAGCTCTCAAAGAGTGAGGTGCATTGCATGAAAGATGTAAACGACCTGATGCAGGCCATTTTGGAGATGGACGCCGCCCAGCGCAAGGCCAGTGAAAAGGCCAAGCTGGAACGCACGGCCCGGCTGGCCGCGCTGGACGAGCAGAAGCAGAAGATCATTGCGGAGTGTGACGCCCGCGAAAAGGCCGCCTGTGAGGCCGCTGCCAAGGCTGCAGAGCAGGGCAACGCCGCCGCCCTTGCTGCGCTGGAGCAGCAGTGCCAGCAGGCCGCCGAGGCCATGACCGCCGCCGCCCGGAGCCACGAAGCTGAATGGTGCGCAGCGCTTGTACAGCGCACCCTGAGCGGGGAGGCCGCACAATGACGAAGGCAAGCAGTGCCTCCGGCAATGCGGTGCTGGCCAAGGCGCGGGCGCTGTACGGCCGCCGCCTGCGGGCAGAGGATTACCGCCGCCTGATGGGCTGCCGCACAATGTCTGAGTTGGCCGCCGCCCTCAAGGAGCAGCCGCTCTACAGCGCGGCGCTGGCCGATGTCAACCCCCAGTACGCCCGCCGCGCCCAGCTGGAAAGCCTGCTGCGGCAGAGCCTGTACACCCGGTATGACAGCCTTTGCCGGTATGACCGCAGCGCAGGCAGCAAGGTGTATGAATACTTTACCCTCTGCTGTGAGGTGGACGAGCTGACCGCCGCGATGCGCTGCTTGGATGCGGGCCGCCCGGGCGACTATCTGTTCCGGCTGCCCGAGTTCATGCAGCAGCGCTGCTGCATCGACCTCTATGCGCTGGCCAAGGCGACCGGGCTGGACGGTATTCTGGCCGCAGTGGCCGGTACCCCGTGGGAAAAGGTTCTGGCACCCTTACGCAACGCCAGAGCAGACCGGGGCCTGACCGCACAGGCCGAGCCGCTTTTGCAGGACTGCCGCCACAAGGCGCTTGTGGCGCTGGCACCGGCGGGCCATGGGCCTGCTGCCGAGCCGGGCCTGCGGGAGTTGATCGAGCTGGAGTGCGATACATCGGCGGTTTCCAATGCGGCGCGGCTGATCCGCATCGGCGCGCCGGATTCCGCCGTGCGCAGCGCAGCGCGCCGCGACTGCACGGCCCTGACCGCTGCCGAGTGGGAGTATCTTCTGGCAGCCCGGGATCTTGCGGAGTTCAAGGCACGGTTTGCCAGAACGAAGTATGGCCCGCTGCTGGGCCACCACGAATACAGCGTGCTGAAGGAGGGCTTCTTCCACTACCGCTGCGACTGGTGCAAAAAGTGGCTGCGGTTTTCGACCGACCCGACGCTGGTCATGATGTGTTATGTCTGGCTGGCTCGCTGCGAGGTGCAGGATCTGGACCACATCATTGAGGGCGTGCATTACAAGCTGCCGCCCGAGGAGCTGAAGCCGCTGCTGGTCGGGTTTGATGAGAACGATTGATTCTTAAACTTGCCTCTCTGTAAGAAATTGCACGGTAGGGGCGGGGCTCTGCTCTGCCCGTGGCCGTTTTGCCGTGTGTGGCTTTCCCGGAGAGGAGCGGCTGCGTAAAGCTGGCGGGGCAGAGCCCCGCCCCTACGAAGCGGCAAAAGACCGGAGAGGGGCAAGGTTGCTAAGGAGTGTGAACTGATTGGTTGAAAAGATGAAACTGGTGCGGGTGCAGGGCACGATGCCCCAGCTGAACGAGTTTATTGGCTCGTGCTGCATGGACGGACGCTTTGACCTCGAACCCGCCACCAGATATATGTCGGAATCGCTGGGGTACGGCGCTCTGAACGAGGAGAACCCCCACACCGCGATCCGCGACCAGATCGAGACGATGGCTGAGGAAGCCAACATAGAGCTGCACGAGGGGCAGCAGCACAGCGACCCTGTGGATGCCGAGGGCCGCAGCTACTTGGGTGATCTGCTGGAAAAGATCGATGACCTTTGCGCCGAGCGCAAGGTACTGCTTGACCAGAAAAAGCTCTGCGAGGACGGCATCACGCAGTACAGTCATTTTACCGGGCTGAAGGTCAATGTCGATGATATTCTCGGCTGTGCCCATGTCAAGGTCCGGTTCGGCTTTCTGCCGACCGAGGGCTATAACAAGCTGATGAACAACTACGGCGATGACCCGTACATCCTGTTTACCCCCTGCAGCCAGACCAAGGCCGGTTACTGGGGCGTCTACATGACCCCGCGCGAGAAGGCACTGGAAACGGACGGCATCTTCTCGATGTTGTACTTTGAGCCGGTGCATGTGCCCGGCGCGGCGGGCTCGCCCGAGGAGATCATCACCCACTTCAAGGAAAATCTCGATGTCGTCAACCGCAGTGTTGACGATGTGAACGGCCGCATTGCCGCCCTGTGGCAGCAGAACGCCGATAAGGTGCAGCTGCTCTACAACACGGCCTGCTACTATGCCGCTGTGTATGATCTGCGCCGCATGGCTGCGGTCAAGGGCCAACACTTCTTCTGCGTCGGCTGGGTCCCGGCGTCGGAGGTGGACGAGGTCGCGGGTAAGGCCCGCGCCGTCAAGGGGCTGCGCGTCACGGTCGATGGGCCGGAATCTGCCGGCAAGATGACGCCCCCCACCAAGCTGAAAAACCCGTGGTGGAGCCGCCCTTTTGAGTTTTTCGTCGAAATGTACGGTCTGCCCGCCTACGGCGAGACAGATGTCACCGGCTTTGTAGCGATCACATTCACCGTGCTGTTCGGCATGATGTTTGGCGATGTCGGGCAGGGCATTGTGCTGGCGCTGTTCAGCACCTTTATGTGGAAGGTCAAGCACAATGACCTGTTCCATCTGATGATCCCCTGCGGCATTTCGAGCACGATCTTCGGCCTGGTCTACGGTTCTCTCTTTGGCTACGAGGAGGCCCTCGACCCGCTCTACCATGCCATTGGCATGGCGGGCAAGCCCGTTTCGGTCATGGATTCCATCACGGGTATCCTGATGGTGGCTGTCTACATCGGCATTGTTCTGGTGCTGGCGGCTATGGCCCTGAACATGTACACCCACGCCCGCCACAAGGAGTGGGGCGAGTTCATCTTCTCGCCCAACGGCCTTGTCGGCATGGTGACCTACCTGTGCGGCGTTGATCTGGCATCCGCTTATATGGGTGCGGTCACATTCCTGCCGCAGGTCGTGGCAATCATCGGCATGGTGGTCGGTTTGATCCTGCTGCTGTTTGCCGAGCTGCTGGCCCCGATGGTCGAGGGCAAGCCCTGGCAGCCTGCGGGCGGCATGGGCAACTACCTGATGCAGAGCGTGTTTGAGCTGCTGGAAACGGTGCTGAGCTACCTTTCCAACACAATCTCCTTCCTGCGTGTGGGCGCGTTCGTCATTGTCCACGCCAGCATGATGATGGTCGTCTTTACGCTGGCCGGTACGCCCAACAACATCGTGGTCGTCATTCTGGGCAACATCGTGGTCATCTGCCTCGAGGCGCTGCTGTCCGCCATTCAGGGCATCCGTCTGGAGTTCTACGAGATGTTCAGCCGCTGCTACAAGGGCGGCGGCCGCAAGTTCGTGGCGTTTGATTTGAAGAAAGAAAAAGCATAACCTGCAAATTGCCATTAGGAAAGTATAAACTAAAATTTACGGAGGGTTCCATTATGAAAACCAAGTTCAGCAAACTGTTCGTTACCATCCTGATCGTGGCTGCCGTTACCTGCTGCGGTGCGCTGGGCGTCTTTGCCGCCGATGATACCGCCGATACGGCTGCCGCCGCTTCTTCTTCCGAGACTGTCAACACCGACAATGACCACAACTCCTCCCTGAGCATCGGTCTGGTCGCGGCCGCACTGGCCACCGGCCTTGCCGGTATCGGCGGCGGCATGGCCGTTGCCTCCGCTGCCCCCGCTGCTATCGCGGCCAACAGCGAAAACGAAAAGACCTTCGGTAAGAGCCTGATCTTCGTTGCTCTGGGCGAGTCCATTGCTCTGTACGGTCTGGTTATCTCCATCATGATCCTGTCTAAGCTGGTGTAATGCTATGCGGTTCTTTCTCATCAGCGACAACTCCGACGCCATGAATGGCCTGCGTCTGGCGGGCATTGAGGGGACGGTTGCCCGCAGTGAGGCCGATCTGCGCCATGCGCTGGCCGATGCCGCCAACCAGCCCGACATTGCCGTGCTGCTGGTGACGGAGAAGATCGCCGAGACCTACACAGCCACGCTGGACAGCGCCCGCGCTGCCGGCGGACCGCTGCTCATCACCGTGCCGTCCACCGGCGGCGGTGCTGCCGGTAAGGACCGCCTGACCCGCTATATCCGCGAGGCCATCGGCGTCAAGATTTAAGAGGTGTGACCATGAACGAATTAGATACCCGCGCCGAGCGCTTTCTGGATTCCATCCGCGCCGAGGGCGAGGCTGCCTGTGCTGCTATCCGTGAGGAGACCGAGCGCGAAGTCACCGGGCGGCTGGACGAGACACGCCAGGCGGAGAATGCCCGGGTGGAGCGCACCCTGCGCTTTGAGACCGAGCGCGCGCGCACCCGCGCCAACCGTGACCTGAGCGCCGCGCGCATGGCGGCCCGCGCCAAGCTGGCCGACCAGCGCCAGAAGATCGCGGACGAGACCTTTGCCAAGGCAAAGGCGCAGTTGGCGGATTTTGCCGCCAGCGACAAGTACGCTGCTTGGCTGCAGACCGAGGCCGCCGCACTGGCCGAGGCGCTGGGGGAGAACGCCAACCTTTCCGTCCGCAGCATCGACCTGCCGCTGCTCAAGGACGTCAAGCTGCCCGCAGGCACGACACTTACGGCCGATGACAGCATTGAGCTGGGCGGCCTGAAGGGCGCGAACGCCGCCAAGGGGCTGGCTGCCGACGACACGCTGGCAGCACGGCTCAACGCCCAGCACGAGTGGTTCTTGGAAAACGCCGGGCTGGAGATCAATATTTGAGGGGCAAAGCAATGGAAAATAAAATTTACAGCATCAACGGCCCCGTTGTCACTATCAAGGGCAAGACCGACCTCGAAATGATGGAGATGGTCTATGTCGGCAAGGCCCGCCTTGTCGGCGAGGTCATCCGCATGAACGAAAAAGAGACCACCATTCAGGTCTATGAGGAGACCGGCGGCCTGAAGGCGGGCGAGCCTGTCGAAAGCACGGGCGGCCCGCTGTCGGTAACGCTCGGCCCCGGTATCCTGCGCAACATCTATGACGGTATCCAGCGCCCGCTGCCCGCCATTGAAAAAGATATGGGCAGCTTTATCGAGCGCGGCGCGCATGAGCCGTCCCTTGATGAGGAAGCTAAGTGGGATGTGACCGTCACCGTCAAGGCAGGGGACACCCTGACCCCCGGCCAGATCTACGCCACCTGCCCCGAGACCCCGGCCATCCAGCACCGCTGCATGGTGCCGCCGATGGTTTCCGGTACCGTGACATGGGTTGCCGCCAACGGCAGCTACACCGTCAACGAGCCTGTTGTCAAATTGACCGATGCCAAGGGCAAGGAGCACACGTTGACCCTCTGCCAGAAGTGGCCGATCCGAACCCCGCGCCCGTCTGCCGAGCGCATGACCTCGCCCCGGCCGCTCATCACCGGCCAGCGCGTCATTGATACGATGTTCCCGCTCGCCAAGGGCGGCGCAGCGGCCATCCCCGGCGGCTTCGGCACCGGCAAAACGATGACCCAGCACCAGATCGCAAAGTGGTGCGATGCGGACATCATCATCTATGTCGGCTGCGGCGAGCGCGGCAACGAGATGACGCAGGCGCTGCAGGAATTCAGCGAGCTGGTCGATCCCCGCACCGGCAAGAGCCTGATGGATCGTACCGTGCTGATCGCCAACACGTCCAACATGCCCGTTGCCGCGCGTGAGGCATCCATCTACACCGGCATTACGCTGGCTGAGTATTACCGCGACATGGGCTACCACGCCGCCATGATGGCCGACTCCACCTCCCGCTGGGCCGAGGCTCTGCGCGAGATCAGTGGCCGTCTGGAGGAGATGCCCGCCGATGAGGGCTACCCTGCGTACCTGCCCAGCCGTCTGGCGGAGTTCTACGAGCGCGCCGGTTATGTCAAGACGCTGAACGGCGCGGAAGGTTCTGTCTCCGTTATCGGTGCTGTCAGCCCGCAGGGCAACGATTTCTCGGAGCCTGTCACCCAGAACACGAAGCGCTTCACCCGCTGCTTCTGGGCGCTGGATAAATCGCTGGCCTACGCCCGCCACTATCCCGCCATCAACTGGAACGACTCCTACAGTGAGTACCTCGGCGACCTCGGCGGCTGGTACTACGACAACGTCGGCCACGACTTCATGTCCTGCCGTGAGCGCATCGCCAACCTGCTGCTGCAGGAGAACAACCTTATGCAGATCGTCAAGCTGATCGGCTCTGATGTACTGCCCGATGACCAGAAGCTGACGATCGAGATCGCCCGCGTTATCCGTGTCGGTTTCCTGCAGCAGAACGCCTTCCACGCTGTGGACACCTATGTCCCGCTGGAAAAGCAGCTGAAAATGATGGAAACCATTCTGTACCTGTACGACAAGTGCGCCGCGCTCGTTGCCAAGCAGGTGCCGGTCAGCCGCCTGCTGGCCACCGGCCTGTTTGACGAGCTGGTGCAGATGAAGTATACCGTGCCTAACGACGAATTCACCAAATTGGACGAGCTGCACAAGCAGATCGACACCAAGCTGGCCGCCGTGGCACAGGGCTGATGAGGAGGGAACAACATGATTCTGGAACATATCGGACTTTCCCAAATCAACGGCAGTCTGGTCGTGCTGGACGACGTCAAGGGCGTGCAGTATGACGAAATGGTCGAGCTGCACCTCGATGACGGCTCGGTTCGCGTTGGCCGTGTCGTCCGTGTGGACGGTGACCGCTGCGTCATTCAGGTGTTCGAGGGTACGCGCGGCCTGAGCCTTGTGAACAACCGCACCGTCATGACCGGCCACCCGATGATGATGGACCTCAGCCCTGAACTGCTGGGGCGCGTGCTGGACGGCCTCGGCCGCCCCATTGACGGCCTCGGCGACATCTACCCTGTGGCCCGCCGCGATGTCAACGGCGCGCCCATCAACCCCGTAAGCCGTGTTTACCCCCGCAACTACATCCACACCGGCATTTCCTCCATCGACTGCCTTGCTACGCTGATCCGCGGCCAGAAGCTGCCGATCTTCTCCGGCTCCGGCATGAAGCATAATGAGCTGGCCGTCCAGATCGTCAAGCAGGCCAGCGTGGCCGACGGCTCGGACTTTGCCATCGTCTTTGCCGCTATGGGCGTCAAGAACGATGTGGCTGCTTATTTCCGTGAGAGCTTTGAGAGCTGCGGCGCGATGGAGCGCGTTGTCATGCTGCTGAACCTCGCCAATGACCCGATCATCGAGCGTATCATCACCCCGCGTGCCGCGCTGACGGTGGCCGAGTATCTGGCCTTTGACCTGAATAAAAATGTGCTGGTCATCCTGACCGATATGACAAGCTACTGCGAGGCCCTGCGTGAGTTCTCGTCCTCCAAGGGCGAGATCCCCGGCCGAAAAGGCTTCCCCGGCTACCTGTATTCCGATCTGGCCAGCCTGTATGAGCGGGCCGGCATCATCAAGGGCAGCAAGGGCTCTGTGACGCAGATCCCGATCCTGACGATGCCCGGCGATGACATCACCCACCCGATCCCCGACCTGACCGGCTATATTACCGAGGGTCAGATCGTGCTGGACCGTGGTATGGACGCCACGGGCCTGTACCCGCCGGTATCCGTGCTGCCCAGCCTGTCCCGTCTGATGAAGGACGGCATCGGCGCGGGCTATACCCGTGAGGATCATGTCACCCTGTCGAACCAGCTGTTCGCCTGCTATGCCAAGGTGCAGGACGCCAAGGCACTGGCGAGCGTCATCGGCGAGGAGGAGCTGTCCCAGAGCGATAAGCAGCTGATGGCCTTCGGGCGTGCGTTTGAGCAGGAGTTTATCGGTCAGGGCAACACTGACCGCACGATGGAGCAGACGCTCGACCTCGGCTGGGAGCTGCTGGCTGCGCTGCCCCGCAATGCGCTGGATCGCTGCGATGCCGAAACGCTGGATAAATACTACGAGCCGGCCAAGGCGAGAATCAGTAAAAAGTAACCCCAAAGCCTTCTCCCCATGGGGGAGAAGGTGCCCCCGCAGGGGCGGATAAGGGGAGAGCGTGCGGGGAATGCCCGTAGACGGGTGATAATGGCACACTCGGCCCTCATCAGTCACCTTCGGTGACAGCTTCCCCCCGCAGGGGAAGCCAAAGCAGTATAAAAGGAGTACCCAATGGCACAGCAGGTTTTTCCTACAAAATCTAACCTGATGGCGACCAAGCGCAGTCTGGCGCTGGCCGCGCAGGGCTATGACCTGATGGACCGCAAGCGCAATATCCTGGTGCGCGAGATGATGCAGCTGATCGACCGTGCGGCAGGTATACAGGACCGCATCTCGGCGGCCTATGCCGAGGCCTACGAGGCCCTGAAAAAGGCCAATATCATGTTGGGCTCAGTCGGCGGCTATGCGGCCGGTGTGCCGGTGGAGCGCGGTGTGCAGCTCAGCACCCGCAGCGTTATGGGCGTGGAACTGCCCACCCTCAAGCTGAACACCACCTCGCCGCTGGGGCTGTACTACGATCTGGAATCGACAAACGGCACCCTCGATGTGGCCTACCTCAAATTCAATGAGGTCAAGACCCTGACGGTCGAGCTGGCAGAGGTCGAGACCAGCGTTATCCGTCTGGCTGAGGCCATCCAAAAGACCCAGAAGCGCGCGAACGCCCTCGGCAATGTGCAGATTCCGCAGATGCAAAGGACGATCAAATCCATTGATGAGGTGCTGAGTGAGCGCGAGCGTGAGGAATTCAGCCGCTTAAAGGTCATCAAGGCGCAGAAAGAGAAAGAAGAAGCGTGACCCTTGCGGGTGCGCTGTAGGGGCGAGCATTGCTCGCCCCTACTTTTTTGCTGTGGAATTTTCACAAAGTCCGCGCTACTTTTCCAAATGGCGCTGTCAAAAAAATAACGGTATAATAGGCTTGAAAGCTGAAATCATCGGCCAAAAGCCGATACAATAAAAGGAGAGAATTTCTATGGCAAGTCGTATTGTTCTGAACACGATCTCTTATCACGGCCACGGTGCGATCGAGAATATCGTTCCTGAGCTGACCTCCCGCGGTTACAAAAAGGCTTTTGTCTGCTCTGACCCCGATCTGATCAAGTTCGGTGTCACCAAGAAGGTCACCGACCTGCTGGATGCCGCCGGTTTTGCCTACGCTGTCTACAGCGAGATCAAGCCCAACCCCACCATCCAGAATGTTCAGGACGGCGTTGCCGCCTTTAAGGCTGCCGAGGCTGACTGCATCGTCACCATCGGCGGCGGCTCCTCGATGGATACCGCAAAGGCCATCGGCATCATCATCAACAACCCTGAGTTCGCCGATGTCCGCAGTCTTGAGGGCGTAGCCCCCACCAAGAAGCATGCGGTCTTTACCATCGCTGTGCCCACCACCGCCGGCACCGCTGCCGAGGTCACCATCAACTATGTTATCACCGATGTCGAGAAGAAGCGCAAGTTCGTCTGCGTTGACACCAACGACATCCCCGAGGTCGCAGTCGTTGACCCTGATATGATGTCCAGCATGCCCAAGGGCCTGACCGCCGCCACCGGCATGGACGCCCTGACCCACGCCATTGAGGGCTACATCACCAAGGGCCACTGCACCATCTCCGATATGTTCCATCTGGAGGCCATCAAGCTCATCAGCGAGAACCTGCGCGGTGCCGTGCAGAACACCCCGGAGGGCCGCGAGGGCATGGCTCTGGGCCAGTACATCGCCGGTATGGGCTTCTCCAATGTGGGTCTGGGCATCGTCCACTCCATGGCACACGGCCTGTCCGCTCTGTATGATACCCCCCACGGCGTGGCCTGCGCCATCCTGCTGCCGGTGGGTCTGGAGTACAACAAGACCGTTGCCGGTGAGCGCTACCGCGCGGTCGGCAAGGCCATGGGCGTGAAGGGCATTGACGAGATGAACGATGTCGAGGCCGCCGATGCCACCATCGCCGCTGTCAAGCAGCTGAGCGCGGATGTGGGCATCCCCGCAAACCTGCAGGGCATCCTGAAGGAAGAGGATATCCACTTCCTGGCTGAGTCTGCTTTTGCAGATGCCTGCCGCCCCGGCAACCCCCGCGATACCAGCGTGGAGGAGATCGAGGCACTGTATAAGAGCCAGCTGTAATTCGTAAACGGAACAAAGAGGGTCGGGAACGCCGCTTCCCGGCCCCTTTTTGTTCCGGGAAAGGAGCGCTATGAACCTGAATTTCTATACTATTTGTGTAATTTATCTGGTATATTCTTTTTTAGGCTGGGTAGGCGAGACCGTTGTTGCAACCGCAAAGGGCCGCCGGTTCACCAACCGCGGCGTGGCCTCCGGCCCCTTCTGCTTTGTGTACGGCACGGCAGGGGTGCTCATCACCATCGGCCTGAACGACCAGCGCGCCAGCCTGGCGGCACTGTTCTTCGGCAGCATGATCTATGCCACGGTGGTGGAGTGGCTGACCGCCAAACTGCTGGAACGGATCCACCACCGCCGCTGGTGGGACTACTCCGATAAAAAGTTCAATCTGGACGGCTATGTCTGCCTGCAATACTCCCTGCTGTGGGGTCTGCTGGGCATGGCGGCAGTCCGCTGGGGCAACGACCTGTTGTTCCGGCTCTGCGGCTACCTGCCGCCGCTGCTGTTCCACGCTGTGGTATGGGTCGGCATGGCGCTGGCCGTCCTTGACCAGATCTCTGCCATGGTGGTGGTCAGCCGGTATGCGAACCGCCACCCACGGCTTGAGCAGCTGAATCGGGAGCTGGGCAGGGGCTCGGAGAGGCTGCGGCAGAAAATTACCGCCAGCGTGGAAAAGCGGATCCAGCGGGCATACCCTGCTGCGGCCCGTCCGGAGCCCACCACCAGTGCCGAAAAGCAGCTCTCCCTTGCCGACCTGCTCTGGCTCTTTGTCATCGGGGCTTTCCTCGGAGATGTGGTGGAGACCATCTTCTGCCGCATCACCGCCGGGGTCTGGATGAGCCGTTCCAGCCTGGTCTGGGGCCCGTTCAGCGTGGTGTGGGGGCTGGCGCTGGTGCTGGCCGCCATCCTGCTGCGGGGCGGCGAACAGAAAAGCGAGAGCCGCATCTTCTGGTTCGGTGTGATCCTGGGCGGTGCGTATGAGTATGTGTGCAGCGCCGTGACAGAGCTACTGTTCGGCACCGTGTTCTGGGATTACAGCGGCTTCAAGTTCAACCTCGGCGGGCGCATCAACCTGCTGTACTGCTTCTTCTGGGGCATTGCGGCCGTGACCTGGATCCGCTATGGCTACCCGCTGGTGGCAAAGGGGATGAAGGCGGTCAAGCGCAGGATCCGCCCCTGGATGACCGCTCTGCTGGCCGTGTTCATGGCCGTGAACCTTGTGACCAGTGCGTTGGCGCTGGCCCGCTACGATGCCCGCACCAGCGGCGCGGCTCCGGCCAATGCGGTGGATGTGCTGCTGGATGAGCATTTTGACAATGCCCGGATGGAGCGCATCTACCCCAACGCCAAAAAGGTGGAGAAGGCCGGGTAAAAATGCACGATTTTGCTTGCGTTTTGCAGGGAAAACAGGTATAATACTTTTTGGATTAAAAAGGAGAGATTTTATATGCTGATCCCTGTATTATTGTTTATCGTGGGCCTGCTCTGCCTCATCAAGGGCGGCGACTGGTTCGTGGACGGTGCAACCGGCATCGCCCGCCGCTTCAAGGTGCCGGAGCTGCTCATCGGTGCCACGGTGGTGTCCATCGGCACCACCCTGCCTGAGGTCATGGTCTCCACCACCTCGGCCATGACCGGCCACGGCGAGATCGCCTATGGCAATGCCATTGGCTCGGTCATCTGCAACGCGGCCCTGATCGCGGCCATCACCATTGCGGTCCGCCCGGGCAAGGTGGACCCCAAGAGCCTGCGGGTGCCGGTGCTGTTCTTCTTTGTGGCAGCGGCCCTGTATGCGGGCGTGGCCTACACCACCGGCTACTTCAGCCGCCCCATCGGCATTGTGCTGCTGGCAATGTTCGTGGCGTATATGGTCTGCAATGTGCTGGCTATGAAAAACGCCCCCGCCCCGGAAGACGATGAGGACGAGCCGGAAAAGGAAATGTCCTTTGCCAAGGAGATCGGCCTGCTCATCCTCGGCGCAGCCCTGATCGCTGTGGGCGCAAACCTGCTGGTGGACAACGGCACCCTGATCGCGCAGGCGCTGGGCGTGCCGGAATCCGTCATTGCCCTGACCTTTGTGGCGCTGGGCACCTCTCTGCCTGAGCTGGTCACGGCGATCACCTCGCTGGCAAAGGGCCACGGCTCCCTCTCGCTGGGCAATGTTATCGGTGCCAACGTGTTCAATCTGGTGCTGGTCAGCGGCATGTCCATCACGGTGTCGCCCTTCAGCATCCCGCAGAACTCCACCATCATGGGCATCAATTCCTCTCTGGTCATGGATCTGCCCGTGATGTTCGCGGTCATGCTCCTCCTGACCGTGCCCGCTCTGCTCAAGGGCAGGCTCTCCCGCTGGCAGGGCGTGCTGCTGCTCTGCATCTATGCAGCCTTCTGCGCCGTCCAGTTTGCAATGTAAGCCTCTGCGCCGGAGACCCGGCCCGGCTCCACGCTGGAACGGGCGCTTTGGGGCAGAAAACCGTTTTGAGAAAGGCATCCTCGTCTGTGAAGTGCGGGGATGCCTTTTTTCTGTCCCTGCAGCAGGGCCTGACCGAGTCTCCGGCAGGCTGTGAAATGGGACGAAATCCGGTCATAAAAAGGCAGTTAGGCGACATTTTTCACGATTTATCCATTGAAATTCTCCCCCGGGGATGATATGATAGACCTGTTCCTGCACGGCAAAAGTCCGGGAACGAAATCTGAAGTGGGAGAATTTTGTACCAGATGCAGAAAAAGAAGCTTTATCAGCTGGCTGCGGCCATCGTTCTTGTGGTGGCCGCTGCAGCTGCTTTGATCCTGACAGGGATGCGGAAAAGCACCCCTGTGTCCGAGGCGCAGGCCAGCTCTGTGCCGTCCTCCGCTTTGTCCGGCGGGGAAGCTGAGGAACCCTCCAGCGCCGCCGCCTCCAGCGAGAGCGCCGTCAGCAGTGAGGTGACGGAAGAATCCCCGGTTTCGTCCTTTTTGGAACAGCTGGAAGAGGAACTTGGCATTTCCTCTTCGGAGACAGCTTCGTCCAGTGAGGCCTCCTCTGCCGCCAGCGCAGGCAAGGCGGACAGCGTGAGCTCCGCAGTGTCCGGTTCCAGTGCCGCACACTCGGTGCCCGCGTCCTCTGCGGCTTCCGGCAGCCATGCTGCCGGCAGTCAGGTCCCCGGCAGCAGCCATGCCTCCGGCAGCTCCGCTGCTTCGGAGAATGAGGTGGATGCCAGGATCGACAGCTACATCCGCCAGCTGCAGAACCTGAAGAAGCAGACGGAGTCCAAGCTCTACGGCGTGATCTACGAAGCCTACGATGAGTATATCTCCCACCCGGTGGAGGAGCGCAATCTGGGGATGAAGGTCTCCATCGTGGTGTCCAAAACCGCCAAGCTGACCAGTGTTCAGGGCGAGTGTGACAAGGAGTTCAACGCCATCCTGAAAGAGCTGCGCCAGTACCTGCGGGACAATGGCCGCGATCAGAGCGTTGCGGATCAGGCCGAGCAGGAGTACAAAAAGATGAAGTCCGACCTGACCAGTGAGCTGACCGGCATTGTCTATAACAGTGCGGTGGGCAGCGGCGATGGCGGCAAATGGATCCAGGAACACATTGAGCATAAGCGCTGAAACAGATAAGAGCCGTGCAGTTCAAACGCTGCACGGCTCTGCTTTTTATGTTACTGCACACGCTTCAACGCTGTGTTGATGAGATCGGCAAACTGCTCCAGGCGTTCCCGGAGCTGGACGATGGAATCGATGTCGCTGTCCGAAATGACACTGGCGGGAGCCGAAAGGCTGTTGACACCGGCTTTCAGTGTGCCGCTCAGGGCTGCGTTGACACCGTGGGCGGGGATCTCCACATGGACATCCACGGGGATGGTGTCATCGAAGAGCAGGGACTTCAGCGGCAGGCCCACCACAAGGACAGCCGCGTCCTCCCCCTCAGACGGGAACTGATAGTAGGTGTAGTCCTTCTTGGCATAATCGGGGTGGACGATGCACTGGCGGCTGAGGGTCAGGGTATAGCCGGACATCTCCTGCATGGCTACCTGCGTGTTGGGCACGCCGAGGATCTTTGCCAGCTGGGCCTGCGTGATGTAGTTGGGCAGAGACCACTCCGGCAGGAACGCACCCACCAGCGGCGCGCTGTCCGCGATGGAATCCCGCAGGGTGCGGTAGAGCCGCCCGGCATCGAAGTAGGTATCGTTGGCATCGATATAGAGGTCGGTGAAAAAATCGGTGCCGCCGGTCTCAGCGCGGGCAAGCCCGCCGGAGGGGTACAGGTACAATTGCAGCTGCCCCGGCGAATACAGCCCAGCCACATCGCCGGAAGTTGCACCCACCTGTTTCAGAATATTGTACAGGGCCGGGGTACTGGCACTGTCCTGTGCGGTGATGTTATAGCTGAACTCAAAGGTCGCACCCTTTTGTAAGGCACGGACTTTGCTGTTGACCAGACTGAAAAGGACCAGCGCAGCCACCAGACACACCGCCAGAATGCAGGCCACCACCGTGACCACGGCGCGGGAACGCTTTTTGGAAGATTTCATGGCAGAACCTCCTGTTCTCTTTATAAGGAATACGATCCAGAGCTTAAAAATCGTTCAAGCTGGCTTTGATTTTTGAGAAAAACAAACTTTTCCGGATATTGCTGACCAATGCGCCGGTATCCGGCCAGTTTGGCGGGGGTCCGGCCCTGATGCAGGACCCACCATAGGAACTCCGCATCTATTTTTTCCTCACAGCCCGGCGCGGAGGAGGAGCGCACCTTTCCCCGGTTTTTCCACCAGCGTTTCAGTACCCGGCTCAGGCAGGTGAAACGGCCAAAGCAGAGCACGATGATCTGGTCTGCTTCTTCCAGCCGCCGGTCATAACAGGTCTTTGTATAGTTGCCATCGATGATCCAGCTTTCGTGCGTGTCCAGAAAGCGGCGGACAATGGCGTTTTCCTCATCCAGCGGGCGCTCTACCCATCCGGGCAGGAAATGCACCGTGTCCAGATGCAGCACCGGAGCATGATAGGTGGCCCCCAGTGTTTGGGCAAGGGTGGATTTTCCGCTGCCGCTGGTGCCTAAAATCGCAATCTTCATAGGGCGTTACCGGCAGGCCGCCACAAAGGCATCAAAGATCCCCTGCATGGCGGGGTCGGCAGCGCTGAGCCACTCAGGGTGCCACTGCACGCCCAGGCAGAACTTTGCGTCCGGCTTCTCAATGCCCTCCACGATGCCGTCCTCGCTCAGGGCCGACAGCACAAGGCCGGGGGCGACCTTGTCCACTGCCTGATGGTGCTGGCTGTTGACCAGAACGGTATCCTGCCCCAGAATGCGGGAGAGCAGGGTATCCCGCCGCACGGTGACGGTGTGGATCTTACCCCAATGGTCGTTGTGGGGGACGTGCTCAAAGGGTTTGATGTCCTGATACAGATCGCCGCCCAGCGCAACATTCATCAGCTGGATGCCCCGGCAGATGGCCAGCACCGGCTTGTCGGCGGAAAGGAAGGCGCGCAGCAGCAGCGGCTCGGCGGTATCCCGCAGGACGTTGGGCTCACCGCAGGCAGGGATGCGCTCCTGCCCGTAGAATTTCGGGTCGATGTCGCCGCCGCCCGGCAGCAGCAGGCCGTCACAGGCCAGCGCATCCTGCACGGCCTTTTCGGGGTCGTCCAGCTCGATCCAGCGCATCTCTGCCCCGGCCCGGGCAAGGCTTTCGGGATATTTTGCGTGGGCCTCCGCCAACAGCTGGTTCGGCACCATGCGCGGCATTGCAATCGTAATAGACATTGACTTTCCCTTTCTCTCTTACAGATCCCTATAGATAAAACCTCTCCGTCATCCCTTCGGGATGCCACCTCTCCTAGGCGGGACTGAGAGGTTTGAACAACAGAAAAACCCCGGAACACTCGTTCCGGGGTTTCTGGCGGAAAGATGGGGATTCGAACCCCAGAACGCTTTTGACACGTTACA
>ERZ839741.1151-NODE-1151-length-29537-cov-3.911573_pt1 | contig 29537 bp, 21 predicted proteins | sample MGYA00519880_ERZ839741 | MGnify/ENA primary metagenome ERZ839741 (study PRJEB31850, sample SAMEA3708851) | human gut metagenome | biome: human gut; feature: human-associated habitat; material: faeces | place: China | collected 2014 ...
ATCAGGAAGCTATCAAAGCATTATTCCCGAACACGTATGGAATGCCGTTGATTACATTCGAAGCTGGTGAAGCTGTAACTCTTCCTGCTATGAACGTGGGTGTCATCCTTTCTGGTGGACAAGCTCCCGGTGGGCACAATGTAATCTCCGGTTTATTTGACGGTATCAAGAAATTGAACCCGGATAATAAATTGTATGGTTTCATTTTAGGTCCTGGTGGTCTGGTAGACCACAACTATATGGAATTGACTGCTGACATTATCGATGAATACCGCAATACAGGTGGTTTTGATATCATCGGTTCAGGTCGTACGAAATTGGAAGCTGAAAGCCAATTTGAAAAAGGATTTGAAATTATCAAAGAACTGGGCATTAAAGCATTGGTTATCATTGGTGGTGATGATTCTAATACAAATGCTTGTGTGTTGGCTGAATACTATGCTGCTAAGAAATACGGTGTACAGGTAATTGGTTGCCCGAAAACTATCGATGGAGACTTGAAGAACGATATGATTGAAACTTCTTTCGGTTTCGATACAGCTTGTAAGACTTATGCAGAAGTAATCGGTAACATCCAGCGTGATTGTAACTCAGCCCGTAAATACTGGCACTTCATCAAATTGATGGGACGTTCGGCTTCTCACATCGCACTGGAATGTGCTTTGCAGGTACAGCCTAACGTATGTATCGTTTCTGAAGAAGTGGAAGAAAAAGATATGTCTCTGGATGATGTAGTAACATCTATCGCTAAAGTGGTAGCTGACCGTGCTGCACAGGGAAATAACTTCGGTACAGTATTGATTCCGGAAGGACTGGTGGAATTTATTCCGGCTATGAAGCGTCTGATCGCTGAGTTGAACGACTTCCTGGCTGCAAATGCAGAAGAGTTCTCTCAGATCAAGAAGTCTCATCAACGTGATTACATCATCCGTAAGCTGTCTCCGGAAAACTCTGCTATCTATGCAAGTCTGCCGGAAGGTGTAGCTCGTCAGCTGACACTGGATCGTGACCCGCACGGAAACGTTCAGGTATCACTGATCGAAACAGAAAAACTGTTGTCTGAAATGGTAGCTACCAAATTGGCTGCTTGGAAAGAAGATGGCAAATATGTGGGTAAGTTTGCTGCACAGCACCACTTCTTCGGTTACGAAGGACGTTGCGCTGCTCCGTCTAACTTCGACGCTGACTACTGCTACTCTTTGGGTTATGCAGCATCTGCATTGATTGCTAACGGAAAGACCGGTTACATGTCTTCTGTACGCAACACTACTGCTCCTGCCGAAGAATGGATTGCAGGCGGTGTGCCCATCACTATGATGATGAACATGGAACGTCGCCACGGTGAAATGAAGCCGGTTATCCAGAAGGCTCTGGTGAAGCTGGACGGTGCTCCGTTCAAGGCATTCGCTGCTCAGCGTGACCGTTGGGCTATGGAAACAGACTACGTTTATCCAGGCCCTATCCAGTACTTCGGTCCGACAGAAGTTTGCGACCAGGCTACGAAGACTTTGCAGCTGGAGCAGGCTAAATAAGTTGATGCATCAACAAGTTGACAATAAAACGGAGGGGCGGTTCATTCCGCCCTTTCTTTTCCTTTGCTCATGGCAACCAAGACCTCCACAAATATCCGGCGTAAAACTACTGCCGCCCGTCGTTCTTCCTCTCCGCGGAGCAAGAAGAAAATGCAGCCGCGTACCATGCCCGTATGGTTGCGCAATCTTTTGGCGGTCTGTATCATTCTTGTTTTTTCTACCGGCTTTTACTGGTTTTTCATTCGTCCTTATGCTTATCGCTGGAAGCCTTGTTATGGTCAGAAAGGTTACGGTGTATGTATGCCTTGCAACTATGAGGTGCATGGCATAGACATATCCCACTATCAGGGAAAGATAGATTGGGAACTCCTGACACATAATAGAGAAGCCCAATTTCCCATTCACTTTATTTTTCTGAAAGCTACCGAAGGCGGCGATCATGGTGACGATACGTTTACGCAGAACTTCGGCCAGGCGCGTAAATACGGTTTTATCCGTGGTGCCTATCATTATTTTATCCCTAAGACCGATGCCCGCAAGCAAGCCGATTTCTTTATCCGTACCGTGCAGCTGGCAAAGGGAGACCTGCCTCCCGTACTTGATGTGGAGACTACCGGCAAGCAGTCACCGCAGGAACTTAAAACGGCAGTCAAGACTTGGCTGGATAGGGTAGAGGCGCATTACGGCGTAAAGCCTATTCTTTATACTTCCTATAAATTCAAGAAACGCTATCTCAGCGATTCCATTTTCAATGCTTATCCTTATTGGATAGCCCATTATTATGTAGATTCCGTGCGTTATGAGGGCAAGTGGCACTTTTGGCAGCACACGGATGTAGGCACTGTGCCCGGTATTGAAGAAGAGGTGGATTTGAACGTCTTTAATGGTACAATGGAGGAACTTTTGGAGCTTACGTTGAAAACTCCTTGTATAGAACGCTAAAGGTCAACTTTAGCTTCCTGATATTGACCTTTAGCTTTTTAGTATTGACCTTTATTATTTTTGGAATTTCACTGCCGCCCACCGGTTCTTCTCACGATGGTGGACAAAGTGCAGCCCGTTGCGTTCGGCTTCTTCGCGGATGACGGGAATGTCATCTATGTAGAAACCGCTCATCAACAATTCCGCTCCGGGATTCATGCGGGCTATGTAGTGCTTCATATCTGCCAGGAGGATATTGCGGTTGATGTTGGCGATAACCATATCAAAAGGACCTTTGCTTTCCAGAGAGGAGGCATCGCCTTGGGATACGGCAATATTGTCCACTCCATTCAATTCTATATTTTCGAGGGAGTTGCGCACGCACCATTCATCTATGTCGATAGCTGTACAAGGGGAGGCTCCACGCATGCGTGCCAGTATGGCAAGGATGGAAGTCCCACATCCCATATCGAGCAGTGATTTGCCTTGCAGGTCACTGTCCAGCAGTTCGCCGATGATGAGGCTGGTGGTCTCGTGGTGTCCCGTGCCGAATGCCATCTGCGGATTGATGACGATGTCATATTCAGCCTGGGGAACATCATTGTGGAAAGTGCTGTGGATGACACAGCGGTCTCCGATGACGATGGGCTGGAAGAAGTTCTTTTCCCATTCTTCGTTCCAGTCTTTATCTTCGGCTTCCACATAACTGTATTCTATTTGTGTGTCGGGCAGGGGAAAGTCGGCAAGTGCCTCTTTGAGGGCGGTTTCGCTATAAAGTTCTTTCTGTATGTAAGCAGTGATGCCGTCGGCCTGCTCGACAAAACTTTCAAAGCCGGCTTCGCCCAAGACGCCGGAAAGCACATCGTTGACTATTTCTGTACACGGAACGGTGCGGAATGTAAATTCTAAATATTTCATCGGAATATGATTGTTTGTTAAATACAGAATATGATTCTTAGAAGCAAACCTGTTTCTGCGTATATTTGTTTATCTTTTTGCAAAGGTAATGCAAACCGGGGGTAGAATAAAACGAACGTGCTCTTTTTTTATCCGGCAGGGCCTTTGATTTATTGAATGATAGGGTATTTAGGGAATTCCCTATAAATCTTTGGGGAAAATCTGCTGCATGGGATAAAATCCGGCGTTATCTTTGTGACGTGAAGAAATAGATAAACGTAAAATCCATAAACCAAACTAATATGAAAAAGATTGTTTTTTTATCGCTTTTTGCCTTGTGCCTCCCATGGACACTGGTGGCACAAAGTATAGATGACGACCTTTACTACACTCCTTCCAAGAATAAGGAAGAGAAAAAAGAAGAGGTGAAGCAGGAGAAGAAAGTCGCTGCTCCCGTAGAAGAGATTGTAGTAAAGTCGAATGTACCGACCACTGTCTATTCATCGCCGGGAAGCACTACTGTTGTAGTAAAAGACCGTAAGGGAAACACCCGCGATGTGGACGAATATAACCGCCGTTATGACTCCCGCGACAATGATTTCGTGATGGAGAACGATACCCTTTACATCAATGAAAAAGAAGATGACGGCCTGGACGGCGAATGGGTGAACGGTGAATTTGAAGGTTCGCAGGATGATTACGAGTATGCTACCCGTATCATCCGTTTCCGTAATCCCCGTTATGCCATCAGCATCAGCAGCCCGCTATATTGGGATGTGGTCTATGGCTTGAATTCCTGGGATTGGAACGTGTATACCGACGGATTATATGCATATGCTTTCCCTACATTCACCAACCGCTTGTGGTGGGATTGGCGCTATAACTCTTATGGTTGGGGCGGTTATCCTTACTATGGCTGGGGATGGAACAGCTGGTACGGTCCGAGCTGGAGCTTTGGCTGGGGCGGCTGGTACGGCGGTGGCTGGTGGGGACATCATCATCACCATCACTATCATCCCGGATATTATCCCGGTGGCGGTGGTCATTGGGGAGGCGGCCATTGGGGAAATGCATATACCAATAGACGTTCTTATGGTCCGAGCCGTTCTTCTTATGCCGGAAACAGAGTATCGTCCTCTACTTCTCGCCGTTCTTCTACTGTAAATGGAGGGCAGGCTGTACGTCGTAGCAGTACTACTTCCGGTCAAGTGAGACGTAGCAGTACCGGTACGTCAACCCGTCGGGTGGTAGGTACAAGAAGTTCGTCTACAGTTCGTTCAAGTTCTTCTGCAACTCGCTCAAGTGTAAACCGTTCGAGTGCGGCTTCTACCCGCCGTTCCACTTACACCCGTCCAAGCAGTACGCGTAGTAGCTCATATAATAGTAGCGTAGAAGGAGTTCGTAGCAGTCGTTCTTCCGGTGTACGCTCTTCTGTTGGAACTTCCACTCGTAGCAGGACTTCATCGACTTATAACAGAGGTTCAAGCGCCGCACCGGCACGCAGCTACTCCAATGACAACAATCGTAGTAGCAGTCGTTCATATTCTGCTCCAGTACGTTCATCCAGTAGCACCCGTTCTTCTTCCAGCTTCTCTTCAGGCAGTAGCTCACGTTCCAGTTACTCCAGTGGTGGTGGCGGTGGTGCCAGTCGTTCCAGTGGCGGCGGTAGTTCCAGAAGACGGTAAGTATAAGCATGTTTTAATCTAACAAGACTAAGAATTATGAAGAAGATAACCATGATAGCCCTTGCTATGTTTACAACTGTAGGCGCGGGGGCACAGACAATATATGATGCAACGAATATAGCACAGAAGGAATTGAATGGAACCGCCCGTTTTGTCGGAATGGGCGGAGCTATGGGAGCATTGGGTGGTGATATTTCTACCATAGGAACCAATCCTGCCGGTATCGGTATTTATCGTAGCAATGATGCTATGCTTACCTTTGGCTATTCAATGACGGGCACAGAAAGCAATTATGTAGGTAATAAATTTGAAACGAACAAGAACCGCTGGAGTTTTGATAATGCCGGTTTTGTGATAGCTTCGAAGATAGGCAATCATACTCCTTTGCGGTATGTGAATTTTGGTTTTAATTACCACAAATCAAAGTCATTCTATAAGAATATGACGATGCAGGGGTTGATGGGAAGCATAGATAATCAATATGTATCTCAAGTGCGGAGTATGGCGCAGCAGGCTACGGATGCCCAGGATTATGTATACCACAATTATAATCAGCAACGCTTGAATTGGGAATCGAATGACATTTATCGTGACAGTGAGGCTGGCTGGTTGGGAGCTGTAGGTTATCAAGGTTCTCTTCTTTTTGAGAATAGGCAGACCGGTTCTCCTGATTCTTATGACCCTTATATTCCTTCCGAAGCGGATGCTTATTTCTTGTCGCGTGAGCGTGGCGGTATTGACCAATATGATTTCAATATCTCCTTCAATATAAATGACCGTTTTTACTTTGGTGTTACTCTGGGTGCTTACGATGTGGATTACAACAAATATTCTCTCTATGATGAAATGTATGCCTACAAATGGGAGGGCGACGGGCAGATTTATGAGGAAGGCTACTCTTTGGAGAGCTTTAACCGTATACACGGTTCGGGTTTCGACTTCAAATTCGGTGCCATCTTCCGGCCGATTGAGGATTCTCCGCTTCGTATAGGTTTGGCTGTGCATACTCCTACTTATTACAAACTGACTTATACTACGGGAGCGTTGCTGACTTCGGATTTGTTTTTACCGAATGAGGCTGGGGATGAAACTCTTACTCGTACCACTGTGGATACTTATTCTGCATTAGGCGGTAGAGATATGGACCGTGATTTTAAGCTGCAAACCCCGTGGGTATTTAATGCAAGTTTGGGCTATACAGTCGGTAATAATCTGGCTTTGGGAGCTGAATATGAATATGAGGACTACTCAAGCATGAAGTTCAAATATCCTGAAGGTGACGAGATGGCATGGGAAACGGGTGAGGCTGACCTCTGTATGAAGGGGGTAAGTACGCTTCGTTTAGGAGCAGAATACAAGCCGATACCTGCTTTCTCTCTGCGTGCCGGTTACAATTACAGTACTGCAGCCTATAAAAAGGATGCTATTAAGGCATTGCCTTCCAATTCTATAAATACAGATACGGATTTTGCCAATAGCAAATCGATGAATACTTTCACTTTAGGTATCGGTTATCGCTTTTCTTCGTTTTATGCGGATTTGGCTTATAAATTCGATACTTATAAATCTGATTTCTATCCGTTTTATAATGATATAAATGGCTTGGTAACACCGCCAACAACGGAAGTTACCAACACTCGCAGTAAAGTGCTATTTACATTGGGCATGCGTTTTTAGAAGAACAATTTTCATTGCAGATAACCTTTCATTGTCAATACCTTAGGGTATAAAAGAACTCCCCGGAATGTACAAATACATTTCGGGGAGTCTTGTGTTATAGGGGAGGGATTACAGATACCATGCCACGCCAAATGAATAGGGAGATACTTCCGGTCCCTTGTCTTTCTGGAATAATCCGTATGTGGAGTAGCGCAGGTAAATGCCGATATTACCATAACCGGCTTGTGCCAGCAGGTTTATGCCGACGGGCTGCACATACATACCTTTGCCTACGGTTTTCTTCTTGCCTCCGTTGATGTGTGAGAATGACTTCACGCTGTGACGTATCTCAAATTCGGGACCGGCATTGAAGAACACTTTGTTTCTTCCCACTCTTTGCTGCCATTCCATCAATACGGGTACACGGAAGAAGAAATGGCGCAGACGGCTTTTATTGTAACTGGTGTCTTCGTTGCCTGCGGTGAAGATGCTGGTTCCGTTTTCCTTCAGCAAGGCATAGTTACCGTCGATATTGAAAGAACGGTATCCCCAGCTGACTCCCAGGTTGATTCCCCAATGCGGGTTCTTCTTGAAGTTGTGATATACGGAGAGGATGTTGAAGCCGAATTCCCATGACTTGGATAAGTCGAGTCCCATCTTGTCGCTTGCTCCGAAGGAAAGGAAGTCGTTAGCCAGCCGGCTGTAGCCAATATACAGACCGGAACAGTGCGGTTCGTAAGCATTGTATCTTCTCTTTTTGGGGATGAATGGCAGGGCGTCGAGGAAAGTGCGCTTGTCTGCATCCACTTTCTCGAGATAGACTCCTTCATAAATTTGTACTTCTTTCTTTTCTCCGTCTTCCAACTGCTCTTCGTACACCTTGATGCGCATGTCTCCTTTTCCTTTCCGGATGATGATGGAGTCGCCTTGTGTCTGTACTGTAGCTTTCTGTTCAGGGTCAGTCTGTTGTTGTGCTGCCATGCGGCCGGCCGGCACAGCAAGCAGGCAGGCCAAAATCATAATTCTGGTTTTCATATCGTATATTGTTTTTAGTGTTATTCCGATTTGTAAAGCATATCCATCATTTCCTTTTCACTGAGCAGACCCTCTATGTAAATCAAAGTGCCCATGGAGTCTTTTCCTATCTTGAAAATGATGTAGCGGTTCAGCTTCTTTCCATTGCGTTCCACCTCTTTCAGTTGGTAATAAGCGCTGCGCAGCACACCGCTTTCCATTACCTCCTGCGCCTTCTTTGCGTTATCTTGCTTGTCGTGTACAATGGCCTGCTGAATTTCCCGGCGATAGGGGGATACATTCTTGAACACAAGGCTCTTGTAGGTAGTCATGCGGTAAGATTTCAGGATACTGCCGTTCAGTTCTACCCTGGTCACGTCCTTTTGCTCGCCATACTTGCTGAATAGGTCGGCTATTTGCAGTCTCTCTTGTGCATGTACAAAGGCTGGCAGGCAAATCAGCAGGGAAAAGAGGCACAGACTACGTATGCAAATCAGTATAGATGTTTTCATAACCTTGTTATATTAGTGTTGAAACAGTAAGTTGCTTAAATCTTCATCCGTGAAGCTGGCGTTCTGCAGGGCTTCTAGTGCTTTGGCTTCCACCAGTTTCTCGTCTGTATACCGCTGGCCGTCGATGACGACATAATTTTCGGGAACACCGGAAAGCGGAAATATAATCTTAGCTACCCCGAGAAGCAGGAGCAATCCGGCGGCAATGCCGCTGACAGCATAGAATGTGCGATAGAGGCGGGAAGGCTTTCGCTGTGTGGGTACTTCCTTTGCCGATTCTGTTGTTACGGATTTTTCCTCTGTCGGTTCTGCCATTGAAGTTGCTTCCCGGTTCAGATAAGCGAATAGCGGGCGGTACGTTTGCAGGTGCTCCGGCACTTCCTCTTCGGTAAAGAAACGGCGCAGTTCACGCTCTTCTTCGCAGGAAGTTTCCCCTTCGAAATATTTATCCAGCAGTTCATCTATCTTCATGGCTCATTTCTCCTTTCTTTTCTTTCTTGTATGGTTCGCAGGTAAACGTCTCTCACTTTCTTCCGGGCTCTTGACAGATTGCTGCGGATGGCTTCCGGTCCGCATCCCGTGATTTCGGCGATTTCGTCCGTTTCGTATCCTTCGATGTCCTTCATCCGCATGATGGTGCGTTGAAGATTGGGCAGCGAGTCGATGATTTCGTGCATCAGACGGATTTCATCTTTGATTTCCAACAGCCGTTCCGGTGTTCCGGTGGGGGATGCCGCCTGCACTATGTCGAGAGATAGGGTGTCGTTGCGTTTGCAGCGCCACATATCTATACAGATGTTGTGCGTCAACGTCATGGCAAATGCTTCGATGCTCCGGTATTGCTCCAGTTCAAGCCTTTTGTTCCATAGCTTGAGCAGTACCTCCTGGACGGCATCTTCTGCATCCTCCGGTTCGTCGGTCAACTTCCGTGCATAGTTCAACAGCTTGGCACGGAGTGGAAGAACGGTTATTTTGAATTCTTTGAGTTCCATTTACACAGATAAGACGAATGGGAAATACAAACGTGACATTGTAAAGTGAAAAAAGTTGGAATAAAAAAAGGGACTTACTAACATTAGCAGTCCCTTTTCTTCACATTACTATAAAAGTATAGGATTATTTCTTGAAATAGCGGTTGTACAGACCTTCGAAACCTTTACCGTGACGGGCTTCGTCCTTAGCCATTTCGTGAACGGTATCATGGATAGCGTCGAGGTTCAATGCTTTGGCACGGGTAGCGATACGCTTCTTGTCTTCGCATGCACCTGATTCTGCGTTCATTCTCTTTTCGAGGTTTGTCTTGGTGTCCCATACGCAGTCACCCAGCAGTTCAGCGAATTTAGCAGCGTGTTCTGCTTCTTCCCAAGCGTAACGCTTGAAAGCTTCTGCAACTTCAGGATAGCCTTCACGGTCTGCCTGGCGGCTCATTGCCAAGTACATACCAACTTCTGTACATTCGCCCATGAAGTGGTTGTTCAGGTCTTTAATCATTTCGTCGTCGCAACCTTTGGCTACGCCGATTACGTGTTCGTCGGCAAATACCAGCGGGCCGTCAGCTGTTGCTTCTTCAACTTCTACGAACTTGCTTGCGGGAGCTTTACACAATGGGCACTTTTCGGGAGCTGCATCTCCTTCGTATACGTAACCGCATACAGTACATCTAAATTTTTTCATTTTCTCTCAGATTTTAATTAGTTGAATTAGTTATTCTTTGTTGTTCTTAAACGTTCTTCTTCTATGCAATGTTTACAGATTCCTTTATAATAGTAGTGGATTTCCTGCACATCGTGCCCGTCCATATCCATGTCGACCACCTTCTTGACGTTGTTATTGCACATCAAGTCATAAATCTTTCCGCAACGCTTGCACAAGAAATGGCCGTGCGGGCTGGTATCGGCATCATAACATGTGTTACGCTCGTCGATAGTCAGGGTTTGTGCGGCACCTTGCTCGCTCAGTAGTTTCAAGGTATTGTATACCGTTGTTTTAGACAGTGTCGGTATGGAGGGAGACAGTGCCGTATAGATTTCATCCACCGTGGGATGCGTACGATGCTCTATCAAGTAATTCATGATGGCTATGCGCTGTACTGAAGGCTTGATATTATGATTCTGCAATCGTTTTACTACATCCATATAATCTAAAGTTTCAAACTTGTAATTATTACATTTTTAATTCACTTGCAAAGATAGGAAGTTCCTATAATTCTCCAAAAGATTTTTGGAAAATTTTTAGTTGCGGTCATTAAAATTGTTTATATATGTTCCTCTTCTTGTAGGCAGGTTGCCGTATTTTTGCCATAAAAGCGAAGGCAGGATGCACCCGGCTTCAGTCGGTTTCTCGTGCCGATATAGAGAAAACGTTTTTCTCTTATCTCTCTTAATCAGAATTTTGCCGTATCTTTGCACCGAATAAATAATATAGCATCCTTATGAATTACGGATATGTAAAAGTAGCGGCGGCTGTGCCCCGTGTCAAGGTGGCTGACTGTAAGTTCAATGCCTCAGAGATTGAAAAAGAGATTATTATAGCCGACGGGAAAGGTGTGCAAATCATTGCTTTCCCCGAGTTGTGCATTACCGGATATACCTGTGGCGACCTCTTTGCCCAACAACTTCTGCTCGAAGAGGCAGAAATGGGATTGATACAGATTCTGAACAATACGCGCCAGATGGATATTATCTCGATATTGGGCATGCCCGTCGCACTGAACGGCGTGTTGCTGAATGCGGCGGTTGTCATTCAGAAGGGGAGAGTGCTGGGCGTTGTCCCGAAGACTTATCTTCCCAATTATAAGGAGTTTTATGAGAAGCGCTGGTTTACTTCCGCATGTGATGTGGCAGAAAACAGTGTGCGCCTTTGCGGGCAGATTATTCCGATGGGGAGAGACCTGCTGTTCGAAACGGCAGATACCACTTTCGGAGTGGAGATATGCGAAGATTTGTGGGCACCCATACCGCCCAGTTCCACGCTGGCACTGCAAGGTGCGGAAATCTTGTTCAATCTTTCGGCCGACAATGAAGGTATCGGCAAGCACAATTATCTGCGCTCGCTCATCAGCCAGCAGTCGGCACGATGCATTGCCGGTTATGTATTCAGCTCATGCGGTTTCGGAGAATCCACTACGGATGTGGTGTTTGCCGGCAACGGACTGATTTATGAGAACGGGACTCTGCTGGCGGCAAACGAACGCTTCTCTTTCGAAGGGCAGGTGGTCATCAGTGAAATTGATGTGGAACACTTGCGTACGGAGCGCCGGGTGAATACGACCTTCGCGGCTTGCCATGCAAATTGTGTTTCGGCCCTTCCGGTACGAATCTCTACGGAGTATGTCAACAGCAGGGATTTGAACCTAACACGTACTTTTGAACCGCATCCATTTGTTCCGCAGGGGATAGCGTTGGACGAACGCTGTGAGGAGGTATTCTCCATCCAGGTGTCCGGACTGGCGCAACGTCTGGTGCATACTAAAGCGAAGAGTGCCGTTATCGGCATTTCGGGTGGACTGGATTCTACGCTGGCGCTGCTGGTTTGCGTAAAGACTTTCGATAAGTTGGGATGGTCCCGCCAGGGTATTGTCGGTGTCACCATGCCGGGATTCGGAACGACCGACCGTACTTACACGAATGCCATCGACCTGATGAACTCCCTCGGTGTGACTGTCCGCGAAGTCAGTATCAAGGAGGCCTGCATACAGCATTTCAAAGACATAGACCATGATGTCCATGTGCACGACGTGGTTTACGAGAATGCGCAGGCACGGGAGCGTACCCAAATCTTGATGGATATTGCCAACCAGACCTGGGGAATGGTTATCGGTACGGGCGACCTTTCGGAACTTGCTTTAGGATGGGCCACTTACAACGGCGATCACATGTCGATGTACGGTGTGAATGCCAGCGTCCCCAAGACTCTGGTGAAGCACTTGGTGAAATGGGTGGCAGAGCATGATATGGACGATGCTTCACGTGCTACCTTGCTCGATATTGTGGATACTCCCATCAGCCCGGAACTGATTCCGGCAGATGAGAACGGTAATATCCAGCAGATTACCGAGGATTTGGTGGGGCCGTATGAGCTTCACGACTTCTTCCTTTATTACTTCCTGCGCTGCGGTTTCCGTCCTTCCAAGATATTTTTCCTGGCAGCACGCACATTCAAGGGGATGTATGATGAAGAAACCATCAAAAAATGGTTGCAGACTTTCTGCCGTCGTTTCTTCAACCAGCAGTTCAAGCGTTCCTGTTTGCCGGATGGTCCGAAGGTGGGCAGTATCTCTCTGAGTCCGCGCGGTGATTGGAGAATGCCGAGCGATGCTTCGTCGGAGATGTGGCTAAGGGAGGTGGAAGGACTCTAATTCTTTACTTCGGGTATTCCGTAATATCGATATGGGTATTTGATGACTGCATCTTGTTTGCATTCTTGCTGCATGTATTTTGCAGTGCGACTGCAAACGTGTTGCAGTATCACTGCATAACTGTTGCAGTCGTACTGCATATCGGTGTGCAGTGCCACTGCATACATTTTGCAGTAATAAGCTGTTGATTAATAACTAGTTGTAAAAGTAGGGATATGCTGCGTGTATGGAAAAGTGCAGCTTAGTTTCGTTTCCCGTAGTATCGTTTGTAGATTTTCTTGTATTCTTTTCCCTTTTTGAAACTATCCAGCCATGTGTTGAGGCTGTCCAGCAGGATAGGGGACTGTTTGCTTACTCCCCAGGAATAGAATTGCGTGAAGCTGATGGCGGTATTGATGTCTATTTGAGGAATGCTGTCGGCTGCGGTACGGGCAATGCTTTCGTCGCATACGGCATAGTCGATGTCTCCATGGGCTACCAAGGCAATCAGTTGTTCGGAACCGTACTTCTCTATTTCCTCAACGTAGATGGTGTCGCCTATCTCATTTCCCAGGTTGCGGATGCGTAGTATGGAAGGGGAGCCTTTCACTACGTGCAGTGTCTTTCCAGCCAGGTCCAGTTGGCTTTTGATGAATAATGACGAGTCGGAAATATTCTCAAGCTTGCGTTGCACCAGCACTTGCTTGTTCAGCACAATAGGGGTGGTAAGCAGCAAGGAGTCTTTCAGCTCACTGGTGGCGAGGATGCCGTAGGCAATCACGTCATATTGCCCGTCGGCCAGGCCTTCCAGCCGCTTGTTGAAGCTCATTTCCGGTGATATGGCCGCTTGCAGCCCGTGGTCGCGTGCAAAAGCTTCTATCAGCTCGTAGTGGAAACCGGACAAGGTGTCATCATCCACATAGAAACTGATGGAGTTGTATTCCGTCGAAGCATGTATGATGCCTTCGGCAGCTATCTCGGCATAATCGCGCGGATGACCTTTCGGTTTCTCTTCTTTCTTGATGAGATAGTGGGCAATGAGAGCCGCTGCAATTCCCAGAAGTGCGTATTTGAGCAGTCTGCTTTTCGTCATACAGTCATCTGTTAGTCATAGAAATTCCATGAGACGCCAATTTTGAACAAGCGCGGATTGATGGGGTAGTGCGGCACCAGGAAGGAATTGGCGCTTCCCATACCCGCGTTGACGTGATACATCATGGCAAAGATACGCGTCCGCTTCAAGTGCAGGTTGGCATATACGTTTACGATGGGGTAACCGCCTATTTCCACCAAATCGTCCGTAGGTTGCAGATGGAACTGCTGGACGCCGGGTGCATAGGCAGGTGCGTTGTACTTGGTGAAGTAACGGACATCGGCACCCAACTGAACGGTCAGCACCTTCTTGGCGAGTTTAGCCAGTATGTAGAAGTTATGGTAGAGCGAGAGTTGGGGCAATGGAAGTACTGTTTCATTGCTCGTCTTCTGCCAGGTCACCTCATTGTCCAGGTGGAAGACACCGAGGCGGAAGTCTTGTTTCAGTGTGGCGGACAGCACTTGTATGTTGCCTCCGTTCTGTTCGGGCAGGGCGCTTTGGTTGAAGTAGGTGTAGTTCTTGATATTCTCTACGCCGGCACGGAGATTGGTTCCCCAACGGGAAATGTTCAGCTCGCCTTCCACACGCGTACGGAATTCCTTGTCCATGTTGTCGTTGTCCCAGTTGTAGTGGTTGGAGTGGTAATGGCGCATGTAGAAGGAAGGAAGCGTGTTGCTCACATAACCGCGGGCGTAGAAGTTCACCGTATCTTTCCATAGACGGAAGTTCAGGTCCAGATTGGCGTTGACGCGGAACTGCCCGATGGCTTTGTCTACCAACCCCACTTCACCGTTTACGTTGTAGTGCAGCAGTTTGCCTTCGCGCTTGGCGAGTTCGCCACCCAGGAAGATTTCCTGCTCGGTGTAGCGGATGCGGCGCATGTCGGTAAGTGTGTCCGTATTCATCAGGTCGTACCGGCTGAACTTGTGGGAGATATAAGCCGTAAGTCCGGCTTTGGCGTATTTGTTGAAACCTTCCAGCAAGGCTATTCCGAACACGTTCTTTACACTGAATGCCGTGGTGGAGTCGTTGCTGTAATTCTTGTAAAGCTTGTAGTCTTCCGGGAAGAATCCTTCGGGCTCGCTTCCCGAACGGAATTGGTGCCGCGACCGCTCTACTTTCAAGGTATGGATAAAGCTGGTGACGGGGACGAACTCTTCTTCGAAAAGTGAGTCGTTGTCTGCGGTAGAAACAGACGGCAGGCTGTCATTGGCAGCTGCAAGTGTGCTGACCGATTTTGATGCTATGCTGTCGTTTGGCAATGCTATGTCGTTGTTCGAAGCGGATATTTCGGATTCAGAGGACGGGGAGGATGAGGCTTTGGGTGCGGATACCGTCGGTTTGCCTTCTTGTGTGTTCCGTACTCTCCGCGTAAAACCAAGACGATAGCGCTGTGTCAGATAGATATAAAAATCCTTGTTACGGTTGGAACTCTGTTCCAATTTGACCGGAATAGTGGTGGACTCGTACTCTTTCTTTCCTCCGGACATGTTTTCGGGACGGGTGATGTATTGGTCGTCTGCAATACCGCCGTTCTCGTTCATCTTCAGGAAAAAGTTGTTGTAGACTGCTTGTACCTGGTATTTCTCGCCGATATAGCTACCGAACAGACCTGCATTGAAGTGCGAGGTGGACTGGTTCTGGTAATAACCGCGTCCGTACAGATAGTCGATGTTAAAGCCAAATGCCAACTGCTTGTTGACGTTGACGGAGAAGTAGGACTTGAAGCGTTCTTCACCGTTCACTTTGCTGCCGGCTTTGTAGTAGGTAAGATTGGTGTAAGGCACGTTGCTGTTGGTGAAAAGCACCTGGTCGGGACGTGTGAAAAAACTGGAGAAGGGAGCCATGAAGATGGTAGGTTCGCTTTCCTCCCGTTCGAAGAACAGACGTGAGAGGCGTGGAGAACCTAAATTTCCCAAGTAGTTGTAATGGCCGAACATTCCTTCCACCAGATTGGTGCTCTGGAAGTTGAGGCTGGCTGTGTCGGCAGGTATGATGGTACGGTTGCCCAGTGTCTCACTTAGTTTCCACATGTAAAGCTTGGGTGGAAGACTTTGAATCTCAGTATTGGTACTGTCTTCCAGATTGTCCGGCTGGGTATTCGGGTCAATCTGGTTACCGAACCGGTCGCGATTGTTCATCGGGTTTAAGGTGTTTTGCGCCATAGCCCCCCATATCCCTATAACGGACAGAAATATATATGTCAGTACAATTCGTCTCATAATTAGGCGCAAAGATACAACAAAGAAACGAAAGTGAGTGCGAAATGGGGAAAGAATGTTGTCTGTTAGCGATTTAACGGTGTTTGCCAAGATGTTGCTGTGCCATCAAATGCCAATGAAAAGCCAAGAAATGACAAAGTTTCGTTACTATACCGTTACTTTAATTCTTGATTTCAATAGGTTTATTCGATTGCCTTAACAGATTGAAAAACAATATCTGTATGACGATTTAGGATGCAAATATAGGGAAATTTCTCATATCTTCGTTCCTGTTTCGCTTCAGCTGATTCTTTTGCACCGATACGCTGTGTTTTGCATACCGCCACTCAACTCTACAAGTAATAATTTCGCAAACAAAAAAGTAGAGTTATGAGCAGAAGCACTTTCAGAGTATTATTCTATCTCAAACGCAATGCCCCGAAGAAGAACGGGCTTGTGCCTGTGATGTGCCGTATTACCGTGAACGGCAAGATTTCCCAATTCAGTTGCAAACTGGATGTGGAGGAAAAGTTATGGAATGTCAATCTCGGCAGAATGTCAGGAAGAAGCGTTGTTTCACAAGAAGCCAACCGAATGTTGGATAAAATCCGTGTAGGAATCAACAAGGCTTATCAGGAAATTATTGATAGGGATGGTTATGTATCAGCCGAAAAAGTCAGAAACGCATTCTTGGGTATGGGACAGAACCATAAGACCCTGCTTGCATTATTCCGACAACACAATGAGGATTATGCCAAACAAGTCGGTAAGATGAAAAGCCAACGCAGTTATTGGAAGTATTGTACCGTTTACAACCACTTGGAGGAGTTCATCAAGTACCGTTATAAGGTAAGCGATATTGCCTTGCGTGAACTATCTCAGGCATTCATCACCGATTTCGAGTTGTTCCTCCGTACCGAGAAGAATCATTGCACCAATACCGTATGGTCGTATATGATGCCGTTCCGCAGTATCATATATACAGCCATCAACAACGGCTGGTTGCAACGCGACCCGTTTTATGCTTATCGTATTACAAAGGAAGAAACCAAACGAGGATTCCTAACCAAAGAAGAAATCACAATGCTAATCAATGGCACTTTCAAGAAGAAAAGTTACGAGCTTATTAGGGATCTCTTCATTTTCTGTTGTTTCAGCGGATTGAGTTGGAGGGATATGTATAATCTCACCACCGACCATTTGCAGACATCATTCGATGGGCATTTATGGATTAAGACCAACCGACAAAAGACGGGAACTGAAACAAATATCCGATTGCTCGATACCGCCAAACATATCATTGAAAAGTATAGCGGAATGGCAGAGAGTAATAAACTATTACCTGTACCTTGTTATGCCAATTGCCGACATGGAATAAAAGCAGTGGCTAAGTTATGCGGAATCAACAAGAACGTCTGCTGGCATCAAAGCAGACACAGCTATGCAACAACCATTTGCTTATCCAACGGAGTACCCATTGAAACGCTATCCAAACTGATGGGACATACAAGCATACGCAGTACTCAAATTTATGCAAAGATTACAGCCGAAAAGGTAAGCAACGACATCGAGAACCTATCCAAGCAGATAGAATCTATGGAGAGTTTTATCTGCAAAGCCATTTGATAACCACTAAAACGAAAACACAATGAGAACAAAAAGAAATATCATAACTATGGATGAATACGGACAACTCCATTTTTTTGACGCAACAGCCAACGACATATGGATGAGAACAAATGAATTGATTGAGGTGTTCGGTATCACATATTCGACTTTAAGAGGCAATATCAAAGCCATATACAAAAGCGGAATCCTTGATGAATGTGAGGTGCAAAGGTGTATCAAATTATCCAATGGAATTAGCATTGAGGTTTATGCACTCCCGATGATTGTCGCTCTGTCCTTTCGACTGAATACATTTGGAGCATACAAGGTTAGAGAGTGTGTAATGAACAAACTCGCAACCAATCCCAAAAACAGTATATCGTTTTTGAATGTGCGTACGCACGAATGTATGAATGAAAGCAAGTATAGTTTAAATTGAGAATTTCATTCATACGCACTTTTTTGTCAATTCCCATCATACGTTCATTCCTCTATGGGTACAAAGTTATGTGCAAACCGACTTTGAAATCTGCAAGTTCAAGCGGCAAACCGTTTTCTGAACAATCTTCCTCTCATTCTTCGAGAGTATTGATCCGAAAAAACTTGCATATTTCAAGCCCGCACAGATAAAGTACCCATAGAGGAGATGACCGACCGATGGGAAACAGAAAATTCAGACGGACAGTAGAGCATAGATAGCTCTGCTATCCGTTTCTTTTTTTTAGAAGGAAGAATCCCTCCCTCAAAGAAACAGCAATTCTGTATTTGCCACAGACCGGTCGGCTTGCTGACCTGCCGGCTATACGGCAGGCACACATGCGGGCTATACAGCCTTGTTGCCTACAAGCTTGACAAACTGCCATATTGTTTGCATATGCCATGGCAATCCCACCATTTACAAACCACGAATTGAAACTGTGGAGTTGTGTTCTTCAGAACACAGCAAGGTATGTTTTCTGCCGCTCAAAATAAATGGAGCCGCTTCAAACTTGATGTTCGCAGGAACATGGCAAGGTATGTTTTGAGTAACTCAAAACTTTTCGGGTTACTCCCGAAAACCTTGCTAATTCCGCAAATATCTCCTCCGAAGTCGGGATAATAACAAGTGAAAACTTTGGGGATAGAGAATGAATAATAAATTCAATATAGCAAAGCAATAATCTTTTTCACAAAAGAATTGCAGATTATTGGAGATTTTTTCGTGAATCTGCAAATCCTTTTATAAATTTGTGTTCAAAATTTGACAATTCAATTTCACTACAACAATATGTATATGAAGGATACAAATAAGCCAATGACAGTAGATGACGAAATTGCGTATAACAATTATAAACTTACTGCTGATAAGATTTTGCAATTACTTTCACAAATTAGAGAAGACCCATCTGCTTCCGCTAAGCGTTGGGTATGGGAGCTTTTGCAGAATGCTAAAGACGTTCCAAACCGTTTTGGAAAAGTGTCAGTTGAAATCGAGCTGGTTTCCCAAGACACACTGAAGTTCCGACACAATGGAGATTGTTTCAGCACAAAGAATATTACCGGACTTGTTCAGCAAGTAAGTTCAAAGGATTCACAGAATCTTGAAGGTCAGACAGGTAAGTTTGGTACAGGCTTTATCTGTACACACTTATTGTCTGACATCATTGATGTAGAGGGTATTGTTAGATATATGGGCATCGATAGACGCTTCAAGATTGTACTTGATAGAAGTGGTTATCGTTCAGAAGATCTACTTCCAAGAATAGAAACAACCCTTGAAGAACTCCGTCATATCGAAACAGCTTACGAGGTTGTCAACAATTATGAGCTGAATCGAACAGAACAGTCATTTGACACTGTATTCACATATCATTTAACCACACAAGAGAAACAAGAATCTGCTGTTGCCGGTCTTGAAGACCTGATAAACACAATGCCAATCACGCTGGTTACTCAGTCTAAGAAGATTAAGCAAGTACGTGTAATTGATCGTGTTAAAGGCACAAATGTTGTTTACACTTGCGATTCAACCTCTCTTGGGGACAATGTTCAGTTGTCAGATGTAAAAATCGATGATATTACAAAGAAATATCTGAGTTACATAACTGATGAGGTAGCTCTTACAACAGAAGTAAACATAACAGAGGATGGTATCTACGAAATTATCAAACGAGACAGCAAACAGCCTGTTTTGTATCGTGATTTTCCTCTGATTGGTTCGGAAAAATTCTATTTCCCTTACACTCTTAATGGATTTGAGTTCAATCCTACAGAGAGACGAAATGGACTCCTTCTCAATAGTACAGATCATCCAAACTGTGTTTCGAACAGAAATATAGTTGACAAGGCTGTTGATGCAGTTTTGAAATTTAATGAATGGTTGATTTCAAAGAATGCAACCAACAGATATTTGTTAGCATCTTCTCGAATCCCAAAATCTTCAGAAGAATACAGCGAAAGAGCTGCACTTTGGATTAAAAATCTGCAAGCTAACTGGAGAAGACAACTGCTTCAGGAAAGACTTGTGGAAACAGACAACGGAACAGATTTACTGGTGAATCTGTCAGTTCCTTCATTCACACCTACATCGACAAAGGAGGTTAATGAAACTTTCTACAACTTGTTACATGGTCAATACATTGGTCGTGGTGTTCTGCCTGCGCTCAAACATCTTCATGGATGGCTTGATGTAGTTCGTCCTGAATATGAGGCATGGGGTACTAAATTAAAGTATGAGAAAGAAGATTTTCTGAAAGACTTATCAGATCTTCAGAATTTAAGTACTCTTGCTTCAAAGATAGGCAAAACACGCGAAGATACAATTACTTGGCTGAATAAGGTTTATAAGTTCCTCGTTGATCAAAATATGCTCAATGAGTTCGACAATTATGCCATTATTCCTAATCAGCAAGGTGATTTTAAACAACTTGGCGAATTGCGTTCCGATCAGGTATCTGTCATTCCTGATGAGCTTAAATCTATTTACAATTATGTTATGCCAGATCCTATTGAAGGGTGGCTAATTGACAAATCTGTTAATACATCTATTTTCGGAAATAATATACAGGTTTTTGATTTGTCGAATCTGATTATATGGTTCAATGCCAAGATAAAGTCTAACGACACATACGAAAAAGACGGTAAAAGGTATTATGCCAATTGGTGGCTTGCATACAATTTGATAGAGCTATATCCTAATAATATTGATAATGAGTCCTATTATTCCTTTAGGAAATCTATGTATGATTTTAGCTCTGCCTATGTGCAATTAGATTCTTTTTCTGCTATCAATGTGACTGATAAAGAATTGTGGCGTGAAGCAGATGCTTATTGGTTTACACACAGCTATCAAAACATTGAGAGTAAAAAAGATGCAACTAATTTCTCTAAAGACTTCTTCTTAAAAGAGAAGACTATAGAAGATGCGTTGTCATGGTTAAACGACTTCCTTCGATTCTACAGAGAGAATGGTTATGGCGATTTCATAAAAGATAAGGAAGTATTCCCACGACAATTATCAAATAATAGTGAAAATGGCAAACATACATTCCGAAAATTAGCAGACTTAAGGTACGACAATAATGTACCTGAAGAGTTTAAGACATTAGGTGACTATGCCAAAGATATAACTTACAAATATGATTATTGTAGGCAGTTCCTTCTTCATAAAGCTATCAAGGGATATGAGAACCACAACCCATTCTCAATAAAAGATTTATATGAATATGTAAAGAAAAAATTTGATGAAAGCAACGGAGAAACAAGAGAAGTAATTGCGCGTCAAACAATTTGCATATTAGTAAAGCAGGAAAACTCAGAACCTGTAGAGAAAAAACTGTATGATTTCTGCAAGGCCATATCTGATCATACATTTGGCGATGCTAAGTATGTTGAAAATCATACTGGATTCTATTGGGGGTTTGCTCAGGAATTTTACATAAAATATATCTGCAAGAGAATTTCCGAATCTGTAAACATAGAAGGGTTTAAGAATTTAAATTCATGTTTTGAAAACCTAGATAACAAGTCAATTATTCTATGGTTAGATTCTTTCATGGAATTCCTCTATTCTTACAAAGAGAAAAAGTATTGGCCAATAATATCAGACAAAGAAAAAGGATATGGTATATGGCTAAATCAGAATAATGATTTTTGTAAATTCCAAGATGTAAGAGAAGATAAAGTCTTAGTCCCTGAACTATTTGATTTGGCAGCCGAAAATTGTCATATCAACAAGGATTTTAGAGAAGAACTCTTTACATTACAATCTTCAAAAACTTCCTATCTCGAAACAGAGGCTATGGAGTTGCCTGAGGTTGCAATGTTTATCGATGGGAAAATAAGGGATTATGATGGTAATAAACAAGATGTCAATTTCCGTTCTCTTGTCTTCTCAATTGGTAAAATCTGCTCAATGGTCAAAGACCTTGAAGATTTAATGGAATATTACAAAGCTTATAAAAACTCTCTTATTGTATGGTCTTTGGGTGAAGGTACCACTATGGATCTTGTCGGTTCAATAGTTAGACATGGTGATGAAAAACTGAAAATCGTCAAAGACATTTTGGACGGTGGCACTTCTATAGAAGACTTAAAAGATATTAAAGAGGTTTTGCAGGGATGTCCAGCAGATAAGTTTGATAAGGTTAAGGATCTTATCAATAAGTTGGCGTTAGAAGAGACAACCATAAATAACGATGATGAAACTCCATTAAACGATGGAGATGAAACCGATATTGTCATCGTACCTAAGACCCATGACATTGAAGAAGTAGTGGACTTCGAAGGTCACACTCATATCGTAAGAGCAGATCAGGTTCAATATGCAGGTCTTTCTCTGGAGGAGATTGAACGCTATGTAGAAGAAGCCAAAGGTGCTGTGGTTAAGTATTTCAGAGAATTGGATGAAAAATATGATTTGGGCTTGCAATTTGACAATAAAAAAATTGCAAGACATTCATATAGCCAGCTCTATGGTATCTCCGACCGTCATGGTAATATGATTCCTATTGTTGTACACAGTTACAAAGGTCCTCAGTATCGATACTTTGACCTTAACTGGTATGACTGGCAACTGCTTTCTCAGAAAGGTTCTATGCTGTTTGTCCTCACAGTAACAGGTTTGCAATGTATTCCTTTGTATGCTCTTCCTGTGCGTAATTTCAATATTTCAATCAGCAATGACATGTCAAACGAGAATAGAGCTGCATTGCTCACACTGGCCGCAGTTGGTAAGCAGTATTCAACATTGAGCTTTGACTTTGGTAACAACATGCCACATGGATTCAAGGATCCTCTCCCATTTGACTATGTTCCTGAGCAACTGGGCAAATGCATTACGTCTATTAAAGAGGTGTGTGATCAAAACATTCCTCAAATTGCTAACATGTACAATTATGGAAGGAACATACCTCTTGTAAGAAGTACTGTTGGTTATTCTCTTGCAATGGAAGCTGTTAATGAAGGTAACGCACGCGACATATTCGATGCACCTGCAAATGATACACAGGCACCATCCGTTGGTACATCATTTATTGATTAACTGAATAATGAATATCGATAGAAAAAAGCATTGGCAATTCCTCGAAGATGAGCTTAAAGCCGAAACAGAGGAGTTCAAAAAGACATACTTAACCACAGCCATCTCCTTGCTTAAAACAAGCCAGGAGATGTATGTGGCTCAGTTCATTTCTTTTAAGGATGGAGAAATGATAATGAAATTCCCTATTTCGCGCGCATTACCGAGAAAGGGTGATTTCCTAGTATGTATGGTTCTTCCACCAGAATTACAAGATTACCGTAATTGGGGAGACAAGACATATCGTGATTTGTATAAAGCGCGATATAATTCTACCGAATGCGTGTGTATTTGGCATTCTCCAGCCAATGATCCTCGATATTCTTTAGTAGGTTTCTCAAAGGTAAGTGTTGATTTTGCAAATTATATCAAGGAGACACCAAATATCGTATTGACCTTTGCTCCACAACGTCCTCCTATTGACTATGTTATGAACTTACAAAAGGTTGTAGAGGATAAATATAGCAAAGGAGTTGCTTCTGTACTTGATGCTAACTACCAGACAAAAGATTGGGAGCCAATCCTTATAAAACAAGATAATGTTTCCGGCTTCGTGTATTCACAGATGACATTGACGGACACAATGATCTTGGAAGGTCCTCCTGGAACTGGCAAGACATATATGATTGCAGAACTCTGTGCAAGACTATGTGCAGAGGGGCATTCAGTATTAGTTACAGCCTTAACCAATCGAGCCTTGATGGAAATTGCAGAAAAGCCTACAGTCAAACCATTACTACATAGTCACAAGATATTTAAAACAAATATCACTATTGATGAATTGAGAGAAATCAAAGATTTGGAAACAATCAAATCTATTGCTCCAATGCCAGGATGTTTGGTGATGTCCACTTATTTCATCACAAGTGGATATGCGGCAGATTTGACTGTTGAACAACCTTTTGATTTTGTTATAATGGACGAAGCAAGCCAAGCTATACTTCCCATGTTTGCAGCAAGTCGCAAAATTGGTAAAAAGAATTTATGGGTTGGTGATATCCACCAATTACCTCCAATAGTCATATTGAATCAAGATAGAATTAAATTTTGTAATTACAAGCCTTTGGTAGAAGGACTAAAATTATTGGCAGATAATAGTTCATCCCCAATCTATCAATTGACTACAACATATAGATTTGGACAAAGAAGTGCGAACTATACAGGTGTTTTCTATAACGACTCTCTTGTGTCTATTGAATCTAAAAGATTTAATGATTTGCCGTCAATGTGCAAAATATTGAGCAATGAAGGAGGACCTACCCTTATTCTAACAGATATGCCATCTGGTGATAGTACTCCTCAATTTGCAACATATATGGCATCATACATTGTGGCAAGTATATTAAATGATTCTCCGAATAAAGACATTGCCGTTTTATCTTGTATGAAAAAGACGACTCGCACCCTACAGATGGCTATCACTCAGAAGGTGGGAAGCAAAAAGAATCTTATAGTGGATACAGTTGCTAGAGTACAAGGTTTAACAACTGATATAACAATATTTTTTGTGCCAGACTATTCCTACATTAGAACCTTAGAACCACATTTGTTCAATGTTGCAACGAGTCGTGCAAAAGAACATACTATCGTTATTGTAGACAAATATGTATTAGATTGTTACACTCTTGATAAGAATGTAAGAAAGTATTTAGAAAAGTTAAAACAAGAAAAGAGTATATATATACCTGACACAGAACATGGTTTAGGAGATAAAAATATTATCGAGAGTAATATTGACAAATTATTAACGTCTTAATAATAAATCTAAAAATGATAGTTTTTGTAGATTTAGACGGCACATTAACTCACACAGCTGATGTGAAGTACAAAGAATTTAAAGATGGGTTGCGGGATTTTAATCCAACTCAAATTCCTTTGTTCCATGGTTCGGTAGATTTTATTTCAACATTGAAAAATCAAGGACATAGAGTTATTATCCTGTCTGATTCTCATCCCAAATATGTACGTCCTATTGTTGAATACTATTTCAATGTAGAATATCTATATTTAGCAGACAAACCAAATACTGCAAAGACGTTATCATTCATTCAATCAGATGTAAATCTTGATAATTTATATAAGACTAATAAAGAAGATTTTATGATTATTGGCGATAGCGTTTTAGATATACAATTAGGACGTAAACTTAAAATACTTACTTCGTATATTCAGTTATATACAGAAGGTGAATTCTCGGAAACTGATGGTATCGGTGATTATCGAAGCATTATAAAATATGGCCCGACATTTATTACGAAAAGTTATCAAGAACTTCTAAATATTGTCTCAAACAGACAGGGGAATTTATTATCCATCGAAGCCGCATCTATTGGTGGAATCACGTGTAAATCTGTCAAATTTTGGGATTATAGAGATAGGGAACATCAACGGATTGTTGCCTTTCGGTGCTTGGCTAGACAAGAAAACGGTTCTTGCGACAAATTCTCAAAAGCCGATTTGTATTATCAGATAGATAATCCCCAAAGGAAAAATGAAGATTTAGCAATTATGGCAAAAGGTGTTGAGAACTACTTAAAAGGGCTACAACAGATTAATTCTTATAAGTGGGATTATTTTACTTATGTGTCAGATAAGTCTTCAACAACCCCACCCAACAAGTTAAAAGAAATATTTGATTTAATAAGCACATCTATACCTAAAATAAAGTTGTTTGAATGGGATGAAAATATGACTTCTTCTCTTAGAAACGAAAAAGACTACCAGGCAAGACAGTCTTTCATTCGTTCTCATCTTCACATAAAGAATTCTGGCGTTTCTTTAGAAAGAAAAAATATAATAGTTTTGGACGATCAATTAACTACGGGAGCAACAGCCTTTGAAATTAGGAAGAAATTAGAAGAACAAAACGTTGGAAATATTTTGATTGTGACATTGTTCTATATGTCCCTATTGGTTTTGGATGACAAAATCTGTCCAAGATGCAGAAAGCCTTTAGTAATTAAAACTAACAGAAAAAAAGGAACTAAATTTTATTCATGCCAACCTCCACAGTTTGGTGGAGACGGATGTGGTTATATAGAAAACATAAATTAATATGATACGGATATTGTTAGCTTTAAGTAAGATTTCTGGAATAGCTGATGCTTTTATAAAAAAGAATGTTTCAGTATTCAATTCAAATAATACAGATGAGATTATAAATTATCTTGTAAAAATCAATAATAAAATCACGAAGGAGTTAGTTTTTGAACACTTGGAGTGGGCTGATAGGGTAATACAAAGATGTCAAGATTTAGACATTCACATACTCCCTATATATCATACTGAATACCCAAGTAAACTTAAAGAACTAAGTAATCCGCCTGCAGTGTTATATCTGCGAGGAAACATGTCATTGCTAAATAAGGATATAATATCATTAATAGGAACAAGAAAATCTACGACTCTAGCAAATAGTATTGCAAATAAAGTTGGTGCGCACTTTTCTATTAACAATGCTCTTTGTAATGGTCTTGTCGATGGTATAGATAGACACTCAGTTGAAAATGGAGATACAGTATTCAGAAATACTATAGGGATATTGTCTGGAGGACTAAATTTCCATCATACATCATCTAAGATAACAAGCGAGTTAGCTGAAAAAGTTTTAAAAGAAGGTGGTTTGCTTATTTCCGAAGTCGAACCTGATAAAAAAGAGGATCAGTTTTCTGGCAGTAAAGCGAGTCGTATTCAAGCTGGTCTGTCTTCGGTCTTGATACTTATTCAAAGTTCAATTGACGGTGGTTCTAAATATACAATTAAAGCTTTTTCGAAACTTAATAGAATCGTTGGTTATATTTCTTTTACTGGTAATAAAGAATATGATTCAGACATAAATTTTTCTGCAAATCGAACTTTTGATATGCTGGGTTTAGAAGGTGTTGCCAAGATGTGTGACGTTAAAAAAAACACATCCATTTGTATAAAGAAGTTGATTCCCATTCATTCTTTACAAGATTACGACATCATTATAAATGAACTAAAGAAGAAAGACGATAATAGCAGTTTCCTTTTTTAGTAATATGCATTATGTTGAGTTAAAATGATTTAATATATGGCACTTGCAATAAACATAAACGACCTGCTAAACAAGCAGAAGATAGAATCCAATCGAATTGAGTTCAAGAAGGGTTGGAATCCCGCGAGTATATACCATAGTATATGTGCGTTCGCTAATGACTTTGACGATCTTGGAGGTGGCTACATCGTAGTTGGTGTGGATACTGATGAGGAAACAGGAGTCGCTATTCGTCCGGCTGAAGGAATACCAACAGAAAAGATTGATGGCATTCTTCAGGAGATGGTAGGCTACAACAACAAGATTTCGCCTTACTATATGCCTCGCACTAGTGTTGAGGAGGTAGATGGTAAATCTGTTCTTGTAATATGGTGCCCTGCCGGTATTAATCGACCTTATTCTGTGCCAGAGAATGTAACAACGAAGAGTGGTAGTAAAGAGTATTTCTATATCCGTAGTGGTACGAGCAGTATCATTGCTAAGGGCGAAGTCCTTGACGAACTGCGTGAATTGGCAAGCCGTGTACCATTTGATGAACGTGGAAATCCCGATATTAAGATAGAGGATATTTCAACGCTGTTGTTACGAGAATATTTGGTGAAGGTGGGTAGCAAACTTGCCAATGAACTATATACAAAACCTCTCGAAAGTATATTAGAGCAAATGGATTTATATGTCGGTCCAAAGGAAAATCGTATGCTTAGAAATGTAGCAGCTATGATGTTCTGTGAAGCCCCAAGCAAGTTCTTTAAGCGTACACAAGTTGAAGTGGTATATTTCCCTGAAGGACGATTAAATAATCCAAACAACTTATACGAAGGTCCGGTCATTAAGGGTTCCATCACACAGATAATTGACCGAACATTGGAATACCTGAATCGTATGCTTGTTATGCAGACGGTTATAAAGCCCAAGGATAGCAGTAGAAGCCAAAAATTTGTCACTTATCCATATCAAGCATTGGAAGAGAGCGTAACAAACTCACTCTATCATAGAGATTATCGTGAATGGGAACCAGTGGTTATCACTGTTGAACCTCAAGGAATCACCATACAGAATGTCGGTGGCCCTGATAGAAGCATATCTGCTTCCGATATTTCAAAATGTGAAATTTTGGTATCTAAGCGTTATCGAAATCGCAGACTTGGTGAATACCTTAAAGAATTGGATTTGACAGAGGGGCGCAGTACAGGTATTCCAACTATCCAAAATGTTTTGGAAAACAATGGTTCACCACGAGCTACTGTAGTTACTGATGATGAACGAACATTCTTTAGAATAACCATTCCTTGTCATGAAGCTGCTGGTAATATTATCGCTGACATTGCACATAAAGATGGTTCATTAAAAGCATCTAAACGAGGTTCACTAAAAACTACACTACAAAGTGCACCAGAAACTGCACTACAAAGTGCACCAGAAACTGCACTACAAATCATCAATGAAATCAGGAATAATCCTAATGTAACTCTTTCAGAGATTGCAGAAAAAATTGGTGTATCTCGCCGTTGGATTGCAACTAATATGAAACACCTTCAAGATACAGGAGTTGTTAAACGGATTGGACCTAATAAAGGTGGGCATTGGGAAATTATAGGTAAATAGTAAAATTGAGATAAAGATGCTGTTAGGACAAAAGATAAAAAAATTAAGAATGGAGAATGGAGTGCTGCAAAGACAATTAGCCTCCCTTCTTGAGATTGACACCCCGATGTTTTCAAAAATCGAAAGAGGTGATAGACGTGCAAAACGTACTCAGGTTGTTCAGATTGCCAACTATTTCAATATTGATGAAAAAGAACTCCTCACCCTCTGGGTGGCTGACAAAGTCCTGGATGCCATAAAGGGTGAAGATGAATTTAAGCAAGCAGCTATCAAAGTCGCTCAGTCAAGCATCGAATAAATAATGAATATCAAGAATAAGTATGTCAAAAGCGCAGTTGAAAAAACACCTGATAAAGTTAACAAAAGAGCAAGTTATAGATGTGGTTATGGAACTTTACGAAGCACGTAAAGAAGCCAAAGAATATCTTGATTTTTACATAAATCCAAATGATGACACCAAATTGGAAGAATATAAGAAAATAATCTACAATGAATTCTATCCAAATCTTGGTGAACCCAAATGTCGTTTTAGTGTTTGCCGAAAAGCAATAAGCGATTTCAAGAAGTTGAAACCATCCCCATCTTGCATAGCTGACTTAATGTTATTCTATATTGAAACAGGTGTAAACTTTACTGCAGAATATGGCGATATGTGGGAGCAATACTATACTGCTTTAGAAAACAATTTTGATAAGGCTATGGAATTCATATACAAAAATAGCTATTTGGAAGAACTTCGTCCACGCATAGAGAAGATGCTTAAAATATCAGAAGAATGCGGTTGGGGGTTCCCTGATACTTTATATGATTTATATTACCAATATCAATAGGAAAGAATTGAAAAAGTAGCCAAACTCTTTGTTCAATCAAGAAGTTTGGCTACTTTTGTATTAGAGTTG
>ERZ839741.1173-NODE-1173-length-29125-cov-6.898108_pt1 | contig 29125 bp, 16 predicted proteins | sample MGYA00519880_ERZ839741 | MGnify/ENA primary metagenome ERZ839741 (study PRJEB31850, sample SAMEA3708851) | human gut metagenome | biome: human gut; feature: human-associated habitat; material: faeces | place: China | collected 2014 ...
CGATCTTGTCGATGGTAGCCTCAATTTGGGCCTTGTCAAAAATCAGGTTTGCCATTGCTCTCTCCTTTTCAAATCGCGAATCCGCTTATACCAGCGCCACCGTCTTTCCGGCGGGGATCTCATAGTGGCGGCCATCCACCTCGACCCAGATGGACTGGGCGTTGGGGTTGCAGACCTTATCGCCCGCGGCGGTGTACTGCAGGCGGGCGGCATCGGCCATGTAGTCCACGATTTCGATGTTGGTGGCGTACCAGGTGTCCTCGCGCCCGCCGGCCAGCTGGCAGAACTGCTCCATCAGGGTCCAGTCCTCCTCAGTGCGGAACTCAAAGCTGTGGCCCCAGACATACATCATATAAAGGTACTGCGTCTTGTACAGCTCAACAAAGCGCTTGCCGTCCTCCAGCAGGTTGTGTGTGTGGTGGCAGGTGGCCTTCCATGTCATAAAATCGTGGGGCATCGCAAAGTCATGGGTATCGCCCACCACGCGGGCATAGCGGATGCCCAGCGCAGGCAGCAGGGCGGCGATCTCCGGTGTCCAGCTGCCGTTGGGGTAGGCAAGGCCGCGCACGGGGTAGCCCATGACACCCTCAAGCTGCATACGGTCGGCCAGCACCTGCCGGGCGGTCTGGTCCAGCGGGCTGCGGGAGATGGTGGGGTGGTGGTAGGTGTGACAGGCGACCTCATGGCCCTTGTACAGCTCGACCCACTCGCTCTCCGGGATGCGCTCGGGGCGGGGCAGGCCACCGTTCAGGTTGAAGGTGCCCCGGATGCCGTAGCGGTTGAACAGCTCGACAAGGCGGCGGTCCTCCAAACGGCCGTCATCATAGCTCATCGTCAGCACCTTATGCTTGCCGCCGGGAAAGCAGGTGTAAATAACCTTCGGTTCGGTGTAGTTCATAAACAAAACCTTCTTTTTTGTCAAAATTTATTTGAAATTCGCCCGCAGCACATCCAGTGCCGGGGTGGTATCCTGCAAAAGCTGCTGCACAAAGGCCTGTGCCGTGCGGCAGGCGCCGGCGCTTTGCTGGTGGGCGTTGTCCTGCTTTGCACCCACCCACATATAGCGGGCCTTGCAGCGCTCAGCGCCAAGGGCGGTGTTGGCGGCGGCGGTAGCGGCGCCAAGGTCGATAAACGGCGCGCCGACCTCAGCGGCAAAGGCGCGCATTGCCTCGCGGTAGGCAGCAAACGAGGGGTGGCAGACGCTGGCCCCGTCAAACTCGCGCATCGCCACGGGGGAGGCAAAGAGGCACACCGCACCGTGGCTGCGGGCAGCGTCCCAGAAGGGGCGCAAGCTTTCGCCGAAGGCATCCGCCGGGACATAGCGCTCGGCCTTTGCGCGGTTGGCATCGTTGTGGCCGAAGCTGACCACCAGCAGATCACCGGGGCGGATATGCGTGGCAATGTCGTCCAGCCGCCCCTCCTCGCGGAAGGTCTTGCTGCTGCGGCCCGCCATGGCGCAGTTGTCAATGACAAGGCCCGGCAGCTCGTAGCGCATCTCCTGCGGGAAGGGGCAGTCCGCGCGGTGGGCAGCGCAGCATACAGCATCCCCCTGCGCCAGCGTGTGGAGCATCTCGCCCCAGCCTGTCACCGGCTTGTCCTCGGGGGCGTAGCTCTGCATGATGGAATCGCCCGCCATCCACAGGGTGGGCTTGGCGTTCAGCTGCGGCAGCACATTGGCAAAATCCATGTCGCCTGCATAGTAGAAGGACGGGTAGCACGGCTGGTTGTAGCAGTTGTTCTGCCATGCCACGCCGCAGCGGTACTGCGCATCGTGCATCAGGGTAAACAGCTTGTGGGGGGTAAGATCGGTGGTGGTGTAGATGCGGATGGCGGTGTCGTCCGCCGTGCGCACCAGCAGCTCCTCGCGGAAATCACCCAGCACGTCCGCCACCAGACAGGGGTTGCCCTTGGTGCCGTTGTTGGTGGCGGTGCCCGCGGGCTGCAGCATGACGCCGTGGGTCAGATCGTTAATGACTCCGTATTGATCGCCGTGCAGATAGTCCGCGCCGTCGGTGATCTGGGTCGAAAGATCGCCCGCCCAGTAGATTTTCATGTTGGTGCCGGGGGTGGGCAGCTCCAGCGTGCGACCGTTTACATCGTACACACCCTTGACCCAGACCTGCAAGCCGCGGGTGTTCGGGTCGATCTTGCCGATCATGCAGCGGCCCAGATCCTCCTCGGCGTATTCGCCAAAGCGGACATCGCCGGTCTCGGCATCGCGCAGTGCCCAGCCGTAGGGGGCGCGCTCACCCTCCTCGTACACATTGAATATCTCCAGACCGGGGCTGTCGGGGTCGATGTCAGCCACATGCATCGCATCGCCGTGGCCGAATTTGGCGCGGGTCCTGCCGTCCGGCAGGGTGCCGTATTTGGAGTAGAGCAGGCTTCCGTCATGGTCGATGGCTGCTGCGCCGTACACAATTTCCATGCAGCCGTCCCCATCAATGTCAGCAGTCGAAATACTGTGGTTGCCCTGCCCGGCCAGAACGCCGTACACAGGGTCGGTGCCGACAGCAAGGTGGCAGCCGCTGTCGTTGAAGGGGTTCGCCATCGGCACAAAGCCGGAGTCGATGCCCCACACCTTGTGAAAGCGGTTCTCAAAAAAGTCGTAGGCCGCCAGCGTGGCGCGGGTGTAGTAACCGCGGCAGGCAATCAGATAGGGGCGCTCGCCGTCCAGATAGGCCACCCCGGCGTTAAAGCGGTCCACGCGGTTGCACGGCTCGATGCGGGGCATTGCATAATCGCCCCACAAAAGGCCGTCATCCACGCGGGGGTAAGGGTAGTCGATCGTGTCCAGCTCGGCGCCGTCCCCGCCGAACATCGTCAGGTACTCGGGGCCGTCATAGACAAAGCCCTCGAACTTGCGCAGCTCGTTTTTAGGGCTGCGGCTCGGCGCATACACATCAAGGAAATAGTCGGCCAGCGCAAGGGCATCAGCCTCGCACAGGGGGTAGGCGTACTGCGGCGCAAGGCCGAAGCACTGCTCCACCGTGGCGGGCCAGCGGCCGTTTACGACCTCGGGGTGGGTGTGCCAGCGGCGGAACACCTCGGCCATATGCAGGCGGTAATCCTGCGCCGTGCAGACATAGTTATCCGCGTGGCTGTACCCGGCGTCCAGATCCTTCTGCGGCATCGTGATATACTGGCGGGACAGCACGGTGCCGTCCGGCGCAAAGCGGGTCATCACGGTGCCGGGCGCGGTCTTGACAGCCATCTCGGCCCTGCCGTCCCCGTTGAAGTCGTACACCATAAACTGGGTGTAGTGCGCTCCGGCGCGGATGTTCTGCCCCATGTCCAGCCGCCAGACCAGCGTGCCGTCCAGCTTATAGCAGTCGATAAAGCACCGCCCGGTGTAGCCCTTGATCGACACATCGTGGGAGTTGTCAGGGTCCCATTTTACAAAATACTCGTACTCGCCGTCGTTGTCAATATCACCCACACTCATATCGTTGGCATGGTAGGCAAAGGGCTCCCCCGCCGGGGTCACGCCGTCCGCCGGCTTTTGCAGGGGCAGCTCATAGTACCCCTTCTGCCACGGCTTTACGCCCCTGCAGGCGGGCCCTTCTACGCCGTTTACCAGCGGGGCCACGGCGTAGCTATCCCCGCTTGTGCCCTGCGCGTCCAGATAGTTTGTGCTGTCGGTCACGGTGGCCAGCCTGACGCCGTTTTTGTACAGGACAAAGTCGGTGCCGGTCAGGCCGGTGGCGTTGTGGCCGGTGACCTCGCTTTTAAAGAGCCGCCAGCTGATAAACACACCGGTGTTTGCCGTGACAGCCACCAGTCCGCGGGACAGCGCCTCCAGCTGCTGCTGCAGCACGCGGCCCACGGGGGTCTGCACGGGTGTGCTTTCCTCCAGCAGGGCTCCGTTTTCTGCCAGCGCCTGCACCTTGATGTAATAGGGGATATGCGTCGAGCGGCAGAAGGTGAAAAGGCTTTCCCCGCTCTCGCCCGCCGTTTTGAACCGCACGGTCTCGCCGGGGCGGTCGCTCCACAAAATGCGGTAGCGGGCGGCCCCGGCCACCGGCTGCCAGCTAAGGGTGGTTTCCGCAGCCGTCTGGCTGCGCACAGAGATTTGCATGGACTTTCCCTCCATCATAAAAGAGCGCCGCAACATCCGCTGCGGCGCTCACATTCAATTAGGCTTTATCTGCTGCGTACAGGGCGTTGACTTCCTCAATGACCTGCGTGCCGCCGCGGGCATTCCACTGGTCGAAGGCAGCCTGCAGACCGGCCTCGTCGATCTGGCCGCAGATATACTGGGTGCGGGCATCGTCCAGAATCTGGACAAGGTCGCTGCCGCACTCGGCGTAGGTGTCGGACTGGGTCAGGTAGCCCAGCGCGGGGTTGAACACGGCATACTGCACATTGTTGGCAATGCTCTCCTCGTAAGCCAGCTGATAGTCAGCCTTTTCGAGCTGGTAATCGGGGTTCTGCTCGGTCAGGTAGGGGACATAGGGCACAGCCTGATTCAGACCTGCGTGCGGGCAGTTGGTGGTGTCGTACTTGCCGTTGGGAACAATCTTGCCGTCGGCGTTGATGTCATAGCAGATGTCCTTCAGACCGTAGTCGGCCAGCGCCATCATTTCGGGGTCGCACATCTTGTCAAGGAAGTGCAGGCAGGCCTTGACATCCTCCTCGGTCTTGGCACCGGACTTGGTGATGAGGTAGAAGCCGTTGTAGCCGGTGGTGGCAAGGGTGTGGCCGTTGATGGGGCCGACAGAGGTCATGGTGGCAATCTTGGAGGCATCGTTCACATCGGCAATGCCGTTATCCTCAAAGTATTTCCAGATGCGCTTGGTGCCGTCCATCGTGTCGACAAAGACACCGGTGACGCCCTTCTGGCTGTCGACCTGGAAGTTGGCAGTGTCCACAGTCGCCCAGTCGGGGCGGACCAGACCGTCGGCGTAGATCTTGCGCATCCAGTCAAGGGCTTCCTTATACTCAGCGGTCTGGTGTACGGGAACCAGCTTGCCGTCCTGCTCGACCCAGCCGTTGCCGCAGCCGAACCATGTCTGGATAATATCCCACGGGCCGGTGTATTTGCACATTTCCAGACCGTAGGTGTCGTTGGCACCGTTGCCGTCCGGATCGTCATAGGTGAACTTATAGAGCATGTCATAGACATCCTCGACCGTCTTGGGGGCCTCGGTGATGCCCACGGCCTCGGCCCAGTCGGTGCGGTAGCCCAGCCCGTTGCGGCCGATGGCGCGGGAGCGGGGGATGCCGATGATCTGGCCGTCCACGGTCAGGCCCTTCAGAACATCGGGGCTGATCTGGGACAGGTTGGGGTAGGCCTCGCTGTCCTGCAGGTACTCGGTCAGATCCCAGAAGGCGCCGCGCTTGGCAGCATCGGCTGCGTTGGCGTTCTGGTCCAGCGTCTTGGTTGCGGTCAGGATCATCGGCATGTTGTCCTTGTCCATCAGGGTCAGGCCGAACTTCTCGCTGTAGGTGTCGTTGGCCTCGGTGCGCCACTCGACATGGGTGCCGGTGTAGGCCTCGTACTTGGCGATGACCTCATCGGAATGTTCATTGCTCAGCACATGACCGGTGAAGTCGGGGATCATAAAGCTGACGGTGGGGGTGCCGGAGGCAGCGCTATCCGCAGAGGAAGCAGCGCTGGAAGCGGAGGTGCTGCCGGAGGCGGAGCCGCCGCAGCCTGCGAGCATGGCGGCGGACATTGCCAGCGCCATAGAGAGAGCAAGTGCCTTTTTCATTTTCGTTTTTCTCCTTTTTGTATAAAAGTGGTTGTATTGCTTGGTATCAGCCCTTGACCGAGCCGACCATGACACCTTGGGTAAAGAACTTCTGCACAAACGGATAGATGCAGAGGATCGGCAGGGTAGACAGCACCGTGGTGGCCATCTTGACAGCCTTGATGGGCGGCATACCGGCCGCGCCCCAGTCGAAGGTGGAATCCTCGGCTACCTGTGTGGTCAGGAACACCAGACGCCGCAGCACGATGGTGATGACCTCCATGTCGGAGTTGTTGATGTACAGCATCGCATTGAAGTAGCTGTTCCAGTGGCTGACCGCGTAGAACAGGCTGACCGAGGCCAGCACCGGCGCGGACAGCGGCAGGATGATGCGCACGAAGGTGATCAGATCGTTGGAGCCGTCAATGATGGCGGCCTCCTCCAGCTCCATGGGGATACCCTGGAAGTAGTTCTTGATGATGATCATGTTGAAGGCGCTCATCGCCGTGGGCAGCCAGAGTGCCCAGTAGGTGTTGCCCAGATGCAGCACATTGACCACCATAATGTAGGCGGGGACCATGCCGCCGGTGAACAGCATCGTGACGATGACCATATTGATAAAGCCGTTGCGGCCCTTGAGGTAGGGGCGGGACAGCGGGTAGGCGATCGTGCAGGAGACGAACATATTGATCAGCGTGCCGATCACAGTGACGATCACCGAATTTTTCAGTCCGCGGAACACATCGCCCTGCTTGAGGATGTACTGGTAGGCGTTCAGCGATACATCCTGCGGGATCAGGAAGAAGGGACGCTCGGTCAGCTCGCGCTCGGTCGCAAAGGAGCCGGCCACCACATAGATGAAGGGCAGCACGCAGGCCAGCGCCACCAGCGCAATGATGACATACAAAAGAACCTGTACAGCCTGATCGCCGGGGGTGCGGGCTTCCAGCGTACCGGTGGCGCGCACCTCGTCTTTCTTATGGGTAAAGGGCATTGTCATTGTAGCACAGCTCCCTTCTTTAGTACAGGCCGGACTCGCCGCACAGCTTGGCGATTTTGTTGGCGGTGACGACCATCAGCATACTGATGGTGGACTTGAACAGGCCGGTGGCGGTTGCCAGCGAGTACTGGCCGCCCGTGATGCCCTTGGTGTAGACATAGGTGTCAAACACATCGGAGGCTGCGCGGTTCATCGAGTTCTGCATCAGGAAGATCTGCTCGTAGCTGGTGTTCAGAAGCTGGCCGACCTTCATGATCAGCATCAGGACAATGGTGCCGCGGATGGCGGGCAGCGTGACATGCCACATCAGCTGCCAACGGCCTGCGCCGTCAATCTTGGCAGCCTCATACAGCTGCACATCCACGCTGGACAGCGCCGCCAGATAGATGATGGTGCCGTAGCCGGTCTCTTTCCAGATATTCTGGCCGACGATCAGCGCGGGAAAGAGCTTGGGGTCGCTGAGCAGGTCGGGCGCATTCGCGCCGAAGATCTGGGTCAGCACATGGTAGATGGCGCCGTCCGTGGTGGAGAACATCTGGAAAGTCAGCGCCGCCACAATGACGATGGAGACAAAGTGGGGGATGTAGACCAGCGTCTGCGCTGTGCGCTTGAACCATTTGCAGCGCAGCTCATTTAAGATCAACGCCAGAATGATGGGGGCCGGGAAGGCGAAGAAAAGGTTGGCCAGCGAGATAGACAGCGTGTTGCGGAACAGCGTCCAGAAGTCCGGGCCGGTGAAGAGCTTTTTAAAGTACTTCAGCCCGACAAAGGGGCTGCCGAACACAGATTCCAGAATCGTGTCGCCGTTGAAGGGGCTGAAATCGGTAAATGCCATATACAGGCCCGTCATCGGCAGGTAATTGAAGATGATCATGTAGAGCAGCGCCGGCAGCATCATGATATATAACCAGTAGTGCTGCATGAACGCCTTGCGCCATGTGTTGTGGCCCAGCTGTTTCTGGGCGCGGGCATTGGCCTTGCTCTGCTTGACCGCAGCGGTTTGTGCCATAAGCGTTTCCTCCTTGCTTTGTGTTCTCATCAGCCGGCGGCCGCGGTGCTTTGGTCGGGATCGCGGGCCCTCGTCATCCGGCGGCGGCTGTTTCGTTGCTTCCATTGTATCCCCTGCTCTGCGGATTTGGCTACAATCAAAAACATGCGAAAATTTTCATCATATTTCACGATGCAGCGCAATTATCAATGCAGATGACACACAAAACAATCCTTATATCTACCGGCACTATCGTTTGCTGTTTCGGGTTGAAATTGTGAATATTTTATACATGGTGCCTGCCTGTTTTGTGCATTTTGACAAATGGCGTTTTTAGGCCTGCTGCAGCCTCACGGACTGCGGAGGCTTTACCGCACGGCCTTGCCCTGACTGCCCCGCTTTGCCGGCGGGGTTGGGTCACTCCGCCCTGCTGCCAGCAAACAGGTCCTGTTTCCATATCTTGATATTTATCGCTGCACCGCATTTTCAAGACCTTCTGCCCATCAAATGACACTTGTTTTTCGCCGCGGCAGCGCGTATGATAAAGATAAGATCGCGGGCCTGCAACTGTATACAGCACATCTGACAGGGAGAAAACGCTATGTCTACACTGCAAGGCGAAAGCTTTTATTTCCACCACGGCTGGCACTTTTTGCGGGCAGATGCCTTCCCTATGGCAAAGGCCGTTGACGCCCACCGGGACGCCGAGGGACGCGCCTTTTACGAGGCCGACTACCGGGAAACCGGCTGGCAGCTCGTCACGCTGCCCCACACCTTCAATGATGAGGATCTGTTCCGTGACCGCATTCAGGACGGCGGCAGCGGCCAGCGCCGCACGGCAGCGTTCTACCGCAATATTCTCACTATCCCGCCGCAGCACAAAAACCACAAGGTGCTGCTGGCATTTGAGGGGCTGCGCCAAACCTGCTACCTCTATGTAAACGGCACGCTGGCCGGCTACTATGAGGCCGGCGTTGCGCCGTTCGGCTTTGACATTACCCCCTATGTGCGGTACGATGCGCCGAACCTCATCGCCATTGCGACCGACAACACCGCCACCCGCAACGCGCCGTTCTGCATTGCCGAGACCCCCAACAAGCCCGATGCTATCCCCGGCAGCTATCTCTTTCCGCAGGAGCAGGCCGTCCCCGCCGACCGCGTGGGCGTCCCCTTTTTCTGGAACTGCAACGACTTCAATCCCTCGGTCGGCGGCATCACCCGCCCCGTGCAGGTGTTTTTCAAGCCCGATGTCTATCTGACGCTGCCGCTCTACTCCAATTTGCAGACCAAGGGCCTCTATGTCTACGGCCGGAATTTTGATTTGGACAACGCCACGGCGGATATTCGGGTCGAGGCCGAGATCCGCAACGAGGGCAAGGTCCCCGTTTCCGCCCAGCTGCGCATCACGCTGCGCCGCCCGGACGGCAGCGTTGCCGCCATCTTTGACGGCGCCCCGGCCACCGCAGCCCCCACGGGCCGCGCCGTCCCACCGCTGAGCATCACCCCGGCGGACGCCTATATCCCCGATGAGGCTGTGCCCGGGCATTACCGCCCTGTGGAGGACGAAAGCCTGCCCGCACCGACCGCTACGGATTCCATGGCGGTCACTGTGCTGCACGCCGGGGCCGACACCCTGCCGCTGCGCTTCTGGAGCATCGACGACCCCTACCTCTACACCGTGGAGGCCGAGCTGTTTGTAAACGGCGAAAAGACCGACGCCCAGCAGCTGACGACCGGCTTCCGCGCCGTAAGCTACGACAAAGACCGGGGCCTGCGCATCAACGGCGCGGTGCAGTGGCTGCGCGGCTACGCCCAGCGCGCCGCCAACGAGTGGGCGGCCATCGGCATTGCGCCCGAGTGGCTGCACGATGAGGACGCCGCCCTCATCCGCGAGAGCAACGCCAACCACATCCGCTTTATGCATGTGGCGGGCAGCCCCGCCGATGTCCGTGCGTTTGACCGCCGCGGCATCGTCTGCACCCAGCCTGCCGGTGACAAGGAGAAGGAGAGCTTCGGCCGCCAGTGGGACCAGCGCGTAGAGCTGATGCGCGATGTCATCATCGCCTTCCGCAACCACCCGTCCATTCTGTTCTGGGAGGCCGGCAACAACTCGATCTCACGCGAGCACATGCGGGAGATGCGGCTGCTCAAGCAGCGGCTGGACCCCCACGGCGGGCGTTTTATGGGCTGCCGCACCCTGAACACCGAGGAGGTCGTCAACGAGAGCGAGTATGTCGGCACGATGCTGAACCGCCACGCCGCCCGCTTTTTGTCGCAGCACGGCCCCGTCACCGAGACCGAGTACAGCCGCGAGGAGGCCCCCCGCCGCATCTGGGACGACTTCACCCCGCCGGATTTCGACTACCGCAACCGCTGGGTCGGCAAGGGCGGCAAAAAAGCCATGGGGTACGACTTCTACGACCTTACCAGTGAAGATCTCGCGCTTGAAAACGCGCGCGGCTACGCCGAGTTTTTCAACGATCGGATGGGCGGTGCCTCCGGCAAGAACTACTACAGCGCCTGTGCGGCGCTCTGCTGGACGGACTCTGCCCAGCATGGCCGCCAGTCCTACAGCGAAAATGCCCGCATGAGCGGCCGCGTCGATCCCTGCCGAACCAAAAAGCAGAGCTTTGACTGCTTCCGCGTTATGCAGAGCGAGGCCCCCGCCGTCAAGATCATCGGCCACTGGAACTACCCCGCCCTCACCGCTGCCAACTATCGCTATGAAGAAAAGCGCTTTAACGGCACCTACTGGGAGGGCACCGGCGTCTGGCACACCCGCGACCCGCACCATAAGACGGTGTATGTGGTGGCAAGCTACCCTGTTGCCGCAGTCGAGCTGCTCGTCAACGGGCGCCGTGTCGGTCGGTGCGACAAGCCGCAAAACACCTTTGTGTTCGCCTTCCCCGGTGTGGATGTGACCCAATCCGGCTGGGTCGAGGCCGTTGGCTACGGCTATGACGGCACGCCCGCCGCGTCCGACCGGCTGGAAACCGCCGGCAGCCCCGCTGTCCTGCAGTTGACGCTGCATACCGCACCGGGCGGCCTTGCCGCCGACGGGGCCGACATCGCCTATGTCGATATTGCCGTGCAGGACAGCGCCGGGCGGGTCTGCCTGCTCTGCGATGCGCGCATTGACTTCACATTGGACGGCCCCGCGCAGTTTTTGGGCGGCTACAACAGCGGCCGCTTTGCGGGCTACGGCCATGACGACAGCGTCATCCACCAAAACCATGTCTATGCTGAGTGCGGCACCAACCGCGTATTTCTGCGCGCGGGCACAGCGCCCGGCACCATCCGCCTGACCGCCGTGATGGGCAGCCTCCGCAATGTCATCACGTTGCAGAGCAAGCCTGCCGACCTCGCACCGCTGACAGCCGCACCGCTGCCCTGCCGCCTGCCGGACTATGCCGCCTGTGCGCCGCAGCACCGCGATGCGTTCGTCCCCATCCCGCAGGCCGATGCAGCAAAATACCAGCCGGAGGACAAGTGCTACACCAAGATCCTCGTCAACGGGCAGGAGCCGGACACCCGCGGCGTGCGCAGCGTCAACGAGAACGGCCGCGTCTGGGGCGCGGTGCTCTGCATTTTGGAGCGGCTGCAGACGGTCATCCCCGATGCCTTCCGCTATGATTGGAACGCCGCCGGGGGCTGCCTGACGCTGCACAGCGGCGGGCACACCGTGACAGCGCAGGTCGGCGTCACCCACCTGCTGGTTGACGGCAAGGAAAACCTGATGGACGGCCAGCCCTATCTGACCGCCGAGGGCGCGCTGGTCATGGAGGTCAACGCCCTGATCCCCCACATCACCGGCACCCGCACCCAGTACGATGACAAGGTCAATGTACTGCGCATAGAAACCGAATAACAGCAAAGACCGCACCCGAAACGCATCGGGTGCGGTCTTTGCTGTCGGTGAGGGAAATTTCCCTCACTTCTTCTCGTTCTGGTAATCCTTGCGGTATTTGCCGGGGGTCATGCCGACCTTTTTGCTGAAAAATCGGATGAAATTCTGCACATTGGAATAGTTCAGCGTCTCGGCGATCTGCACGACCGTCATGTCGCTGGTCAGCAGCAGTTCCTTGGCCATCTCCAACTTTTCATTGTTGGCCAGATCGCTGAAGCTGGTATCCTTCTCGGTGCGCAGCACCTTCCAGATATAACTCGGGTTATAGTTCAGCCGGTCGGCGCACTCATTCAGCGTAATATCGCCGCGCGTCTGCTTGATCAGCGCCAGCACATTCTTGACCAGCTCGCTTGAGCTGCTCTGGCGGAACTCGGTCAGCAGGTCCATAACAGGCACGGCCACCTCGTCCATCAGGAAATTCTGCATCTGGTCGGCGGTGTAGATCTTGCCGATCGTCTCAAACAGGTTGGCCTGCCGGTCTGCCAGCACCTGGTTGACCGAAAGCCCGGCGTTTTCCGCCACGGCCAGCATGGCCGCCACCAGCCGCTGGATGTAAAACTGCCGCTCATACCCGCGGATGTTCTTTTCCAGCATTTTGGCGGTAAAGCGCTCCAGCAGGTGGCGCACCTCCTTGGCCTTGCAGGCGGTTACGGCTGCCGTGATCTCATGCTCCAGCAGTGTATCATAGCCGTTGCGGGCGCACTGCTCGTCGGGCGGCTGGTAGTACAGCATCTGCCCGCTTGCCTCGGGGGCATCGGCCTCCGGCAGGCGCAGGGCCTCCCATGCCTCCTGCGCGGCCAGCTGCATGTGGTGCAGCTTGTGGAAGGGGCGGCTGACGCCCGCGCGGCAGCTGACCCCCAGCGCGGTGCGGATGCTGCGCGCCGCCACCGTATATACCACGCGGCAGGCCTCGTTCAGATCAGCCTCCTCGCCACCCACGACCAGCAGCAGGGTAAAGTTCAGCATTACGGGCTGGAACGCGCAGCGGCGCAGCAGCTCGGTGGGCATCGTCTGTATGGCGGTCAGCAGCATCGTCTCCCGCACCGGGCCGGAGATGCCCGCCGGGGTATCCAGCGCCAGCGCAATCAGCCGATACGCGGGGCAGACTGCCAGCCCCAGCTCCTGCATCGTGTGGCCGGCGGCCTCATCGGTGACCTCACTGCGGATCAGATTTTCCACAAAGCTCTGCTGCAGGCGGCGGTTTTGCTGCTGCATCAGGCTTTGCATCGCCTGCTTGTCCCGGGCCACCTGCTTGACGCCGGCGGCCAGATAAGCAAACTCCTCCTCATCGCTGCCGGGCTGGCCGAACACATCGCTGGCCGCGTGCATCAGATCATCCACAGGGGCGTACAGCACACTGGTCGATCGGCGGCAGATCAGCAACACCGCCACCAGTCCCCCGGCCAGCACAAAAGCGATCAGAATCACCATGCCGGCGGTAGCCGCCAGCGTGCGCTGCGGCAGCGCCGCATAGTAGGTCAGCCCGTTCACGCCCATCTTGCCGCTGTTCAGCCGCCAGCCACCCAGCACGCAGCCGCCCTCGGCGGGGGTGTCGGCGTCCAGCAGGGCGGTCAGCGCAGCAGAGGTGCTCAGCACGGTCTTGCCGGTGAAATCCCGCGCGGCAATGCTGTAGCCGCCGGTCTGCCAGCTCTCGGTCATCTCATACAGCGGCGAAAGATCCAGCTTGACGATCAGCACCGCATAGCTGCCCGTGCGGTAGGAACTGCTGCGCAGCACGAGCAGCTCGCCGGTCAGATCCACCGTGTTCAGCGGTGTGTCTGCCAGCGCGGGGGTGGGCTGGTCGGTGCGGTTGACCCACATCATGGCGGCATGCTGCTCCGCCCATTCGCTCAGCAGGTGGGCGACCTCATCCCGGTTGGCGGCATCAGCCAGCCGGTACATGCCGTTGTTGCTTAAAATCCACCCGCTGCGCAGGTTGATGTAGGTATACCCCTCGACATATTTATCCACCAGATTGCCGCCGCGCATGGCGGTCTGCATATTGCGAACAAGGGTGTACTCGCTGTACGGCGGCACAGTTTTTTGGCACAGGGTCTGGTAATTGTCCGCGCTGACGACCGCGCTGTAGTAGGCGCGCAGGTTGCTCAGCGCAATTTCCATCTGCGTCTCGACATTCTCCCGCGCCGAGGCCAGCAGGGCATCGCTGCGCGTGACGGTCTGCCGGTAGTACACCACGCTGGACAGCACACCCAACAGCAGCAGCGGGGCGGTGACAAGGGTCACGAGATAGAAAAAAATACGGTTCTGATAAGCAGAGTATCTGCGCTTGTCGCGCGTGCTGTTCTGTCTTGTCAGAGGCTTCCGCATACAAATTTTACTCCCTTTTTACTGAATTTGATTTTAACGATAGCACATTTTGCGCCGCAGTGGCAAGCCCTTTTGCGGCAAATCTTGCTGTCAATGTTACCGATTTTGTCCATCTTTGTTTGTGGAACCTGCACAAAACGGTAAAAAAGCACGCCCTTCCACCGCCGCAAAGGGCGTGATTGTTTTTTACACCGCACCGCAAAAATTGCTCGCCTCATCGTTTATATCTATCCAAAAATCAAAGGATAATGATTGTTGCAGCCGGCGCGGTTTCCTCGTACAATATAGATAAGAAAATCTGTCATACCGGGGGGATAGGGTTATGCCGGCTTACCGAAAATCCGCACAAGTTGATATGACCCACGGCTCCGTGCTGGGGCGCGCGGCGCTGTTTGCGCTGCCCATCTGCGCCGGCAATATCCTGCAGCTGCTGTACAGCACGGTGGACACGCTCGTCATCGGCAATTTCTGCGACACTACGGCGCTGGCCTCGGTGGCGACCAGCTCCCAGCCGCTGGAAATTCTGCTCTGTGTCTTTGTGGGCATCGGCTCGGGCATCTCCATCCTCGTATCGCAGGCGGTGGGCCGCGGCGACCATGACCAGCTGCAAAAGCTCGTGCGCACCTCGGTCTGGCTGCTGTTTGCAGCGTCGCTGCCGCTGACCGTCATCGGGTTCCTGCTGGGTCCGTGGATGCTGCGGCTGATGCAGGTCCCGGCGGACGCCATGCCGGGGGCGGTGCTGTATCTGCGCATCACGATGCTGGGTATTCTGGGCAACATGGGCTATAACTTCAACGCCGGTCTTTTGCGCGGCATAGGCAACAGCTCGTCCTCGCTGCTGCTGCTGTTTATCAGCTGTGCGGCGAATATTGTGCTGGATCTTGTGCTTACCGGCGCGCTCGGCCTTGGCATCGGCGGCGTGGCGGCAGCCACGGCGATTGCACTGTTTTTGTCGTGGATATGCAGCATTTTTTACATTCGCCGCCGCTGCACAGAGCTTGCGCTGCCTGTTTTGCCCTGCGGCTTTGATGCCGGCACCCTGCGTCAGATTGTGCGCATCGGTCTGCCGCTGGGGCTGAACTCAGCGCTGTACTCCATCGGTCACGTCTTTTTGCAGGTGCTGTACAACCTGCAGGGGTCGGTTTTTGTGGCGGGCTGCTCGGTGGCGGGCAAGGTCGGCGGGCTGGCCAACATCACGGTCACCTCGCTTTCGCAGGCGACCTCGGTGTTTGCGGGGCAAAACCTCGGCGCACAGAGCTACAGCCGTCTGCGCAGGGGCGGCTGGCTGCTCCCGGCGGCCTCGGGGCTGCTCTCCCTCGCAGGCGGGCTGCTGATGGCGGCCTGCTGCCGCCCGCTGCTGCTGCTTTTTACGCAGGACGAGGCCGTGCTTGCCTTTGCCGTGCGCTATATCCGCGTTGTGCTGCCGTTCCAGTGGTGCTATGCAGCCTTCAACGCTATTATGAGCTTTGCCAACGGCATGGGCAAGATCCGCTATTCCACCATCGTCAACATCATTCTGCTGTGGGGTGTGCGTATCCCGGCGTCCTACCTGCTGGCGTGGCTGGGCTACGGCGGCTACGCCATGGCGGGTGTTTCGCTCAGCTTTGTTGTCGGGCTGCTGGCGATGCTGTTCTACTATAAATCCCACGCATGGGCGGACATCTGCGCCCGCGCCGAAGCACAGGAGGCCGCATAATGAAGTTTCTTGCCCAACTGCAAAACCCGCCCAGAGAATTTACCGCCATCCCGTTTTGGTTTTTGAACGGCGAGCTGACCGCTGAGGAGCTGCGCCGTCAGCTGGCGGACTTTGCCGCCCACGGCATTTACGGCGTGGTCCTGCACCCGCGCATGGGGCTTAGCCCCGACATCACCTATCTGGGTGAACGCTACTTTGCCCATATCCGCACGGCTGTCGAAGCCGCCGCCGCGCTGGATATGAAAATCGTTTTGTACGATGAAGGGATGTACCCCTCCGGCTCGGCGAGCGGGCTGGTCGTAAAGGATCACCCTGAGCTTGCCAGCGAGGGCATCACGCTGACCCAAACCGTTTTGCCGGGGGACGAGCTGCTGGCGCAGGCGGAAAGCGGCGCGCTGGTCGTGCGCAAAAGCGGCGGCACAATGCGCGGGCTGCACTGGGGCGAGGATGACGGCGAGAAAAACGCCCCCAAAACCGCTGATATTCTGAACCCTGCGGCCGTCAGCCGCTTTATGGAACTGACCCACGAAGCCTACTATCGGGAACTGAAAGAGTATTTCGGAGCCGCGATCATCGGCTTTTTCACCGATGAGCCGAGTATTCTGGGGCGCAATGTCAGCGGTATGTTCCCGTGGACGCACGGCTTTGCCGAGATCTTCCGCCGTGCGGGCGGCAACGCCGCCAACCTCGCCGCCCTGTTTGACGGCAGGGAAAACGACGATACAAGGCTGTATCACAAGCTGCTTTTGCAGCGCGAGGGTGAGGTCTACTACGGCACACTCTCCCGCTGGTGCAAGGCGCACGGCATCGGTCTGATGGGGCACCCCCACCAGAGCGATGATATAGAAGTAGAAAAATACTTTGCCGTGCCGGGGCAGGATCTGGTGCTGCGCTGGCTCGCCCCCGAAAAGGACGGCTTGGCGGGCATCGACTCCACGATGGCAAAGTGCAGTGCTGATGCTGCGCGTTTGATGGGGCGCCGCCGCAACGCCAACGAGTGCTTCGGCGCCTGCAACAAGAACGACAACCCGTGGCAGCTTTCGGGCGGGGACATCAAATGGTACACCGACTGGCTGGCAGTGCGCGGGGTCAACCTGTTTATCCCGCACGCCTTTTATTACAGCATCCGCGGCAAGCGCAGGGACGAGCGCCCGCCCGATGTCGGCCCCCACAGCATCTGGTGGGCGCATTACGATGCGTGGAGCACCTACTGGCGGCGGCTGTCCTGGCTGATGACCGACATCGATCTGCATGCGGAGACTGCCGTGCTTTGCCGCAACCGCGACCTCTGCCCTGACACCGTGCGCCCGCTGTTTGAGCGGCAGATCGGCTTTCAGTATATTCCCGAAAGCTATTTCCCTGCCTGCACGGTCGAGGACGGCGCGCTTTGGTTACACGGGCACCGCTACACCGCCGTGCTGGGGGACAAGGCGCTGTTCCCGGACGCCGCGCATCCGGAGGTCTCGGCGCTCGAGCCGGACTGCCGCTGCGACCCGCCGCAGCCCATGCTGCGCTGCGCCTATTTTAATAAGGAAGGGCGCGCCTGCTGGCTGCTGGTCAACGAGGGCAACACCCCCATCAAGACCCGACTGACCCTGCCGGTGGATGCTCCGCTTTGCCGGTACGATCTGTGGAACGGCCAGCCCTGCACCTGCCCGGCCGAGCGCACCGCCAAGGGGGCCTGCCTGCCGCTGGAGCTGCCCGCGCGCGGCAGCCTGCTGCTGTTCACCTGCACTGCGCGGGAAAGCGAGGCCCTTCCCCTGCCGCCCACCTATCTGTCGCTGGCCGCACCAGCCTTTGCCCTTGCGGACGAGGACGCGGCCCATCTCACCAAGACCTACCGCGCCACACTACAGATCACAGCAACGGAGCTGCAGACCGCCACGCCGCTGCTGACCCTGCCCGGGCAGGAGATGGCCGAGCTGACTGTCAACGGCCAGCCGGCGGGCGTCTCCTTCTGGCCGCCGCACAAATTCCCGCTGGCGGGGCTTTTGACCCCCGGCGAAAACACCCTAACGCTGACCCTGACCGGCAGCCCCGCCAACCGCTACGGCAAGCACCCGGTGCCCTACGGGCTGGAAAGATAAATCGTTTTTATTCAACAGGAGGTACTTTTATGTCTGTCTGCACACCCAAATCCTTTGACCTGACCGGCAAGGTCGCCCTGATTACCGGCGCATCCTACGGCATCGGCTTTGCCATTGCCACCGCTATGGCCAACTGCGGCGCCACCATCGTTTTCAACGACATCAAGCAGGAGCTGGTCGATAAGGGTCTGGCTGCCTACAAGGAGGCCGGCATCGAGGCCCACGGCTATGTCTGCGATGTCACCAACGAGGATGCCGTCAATGAGATGGTCAAGAAGATCACCGCCGAGGTCGGCCACATCAATGTGCTGGTCAACAACGCCGGCATCATCAAGCGCATCCCGATGATCGAGATGACCGCTGCCCAGTTCCGTCAGGTCATCGATGTTGACCTGAACGCTCCCTTCATCGTCGCCAAGGCTGTCATTCCCGATATGATCGAGCAGGGCGGCGGCAAGATCATCAACATCTGCTCCATGATGAGCGAGCTGGGCCGCGAGACTGTCTCCGCCTACGCTGCTGCCAAGGGCGGCCTGAAGATGCTGACCAAGAACATTGCCTCCGAGTACGGCAAGTACAACATCCAGTGCAACGGCATCGGACCCGGCTACATCGCCACCCCGCAGACCGCACCCCTGCGCGAGATCCAGCCCGATGGCAGCCGTCATCCGTTCGACCAGTTCATCGTTGCCAAGACCCCCGCTGAGCGCTGGGGCGAGGCCGAGGATCTGGGCGGCCCCGCCGTGTTCCTCGCCTCCGAGGCTTCCGACTTCGTCAACGGCCTGATCCTCTATGTTGACGGCGGCATCCTCGCCTACATCGGCAAGCAGCCGGGCTGATTACTTTCTTCGAGAAGAAAGTAATCAAAGAAGCTTTCAAACAATAAAAAGGACATCCGCTCGTGAAAGGGCGGATGTCCTTTTTATGTTGCACGGTAGGGGCCGGGCATGCCCGGCCCGGCAGTGTATGGTAAACGGACGCTTGCGGGAATCTCCCGGGCCGCCGCGGAGGGGTCAAGACCCCTCCCTACAAAACGACCCGCAAAGGGGGCTTTACCCGATGGTCACGCTCCACTTGAACTCCTTGCTCTCGCCGGGGTTCAGCTCGATGTGATGGCCTGCCTCGTTGACAGAGTTTGCCCAGCCGTTCCACGGCTCCATGCAGACGAAGCTTTCGGCGTCCTGCTGCCAGAGCACGCCGTTGGAGAAAACGCTCTCGTCAAAGGCAACCGTGACCTTGTGGCCGTTGCCGGCATCGGTCAGCTGCATCGGGCTCTTGACGCCGGTCAAGAGGCGGATGGAGTCGGCGCTGCCCTCCTTGCGGGTCAGCGTGATCGTCTCGGGCGCGGCGGGCTGCTCGCCCTTGGCACTCTCGCTGCAGGTGGCGGCGTCAATGGCAAAGGAGACATTGTCGAGCTTGGTCACGCCAAAGTAAGGGTGGAAACCAACGCTGAACGGCAGCGCCTTGTCACCGGTGTTGGCAACAGTCAGCGCCAGCGTGGCGGTGCTGCCGCAAAGGGTATAGCGCATCGTCAGCGCAAAGTCGAACGGGTAGACGAACTTAGTCAGGCCGTTGGGCGTCAGCGTCAGCTCAATGGCGGAATCATCGGCAGTCTTGACCTGCCAGGGGAGCAGGTCGGCCAGACCGTGGACCTCGATGGGATAGGCCGCGCCGCCGAAGTGATGTACGCCGTCGTCGGGCTTGCCGCAGTTGGGAAACAGAATGGGAATGCCGCAGCGGGGGCGGTCAGTGGATTCAAAATTCTTATCACGCAGCCAGAGGTACTCCTCGCCGTTTTTGGTGAAGGAGGTGGCCATACCGCCCTTTTCGGGAGTGACGGTAAAGGCGTACTCCCCATCGGTCAGGGTCAGCGTCTTGTAGGAAGCACCGTATTTTTCATAGGTGCCGGTAGTCAGAGTAGACATGATAAGGCTCTCCTTTGTATGCATGTAGGGGCCGCACATGTGCGGCCCGCAACTTTGTGGAAAGCACCCGATTGCGGGTAAGTTGCGGGCCGGGCATGCCCGGCCCCTACAGCGTAGTGTTTTTTTGTGTTTAATTATACCACAAACAGGCTTACAATACAACGCCATCCTTAAAGATCGAGATCTCGCGGAAGCCCTTCTTCTCGGCACAGGTCTGCTTGCCGGAGGCAACATCCAGCACCAGCCGGTACAGGTCGGCACCGGCCTCGTCCAGCGTGCGCTCACCATCTGCGACCACACCAGCGTTGAAGTCGATCCATGTCTTTTTCCTGCCGGCCAGCTGGCTGTTGGTGGCAATCTTCAGCGTCGGGGCCGGTGCGCCGAACGGTGTGCCGCGGCCAGTGCTGAACAGCACCATGTGGGCACCGGCTGCCGTCAGCGCGGTGGCACTGACCAGATCGTTGCCGGGGCCGTACAGCATGTTCAGACCCTTGGTGGTGACAGGCTCGCCGTAGTCGATGACATCCATGATCGGCGCGGAGCCGCCCTTCTGCACACAGCCGCAGGATTTATCCTCCAGCGTGGTGATGCCGCCCTGCTTGTTGCCGGGGCTGGGGTTGTCGTACACAACTTCGTTGTGGCTGATGAAGTATTCCTTGAAGCCGTTGATCATATGCACGGCCTTCTCAAACACTTTTTCGTTCTGGCAGCGATCCATCAAAAAGCCCTCGGCACCGAACATTTCCGGCACTTCGGTCAGCACGGTGGAACCGCCGCGGGCGCACAGCATATCGCTGAAGCGGCCGATGGTGGGGTTGGCGGTAATGCCGGACAAACCGTCCGAACCGCCGCACTTCATGCCGATCACCAGCTCGCTGGAGGGAATCGGCTCGCGCTGGAACTGGGCAGCATAAGCGGCCAGTTCCTTCAGGATCTCACGACCCGCAACCAGCTCATCGTCCACATCCTGGCAGGTCAGGAACTTGATGCGGTCATGGTCGTATTCGCCCAATTCGGTCAGGAACTGCTCATGGGTCAGGTTCTCGCAGCCAAGGGAGAGCACCAGCACGGCACCGGCGTTGGGATGGCGGGCCAGCGCAGCCAGCAGTTTGCGGGTCTGGGCGTGGTCATGGCCGGTCTGGGAGCAGCCGAACGGATGGGTGAAGGTGTACAGCCCGTCAATGCTGTCGGTCACAAGATCCTGATTGTCCCGCACAAGGGCTTTGGCGCAGTCGTTCACGCAGCCAACGGTGGGGATGATCCAAATCTCGTTGCGGGTGGCTGCACGGCCATCCTTGCGGCGGTAGCCCATAAAGGTTTCGGGAGCAACGGGGGCCAGCGGGTGCACATTGGGGTGGTAGCTGTACTCGATCTCGCCGGACAGGTTGGTTTTTACATTGTGGGTGTGCATCCAGGTGCCGGGCACGGCATCAGCGGTGGCATGGCCGATGGGGAACCCGTACTTGATGACGTTTTCGCCCGCGTGGATGGGGGCAATGGCCATCTTGTGGCCCTGGGGGATATCTTCAACAGCGGTCACAGATGCACCGTCCACCGGCACAGCGGTGCCTTTGGCAATGGGATGCAGGGCAACCACAACATTATCCTTGGGGTTGATCTTGATTGCAAGAGGCATACAGAATCTCCTTACTACGATAAAAACAGGTAGGAGTTAGGAAGTAGAGGTTAGGAATTGTTAGCCCTGCTTTCAGGGCTTTTTGCAGATAACCAAAGGCTCTGCGCTGCTCCCTAACTCCTACCTCCTCACTCCTACCTCCTAACTCAAATTACAGGCAGCTCTTATAAGCGGCCATTGCGCCCTGCTCACGGATCAGGGTCAGGTTCTTGACGGTGGCTTCCTCAAAACCGGCAACCTTGGTCAGATCCTGGCCCCACATCTGCTCGTTGGTCATAACAGCATGAACCAGGGTCGGAATGTCGTCATCCTTGTGGGCATTGTAGAATTCCAGCACATAGCGGTCATCGGAAACGGTGTACTCGTTGCCCTTGGCGCGCTTGCAGACCAGGCCCTTATCGTTCAGTTCCTGGATGTTGTTGGAATAGAATGCGATGTAAGCGGCAAAGCTCATGGTCAGGCAGGTGGGCAGTTTGCCGTTCTTCTCGATATATTCCAGGAAGGACGGCATGTTGCGGGCACGCCACTTGGAGGTGGAGTTCAAGGAGATGCTCATCAGCTCATGGTTGACGAACGGGTTGTTGAAGCGGTCTTCCACAGCGGCAGCAAATTTCTTGCAGTCGTCCTGGTCCAGCGGAAGAATGGGAACAACTTCCTGCAGCAGCATCTTGTTCATGTAGCCCAGGATGGTTTCGTCGTGCATGCAGTCACGCACAATGTCGAAGCCTGCCAGGTAAGCACCCAGAACAAAACCGGTGTGTGCGCCGTTCAGGATGCGGACCTTGCGCTTCTTATACGGGCTCATATCGGGGGTAACAAAGACGTGGTCTTCCAGACCAGCCTTGCGGAACGGCAGGATATCGTTCAGCTTGGTGTCGCCCTCAATGACCCACACGCCGAAAACCTCGCCAACGTCCAGCAGGGGGTCAGCGTAACCGTGCTTCTCTTCAAGCTCGGCAACTTCCTTCGGGTCGCGGATGCGACCCGGAACAATGCGGTCAACCAGAGAGCCGCAGAAGGTACAGTCCTCGTTGACATATTTCTTGAAGCCGTCTTCCAGGCCCCACTGGTCAATGTACTGGTTGACGCACTTCAGCAGCTCCTTGCCGTTGTTGTCAATCAGCTCGCAGGCCAGCATGATGATGCCCTTCTTGCCGGCCTTGTAGCGGTGGTACAGCACCTGGGTCAGCTTTGCGGGGAAGCTGGACGGCGGGCAGTCGTTCTGCTGGCAGGCGGGATCATAAACGATACCGGCCTCGGTGGTGTTGGAAACGATGATTTCCAGGTCGTCGCTGGCGGCAACGTCCATCATCTTTTCGTAATCAGCTTTTTCATACGGGTTCAGGCAGCGGGATACACTGGAGATCACGCGCTTGTCATCGACCTTCTGACCGTTTTCGCTGCCGCGCAGGTACAGGGTGTACAGGCCCTCCTGTTCGTTGATCATCTTGGCCAGGCCGGGGGCGATGGGCTGAACCAGAACGCACTTGCCGTTCCAGTCAGCTTTTTCGTTGGCAAGGTCAAACCAGTAGTCAACAAAGGCACGCAGGAAGTTGCCCTCACCAAACTGCAAAACCTTTTCGGGGGCATTTTTCAGAATGTAGCCATCATAACCGGATTTTTCAAGGACCTGATAATTCAAAGTTTCCATTGGAAATTCTCCTTTGCAATGTGTGCAATTACGGCGGCGGTGTGCAGGGCCAGACAAAAACGCCCTGCGCTGCGTAAGCGCCTTGTTTAGCTTCATTGTATTTTTTTTTGCTTGCAACGTCAAGATTCTTTCGTGAAGAAACGCACATATTTTGCGCTCCTTCTTTGACTTTTTTCCCTTTCCCTGTTTTGCACAAGCGGGATGCAATATTTTTAGTGCTTTTTACATCAAAAGGGCAAGATTTGCAACTTGTTCAAACCGCTGCAAGTATGTATAATAATATCAGCTTATGTTTTATTCTGCTGTTTGGGGGCAGCATGATTCGTTCTGTTGACCCGCAGCACACAACGAAGGAGCTTGCAATTATGAAAGCATTTATGGACAAGGATTTCCTGCTGGAAACCCCCACCGCGCAGCACCTGTATCATGATTATGCAGAAACGCTGCCTATCGTAGACTATCACTGCCACATTCCCCCGCAGGAGATCTACGAGGACCGCCGCTTTGAAAATATCGCTCAGGTATGGCTGGGCGGCCATCAGGTTCTGGCCGATGGCTCTGACTACTACTTCGGCGACCATTATAAGTGGCGCGTGATGCGTTCCAACGGTGTGCCCGAAGAGTACATCACCGGTGACAAGCCGGACCGCGAGCGCTTCCAGAAGTTTGCAGAAGCACTGGAAATGGCCATCGGCAACCCGATGTACACCTGGTGCCACCTGGAACTGAAAAAGTACTTTGGCTACAACGGCGTTCTGAACGGCGATACCGCTGAGGAAGTCTGGAACCTGTGCAACGATAAGCTGCAGCATGATCCCAAGATGACCGTGCGCGGCCTGATCGAGCAGAGCAACGTTGCCATGGTCGGCACCACCGATGACCCCATCGACAGCCTGGAATGGCACAAGAAGATCAAGGAAGACCCCACCATCAAGGTTGTTGTTGCACCTTCCTTCCGCCCGGACAAGGTCCTGAACATCCGCAAGGACGGCTTTGCAGATTACATCCATAAGCTGGAAGAAGTTGTTGGCCGCAAGTTCGCCTGCGCCAACTGTGTGGTCAATGCTCTGGAAGAGCGCCTGCAGTTCTTTGTTGAGATGGGCTGCCGCGCTTCTGACCACGGGCTGGATTATGTTCCTTACGTGGAGACCAACGCCGAAAAGGCAACCGCAGCTTTCAAAAAGGCTATGGCCGGTGAGCCGCTGACCCAGGAAGAGGGCGACGCATACACCACCTACCTGCTGATCAGCCTGGGCCGCCTGTACAAAAAGTATAACGTTGCCATGCAGATCCATTACAGCTGCCTGCGCAATGTCAACCAGAAGATGTACAAGAAGCTGGGCCCCGATACTGGCTTTGATATGATCGCTGTGACCGATGGCAGCGCCGCCATCAGCAGCCTGCTGAGCAAGCTGACCGAGACCGGCGAATGCCCGAAGGTGATCCTGTACAGCCTGAACCCCGCCGACTTTGACATGCTGGGCACCATCCTGGGTGCATTCCAGGATGACGAAGTTCCCGGCAAGATCCAGCTGGGCTCTGCCTGGTGGTTCTGCGATACCGACGACGGAATGTACCAGCAGATGAAGACCCTGGCTCGCCTGGGGCTGCTGGGCAACTTTATCGGCATGCTGACCGACAGCCGTAGCTTCCTGAGCTACACCCGCCACGAACTGTTCCGCCGCCTGATGTGCAACCTCATCGGCAACTGGGTCGAGAATGGCCAGTACCCCAGCGATGAGAAGACCCTGAAGAAGATCGTGGAAGGCATCAGCTACTACAACGCACAGCGTTACTTCCACCTGTAATTCTGCACAAATCAGGAAATAAAACATTGTAAAAATTGCCCTGCTGCCTGAAAGACAGCAGGGCTTTTTCCATAGAATGAGAATCTTTTTCTTGTGCAAAAGGGCAAAAAAGAGGGCAAAATCGAGGCGAAGAGAAAAAGTTGGGAGGTAGGAACTATTTTAATTAGGAATGAGAAATTAGAAATTGGAGGTAGGGTGTGGCAGGAGGCGAAAACCTTACCTCACCGCCGTAAGCGTATATTTGAAAATTACCACACTAGTAGAGGCGCACATTGTGCGCCCGCGGACGAGCTGCGAAATATTCCGTAACTCAAATAATCCAACTGCTGGCCTGTTAAAAATGCCCATACATCAGCATAAAAAACAAATCCCCCGTTCCACAGTGGCATTTACGCCTGCTGCAAAACGGGGGAAAATCTTTTATGATCAGGTCAGACCTTTATGGGAGACAAACCGACACCCAATCAACCCGGCTGCTTGCCGATGTAGGCCAGGATGCCGCCGTCAACGTACAGAATCAGGCCGTTGACGAAATCGGAAGCTTCAGATGCCAGGAAGACAGCGGGGCCGCCCAGGTCCTCGGCGTTGCCCCAGCGTGCAGCGGGAGTCTTGGCAACGATGAACTGGTCAAACGGATGGCGGCTGCCGTCCGGCTGGATCTCACGCAGGGGCGCGGTCTGCGGGGTGGCGATGTAGCCGGGGCCAATGCCGTTGCACTGAATGTTGTACTGGCCGTACTCGGAAGCAATGTTTTTGGTCAGCATCTTCAGGCCGCCCTTGGCAGCAGCGTAAGCGGAAACAGTCTCACGGCCCAGTTCGCTCATCATGGAGCAGATGTTGATGATCTTACCGCCGCCCTGCTCGATCATGTCGGGGATGATGGCCTTGGCAACGATAAAGGGAGCGTTCAGGTCAACATCGATGACCTGACGGAACTGTGCAGCGGTCATTTCGCACATGGGGATGCGCTTGATGATACCGGCGTTGTTGACCAGAATGTTGATGTGGCCGACTTCCTCGGTGATTTGCTTGACCATGGCGTTGACGGCGTCCTCGTTGGTAACATCGCAGACATAGCCATGGGCAGTGATGCCAGCCTCTTTGTAAGCGGCCAGACCTTTATCAACCAGTTCCTGCTTGATATCATTGAAAACGATGGTAGCGCCGCAGTTTGCCATAGCGGTGGCGATAGCAAAACCGATGCCGTAAGAAGCGCCGGTGATCAGGGCAACCTTGCCGGTCAGATCAAAAGATTTCGGGGTGCAGACAGACATATTTCTTACCTCCTGAAAGTGATGTTATGTAATTCAAAAGCCGCGCATAGAGCGGCAGGGAAACGAGATTGGAAATGAAGAAAGAATAAATAATAAAGAATAATGAAGGAATACCATCACTTTTAATTATTCTTTTTTCTTTATAAAAAGGTTTTACCGAAGATCAGTCGTAGCAATGTTATCCATGTCATCGAATTCCATGTTTTCACCACCCATGGCCCAGATGAAGGTGTAGTTGGAGGTGCCAACGCCGCTGTGGATGCTCCAGGACGGGCTGATAACAGCATCATAGTTGTGCATCACAACATGGCGGGTTTCGGTCGGCTCGCCGCACATGTGGAATACGGCCTGGCCTTCGGGAATCTCGAAGTAGGTGTAGATCTCCATGCGGCGCTCGTGGGTGTGGCTGGGCATGGTGTTCCAGTTGCTGCCCGGCTCCAGAGCGGTCATGCCCATGGAAAGCTGGCAGGTTTTCAGCACGCTGGGATGGATAAACTGGTTGATGGTGCGCTTGTTGCAGGTTTCCAGGGTGCCCAGCGGGCGCTTGGCAGCGTCAGCCAGGGTGATCAGCTTGGTTTCGTAACGGCAGTGGGCCGGAGCACTGACCATATAGAACTTGGCGGGCTTGGCGGCATCATCGCTGGCAAAGGTAACTTCCTTGGTGCCCTGGGTGATGTACAGGCAGTCCTTATAGCCCAGGTGATAGGCCACGCCGTCTGCGGTAATGGTACCGGCGCCATCACCAATGTTGAAAATGCCGATTTCGCGGCGCTCCAGGAAATAGTGGGTGCCAAAGTTTGCCCAAATGTCAATGCCCTTATCAATGGACACGACCTCGTTGACCGGCATGCAGCCCAACGTGACCATGCGGTCAACATGGCTGTAAACGGCAACCATCTCATCTGCTTTGTACAGATCGGTAATCAGGAACTCATTGCGGACTTCCTCGGTGGTATAGCGCTTGAAGTCACGCTGATTGCAGGAATAGCGAATATCCATGGGGCGGAATCCTCCTGTTTTGCTTGCAGCGGCAGCGGACTGGCGGGGTGCCAACCGTTTCGCTGACCTTGTATACATACATTATAGCCGATTCTGCAGGCCGAAAAAAGTGTATACAAGCACAAGAATACGGTGCATGTTTTGGCAGGTTTGACAGCAGAAAAACGAAAGCAGTTAGGAATTAGGAGTTAGGAGGGACGAGTTGAAGGAATAAATAAAGAATAGAGAATAATAAATAATAAATAAAGAATAGAGAATAATGAATAATGAATGAATAATGAAGATGGACCGCCGCGCGTGGCGCGGCTCAAAAAATGAGTAGAGAGCATGGCAAGAGTTTCGTGAAATTTGCGAATGGATAATATATATTAAAATATACAATCCGTATATTTCGACCGACCTTGTAACTTAATCTCTGAATGCTTTAATTTTGTAATGCTTACTTACAGATGGCCAACGGCCTAATATCTTTTTTGCCCGGTGCAGCGTACCGGGCTTCCACCTACTAAAACTCCTAACTTCTCACTCCTAACTCTATTTCTAACTCTCTCTTTACGAAAACTGTCCGTGACAGCCATACACATGAAAATGATTCACTTTACAAATTAAACATACTCAACTATAATGATGCACAGACTTCAAAGGCGAAGCAGAGAACACGGCGGCTCCGCGGCATATGCGGGGACCGCCGCTTGCATTGTCATTTATATGCAGGGCAGCAAAAAGAGAGGAAACATCAATGCTTACACTGGATAAGATCTACCATGCCGCATTTGTTCTGCGTGACGTTGCACGCCGCACGGATCTGATTGCGGCATCGCGGCTGAACAGCGCGAGTGACCTGTACTTGAAAACCGAGAACCTGCAGGTGACCGGCAGCTTTAAGGTGCGTGGCGCTTATTACAAAATCAGCCAGCTGACCGCAGAGGAGCGCGCCAAAGGCGTGATCGCCTGCTCGGCGGGCAACCATGCACAGGGCGTGGCACTGGCCGCCACCAGCATGGGCATCAAGAGCGTTGTCTGCATGCCGGACGGCGCGCCGCTGATGAAGGTGGAAAGCACCAAACGCCTGGGCGCCCAGGTGGAGCTGGTCAAGGGCACTTACGATGACGCCCATGACCGCGCTGTGGAACTGCAGAAAGAAACAGGCATGACCTTCATCCACCCCTATGATGATGAGCTGGTCATTGCCGGTCAGGGTACCATTGGCCTGGAAATTCTGGATCAGCTGCCCGATGTGGAAGCTGTTGTGGTGCCCGTGGGCGGCGGCGGCCTGCTGGCCGGTGTGGCCTTTGCCATCAAGAGCCTGCGCCCCGATGTCAAGATTTACGGCGTTCAGGCTGCCGGTGCCGCCAGCATGTACAATGCGTACCGCGACCATACGTATGAAACGCTGGACCATGTGGATACCTTTGCGGACGGCATTGCGGTAAAGACCCCCGGCGAAACTACCTTTAAGATGATCGAACAGTATGTGGACGGCATCGTGACGGTCAGCGAGGATGAGATTGCTGCCGCCATCCTGGCCCTGATGGAAAACCAGAAGCTGGTGGCCGAAGGTGCCGGTGCCACGCCGGTTGCCGCCGCACTGTTCGGCAAGCTGCCCATCGAGGGCAAAAAGACCGTCTGCCTGATCTCCGGCGGCAATATCGATGTAAACATCCTTTCCCGCGTGATCACCCGCGGCATGATCATGAGCGGCCGCAAGACCAATCTGATGATTGCCCTGGAGGATAAGCCCGGCCAACTGACCCGCGTGAGCGAGATCATCTCCGGCATGGGGGCCAACGTGGTCAGCGTGCAGTACGACCTGGCCGACCCCAACATGACCGTGACCAGCTGCTTCCTCAAGCTCGGCCTTGAAACCCGCGACCACACCCAAATCGAACAAATTAAAGCCAAACTGACCGAAGAAGGCTTTAAGCTGGTAAGCGAGAGAGCGTAATTTTGAGTTAGGAGTTAGGAGTTAAGAAATAGGGGAAGGCACGCAGCTTAAGACGAAAGCATAGCTAAAATTAAAGAATGTATAACAAAATGCCCACGGCCTGATATCAAAATCATGCCGCAGGCATCCCAAAAACTCCTAAGGCAACACCGCACAATTCCCGCCTGACGGCTTAAGCACCGCTCCGG